>MTKW01005110.1_pt1 | contig 17498 bp, 13 predicted proteins | sample 1042761 | NCBI WGS metagenome assembly MTKW01 (sample SAMN06205366, study PRJNA360243) | anaerobic digester metagenome | biome: Wastewater treatment plant; feature: Anaerobic digester sludge; material: sludge; isolation source: anaerobic digester fed with sludge from wastewater treatment plant ... | reverse complement strand
ACACTGCACGATATGTCACAACATTTCCGATTCCGAAATATGTAATATTTGCGCAAACCCTGCTCGTAATAGTTCTGTAATCTGTGTGGTGGAGAATATCCGCGATGTGATGTTGCTTGAAAACACACACCAGTACAACGGGCTGTATCACGTGCTGAATGGCATTATTTCACCGATGGATGGTGTCGGCCCCAATGAGCTGGAGATCAGTTCGCTGATAGAGAGAGTGGAGCATTCCGAAATTGTGGAGATTATTTTTGCACTGCCAACTACGATGGAGGGCGACACCACAAATTTTTATATTTTTCGGAAACTGAAGGACAAGCCTGTGAGGCTTACCACGCTGGCACGTGGCGTAGCAGTGGGAGACGATCTGGAATATACCGATGAAATCACCCTTGGGCGTTCGCTTGTCAACCGGGTTCCCTATGAAAGTTCTTTGGGAAAATAATCTTTTTCAGCCGGGTAAAGTCCGGCTTTTCTTTATCCCGCAGAAATTGTACTTTTGAGAAAAAATTGAGCATTCTGAATAAATGGAGCTATCGGTAATCATTGTCAACTACAACGTGAAACACTTTTTGGAGCAGTGCCTTCATTCCGTATTGAAGGCATCCGAAGGTTTTTCCGTTGAAATTATTGTGGTTGACAACAACTCGGTTGATGGGTCGGCGCGGCTTGTTCGTGAGAAGTTCCCCGATATAATCTTCATTGAAAATAAGGAAAATGCAGGATTTTCAAAAGCCAACAATCAGGCAATCCGGATTGCAAAGGGGAAATATATTTTGTTGCTGAATCCGGACACTGTGGTTGAAGAGGATACTTTTTCCAAAGTGATAGGTTTTATGGATGAAAACCCGCAAGCCGGTGGCTTAGGTGTGAAAATGATAGACGGAAAAGGAAATTTCCTTCCTGAATCCAAACGTGGTCTCCCCACTCCGTGGGTTGCCTTTTGCAAAATGTCAGGCTTGGCGAAGCTGTTTCCCCATTCAAGAAAATTTGGAAAATATCACCTCTCCTATCTGGATAAAAATGAAATTCACGAAGTGGAGGTTCTGTCCGGTGCATTTATGTTGCTGCGAAAGGAAGTGCTCAATAAAATAGGCTTGCTGGATGAAGCTTTTTTTATGTATGGTGAAGACATTGACCTTTCCCTGCGCATCATTCAGGGCGGATACAAAAATTACTATTTCCCGGAGACTACGATAATTCACTATAAAGGGGAGAGCACAAAGAAAGGCTCTTTGAACTATGTGAAGGTCTTTTACAAAGCCATGATAATTTTCACCCAAAAGCATTTTTCGGGCGGAAGGGCAGGAGTTTTTTCCCTTATGCTTCACATTGCGATTTGGTTTCGGGCACTACTTTCGGTTTTCCGAAGGATTTTTGAACGGTTTCTTCTGCCTTCCCTCGATGCGGCACTGATTTTTTCGGGATTTTTGCTGTTTACACCGCTTTGGGAAAAAATCCGCTACGGGCCCGGCTACTACCCATCGGAGTTTATGCACTGGGTAGCACCTGTTTATATCCTTTTTTGGCTGACGGCTGTTCTCTTCTCCGGCGGATATAAAAAATCATTCCGCCTGTGGCATGTCATTCGTGGAGTCCTGTGGGGAACTATTGCGATTTTGCTTGTATATTCATTAGTGAGTGAAGAATATCGCTTTTCCAGGGCTTTAATTCTTTTGGGGACGCTCTGGGCAACGATACTGCTCTCGGGCTACAGGCTTATCTTTCATTTATTGAACTGGAAAATTTTTGGCTCCGGCATCAGGCGAACCAAAAAAATTGCAATTGCCGGGCATCCGGCGGAAGCGGCACGCGTGCGGGAAATTCTGTTTCAGACACCTGCAAAATCTGAGTTTTCCGGGTTTATTTCCATTGACGAGAGTGACAGGGGAGAATTTTACCTTGGCTCAATAGACCAGCTGGATGAAATTGTACGCATCAACCGGATTGATGAAATTATTTTTTGTGCGGAAAATATCAGTTCGGCAGAAATTATTCAGGCAATGCTGGAACTTGCCACACTTGATATTGATTTTAAAATTGCACCGCCGGAAAGTGTCAGTATCATCGGGAGCAATTCCATTCACACTGCCGGCGATTTGTACGTTGTGCATATCAATGCCATATCCAGACCGAAAAATCGAAGAAAAAAACGAATTTTTGATTTCTCAGCAGCAACTGTATTTCTTGTTTTGACTCCGGTTTTTATATGGTTTTTCAGAAATAAAGGGAAGTGTATCAAAAATATTTTTCAGGTTTTAACGGGGGAGAAATCGTGGGTAGGCTATGCCGGGGCAACTGAAAACCTCTCCGGACTTCCTGAAATCAAGCCGGGGATTTATTCACCGGCTGATATGTTTGGCGGCAATCTGTCCGATGAAAGAAAGGAGCATCGGCTAAATGTGTTGTATGCACGGAATTACAGCCTGATGACCGATACCGAAATTCTGCTTAAAGGTTTGAAGAGGAGGAACAAATAATCAAAAAAATAAAATGAGTAAATTACTACATTACGGAAAAATAAGCCTTCGTCCGCTGGAGCCGGAGGATGTTGGTCTGCTCTACAGGTGGGAAAATAATATGGAAATCTGGGAGCTGAGCAATACCCGCACACCATATTCAAGGTATGTTTTGAATGAATACATAAAAAATTCAGTCAGAGATATTTATGAAACCAAGCAAATGCGTTTTATCATTGAAAACTGGGAAAGACGGGCTGTGGGGGCAATAGATTTATTTGATTTTGAACCCTATCATCAAAGGGCAGGAATCGGAATTTTAATCCATGATATTGAAGACCGCAACCGGGGTTATGCCGCCGATGCGATTGAGGCGCTCACTGAATATGCAGTTGCAGGGCTTGGACTAAAACAGCTCTATGCCAACATCTCTGAAGATAATATATACAGTATAAAGTTATTTGAGAAATCCGGGTTTGTAAAGGTAGGCGTAAAAAAGAGCTGGTTGAAAACAATTTCAGGCTGGAAAGCTGAAATACTCTATCAGAAAATATTAAGTTGATAAAAAAAGGGGGAACATTTTTCAGGTTAAAAACAAATTTCTAAATTGCAACACAGTAAAAACCTGAATTTCAGGTATTATTTATAAAAGTCAAAAATCAATTTTAATTTTAATATTTAAAAGTATGGCTAACAGATTAATAGGCAGGTTACCCAAGGTTGGGATTCGTCCGGTAATTGACGGACGGGAAAGAGGCGTTCGTGAATCGCTGGAAGAGCAAACCATGAATATGGCAAGGGCTGCTGCCCGGCTCATCGAAGAGAACCTTCGGTTTGCCAGCGGAGAAGAGGTTGAATGTGTGATTTCGGAGACAACAATTGGCGGTGTTGCCGAAGCGGCAATGTGTGCCGATCAGTTTGAACGCGAAGGGGTTGAGGTTTCTTTGACCGTTACCCCCTGCTGGTGCTACGGAACGGAGGTCATGGACTCCAATCCATGGATTCCAAAAGCAGTCTGGGGCTTTAACGGCACCGAGCGTCCGGGCGCAGTATATCTGGCTGCCGCTCTTGCGGGCTATACACAAAAAGGGATGCCCGCATTTGGGATTTATGGTCGCGAAGTACAGGATTCAGACGATACTTCTATTCCTGCGGATGTTCAGGAGAAAATCTTGAGATTTGTCAATGCAGGGCTTGCCGTGGCGCAGATGAGAGGGAAATCTTATCTCTCACTTGGCTACACATCAATGGGGATTGTGGGGTCTATGGTGAACCCCGATTTCTTTCAGGATTATCTGGGTATGCGCACCGAATTCGTGGATATGGTCGAAGTGAAACGTCGTATCGACGAAGAGATTTATGATAAGGAAGAGTATGAAAAAGCATTGGAATGGACCCGCGAAAACTGCATTGAAGGCGAAGACAGAAACCCTGAAAAATGGCAGGGAGACCGGGCACGAAAGGATTGGGAATGGGAGATAGTGGTTAAAATGACTCTGATTTTCCGCGATCTGATGATTGGTAATCCGAAACTGAAAGAAGCCGGGTTTGGCGAAGAATCTCATGGGAGAAATGCCATTGCCGGTGGCTTTCAGGGGCAGCGCCAGTGGACAGATTATTACCCTAACGGCGACTTTTCGGAAGCGATTCTCAACACCTCCTTTGACTGGAACGGCATTCGCGAAGCATTTGTTTTTGCAACCGAAAACGACAGTCTGAATGCCGTGCCCATGCTGTTTGGGCATCTTCTGACAGGCACAGCCCAGATTTTCTCCGATGTGCGCACTTTCTGGAGTGCCGAATCGGTGAAGCGTGTTACCGGAAAAGAGCTGACCGGCATTGCCAAAGACGGTATTATCCATTTACTGAATTCAGGAGCAACTACCCTTGATGCTACCGGACAGCAGTTTGATGCTGATGGAAATTCAGTGATGAAACCTTTCTGGGACATTACGAATGAAGATGTGGAGCGCTGTCTGGAAAATACCCGCTTTTGCGCGGCAAGTAAGGGATATTTCAGAGGAGGCGGCTATTCCAGCCAATTCAAAACAAGAGGTGAGTTCCCGGTAACCATGTCCAGGATTAATCTGGTGAAAGGGCAGGGGCCTGTGTTGCAGATTGCAGAAGGATACACTGCCGATATTCCAATGGATATCCATAAAGTGCTGAATGAACGTACCGATCCAACATGGCCTACAACCTGGTTTGTACCACGGGTTACCGGAAAGGGAGCTTTTAAGGATGTCTATTCCGTGATGGCAAACTGGGGCTCAAACCACGGAGCAATATCTTACGGACACATCGGGGCAGATTTGATAACGCTCGCTTCCATCCTGAGAATACCGGTTTGTATGCACAATGTGGACGAAGATAAAATTTTCAGACCAAGCGCATGGAATGCCTTTGGTGAAGACAAGGAGAGCTCCGATTATCGTGCCTGCCAAAACTTCGGCCCGATATACGGATAAAAATCTATATGAAACGACCATGTAGAAATGCTTCACAAACAAGCATAATTAAAATGAGGGAGTTACCTGCCTACCGGACAGGCAGGCATCCAATACCTTTGAAAACTTTTAATTTTAATTGGATGAAATTTTGAGTCATATCTGCTTAATTTAAGCAGATATGACTTTTTTGTTTGAGTTAATACCCGTACATTCGCAGCTTTAAATTTTTTTAATAACGAACAACAGTTTATAATGAGAGTAGCAATTATTTTAGTTCTGATTTTATCTTTTATGGGATGTAAAAATTGGAGAAAAAAGGAAAAACCTTATGAGGTTATTTACATAGAATCTGAAAAAGAGAAGGAAGAACCACTGGATCATTATGAAAAAGGAACTTATGGTTATGATGTGAAGTTTTTGCGTGAATACCCCAACAATGTTGAATTAAAAAACGGAGACTCAAAGCTTATTATTTCCATGAAATATCAGTCACGTGTTATGACCAGCACTTCCAATGGCTATGGCGGCAGAAGCTACGGCTGGATAAATTATGATCTAATCAGCTCCGGTGAAATTCTGCCCCAGTTTAATCCGGTTGGTGGCGAGGAGCGTTTTTGGGTTGGACCGGAGGGCGGCCAGTTTGGACTCTTTTTTAAGCCGGGCAGCTCATTCGATTTTGAAAACTGGCAGGTACCTTCCTGTATCGATACCGATTCGTTTCGAAGTTTCGTCTCTACCGATTCGATTGCTGTTTTCATCAGAGATATGGAAGTTGAAAACTATAATAATTTTAATTTCCGTTTTAACATGACACGTAAAATAGATTTGATGGGTGCTGGCAGAATTTCCGATAGACTGGGAATCCATATTCCTGAAGATGTTAAATATGTGGGATATGAAACTACTAATTATGTAAAAAACACTTCAGAAGAAGACTGGACAAAAGAAAAAGGGCTGCTCTCCATCTGGTTGTTGGGAATGTTCAAGCCTTCGCCGGGTGTCACTATGGTGCTTCCCTACAATACAAATGTTACTTCTGGTTACATCGTAAAAGATGATTATTTCGGAAAAATTCCGAAGGACAGGCTCAAAATAGAAGATGGAATAATTTACTTCAAAGGAGATGGAAAGCATCGCGGTAAGATTGGGATTCCACCACGCCGGGCAAAGGAGATTATTGGGAGCTACGATTCGGAGAATAAGGTGCTTACCCTTTTAAAGGTAGAACTCCCAAAAGGTGCTGTGGACTATGTGAACTCTGCATGGGAGCACCAAAGATTTCCCTATCGTGGCGATGCGATTAATGCATACAACGATGGGCCACTGGAAGATGGCGGACAATTAGGCCCGTTTTATGAGCTGGAATCTTCTTCACCGGCTCTTGCACTGCAGCGGGATTCAACCAAAACTTACACACAGTCAACCTATCATTTTGAAGGAGAAGAAGCGGTGCTGGACACAATTTGCAGGCAGGTTTTTAATATTCCTTTAGAGAAAATTAAAAGTGCTTTTAATTAATTCTTGCCGGAGATTGAAAGCTTTTGGCTTTTCTCGCGTCCAAAACCTGTAATTTCAATGAAGTCATCGGAAAGGGTAATCACCGAAAATGCATTTTCACTTTCGGTTTCAACCATCCCTTTGAGGTTGACAAAATGAACTCCATGATGGAAAGCATAATTTCCCGCATGATTGTGCCCGTTTAGCCAGAGCTTAACACAGTTATAGTTTTCAATCACAGAGATAATTTCCGCCTGATTCCACAACGTATGGCTTTCATAGGGAAGAAGCGGGAAGTGGCAGAAAACGGCAACTTTCCTGTTCTGGTTTTCTGCTTGCCGTAACTGATTGTCAAACCATTGCAGCTGCTCTTCGCCAATGGCTCCGTTCCAGTTGTGATGATTGGGCTTCCCTTCGCTTTTTAATTGAGCGGACATGGTTTCTGCCAGTTTAACTTTTCCTTCGTCAGCGGAGGAGAAAGAGATGTCATTCCCGTCAAGAATAATAAATTTCCACCCTTTTTCACTGAATGAATAATAGGTTTTATCAAGACCAAGTTGTTTCGGAACCTCTGATAAATATTGTGGCTCAACTGAAAAATCGTGGTTGCCTAAAATGTGAAAAATCGGGTTTTCCGATTTTTCCAGCAGAGACATCACCGGCGCAAAGCTTTCAAAGCCGTTGTCAATCAGGTCGCCCAGATTTACAATAAAATCCATATTTTTCACTTCATTAAAATGATTAATGGCGGATTTTAGCTTTTCATATGCATTCCGGTAGTAGCGGGTTCCGTGCGTCTCGCAGTCGCAATACTGGCAGTCGGCAAATGCACCAAAGGTGATGTTTCCATCCTGTGCATGAATTGTTTGGGGGCTTGTCAATAATAAAAATAACATAAATAAAATCATCGTGCTACATTTTTCAATCAAATGTTTTAAAAGCTTACCTTTACACTTTTTTAGAATTAAAAACCAAAAATTTTCATAAATTTATAAAATTGCAAGATGGAATAAATTTTAGAATTATTTCATTTAAAAATCGATAAAAAATTATCTGGGATGGATAAAAAATATTTTTTGGCATTTGATCTGGGTGCTTCAAGCGGCAGGGCAATTCTTGGGAAATTTGAAAACGGAAAATTAAACCTTCAGGAGATACACCGTTTTAAAAATCAGATGATTTGTATTCACGGCACTTTTTTCTGGAATATTTATTCGTTGTTTGATGAGTTGAAAACCGGTCTGAAAAAGTGTATTTCAGAATTTGGCGTTCAGCCCGATTCGATTGGCATTGACACGTGGGGAGTGGATTATGCGCTCGTTACAGCCAACGGGCGGTTTGCAGGACTTCCGTTTGCATACCGTGATCACCGAACCGACAATGCCATGGAAGAGTTTTTTATGCGCATTCCAAGAAACGAAACGTATATGCTTTCCGGAATTCAGTTTATGCAGTTTAATACATTATTTCAACTGTTTGCATCCGTGACGCAAAATGACGAAGAGCTAAAAATTGCAAAAAAATTACTTTTTACGCCCGATGCGCTCAACTACCTGTTCACCGGGGTGATGAAAAATGAATATACCATCGCCAGCACCTCTCAGATGCTGAAGCCTGGCAAAGCGGAGTGGGAGTTCAGGCTTTTTGATGTCGCAGGAATCGACAGGGAGCTTGGTGCAGAAATTATTCCACCGGGAACTCTATTGGGGAATATTTTGCCGGGGATACAGGAAGAGACAGGATGCGGCAGCATTCCATGTGTTGCAGTGGCGTCGCACGATACCGCTTCGGCAGTGGTCTCCGTTCCGGCAGGGGAAGGAAACTGGGCATTTATCAGCTCAGGAACCTGGTCATTGTTAGGCATAGAAAGTACCAATCCGATAATCTCCACAAAAACCATGGAGATGAATTTCACAAATGAAGGTGGAGTGGAGAGTACTACCCGATTTTTGAAAAACATAATGGGCATGTGGCTCATTCAGGAGTGTAAACGTATCTGGGATCAGGAAAAAGGCGCCGAGTTGACTTGGCGGGAGATTGTTGACCAAAGTATGAAAGTCAAACCCTTTCAGTGNNATTCAGGAGTTTTGTCGAAAAACGAAACAGCACGTTCCTGAAAATATTGGCGAAATTGCCCGTTGCATATATGATAGTCTGGTGCTTAAGTATAAACACACCTTGCTTCAGATTGAATCTGTTACAGGGGAAAGGATTGAAAAACTTCATATTATCGGTGGCGGCGCCCACAACGAGATGCTCAACCAGTTTACGGCAAATGCAACCGGAATCGAGATTGTTGCCGGTCCAACGGAAGCCACTGCAATCGGAAATATTCTGATGCAGGCAAAAGCGGTTGGAGCTGTCGGTTCATTGAGCGAAATCCGTGAAGTTGTGCGAAATTCATTTGATGTAAACTCTTTCTATCCCGAATTTAATGCAGGGTGGGAAAAAGCGTACGAGAAATTCAGCATGTTTCTGTAGTTTAGATTGTTTAGTATGTATTAAAATCAGATAATAACTTATTAGTTTTTTTGAAAAATGGAATTCAGAATTGAAAAAGACACCATGGGGGAGGTGAGAGTGCCCGCCGATAAATACTGGGGAGCACAAACAGAGCGTTCTTTAAACAATTTTAAAATAGGTCCGCAGGCATCCATGCCCAAAGAGATTATTTACGGATTTGCTTATCTGAAGAAGGCAGCAGCACATGCCAACTTTGAGCTGGGCGTTTTACCGGAAGAGAAGAAAGAGCTGATAAGCAAGGTTTGTGATGAGATTTTAGAAGGAAAACTGGACGATCAGTTTCCTTTGGTGATATGGCAAACCGGCTCGGGAACCCAGAGCAATATGAATGTTAATGAAGTTATTGCAAACAGGGCACAGGAACTGGCAGGAAGAAAAATCGGTGAAGGGGAAATGGCGATTCAGCCAAACGATGACGTAAATAAGTCGCAGTCATCAAACGACACCTTCCCAACGGGAATGCACATTGCCTGCTACAAAGCGGTGGTGGAAAAAACCATTCCCGGGGTGAAGAAACTCAGAGATACGCTCAGAGAAAAGTCGGAAGCATTCAAAGATGTGGTGAAAATTGGGCGAACACACCTTATGGATGCCACACCACTCACTCTGGGACAGGAGTTTTCGGGTTATGTTGCCCAGTTGAACCACGGATTGAAAGCGCTGGAAAACACACTCCCACATTTGTCGGAACTGGCGCTAGGCGGTACGGCAGTTGGCACTGGACTGAATACGCCTAAAGGTTATGATGTGCTGGTTGCCAAAAAAATTGCAGAATTCACAGGTTTGCCGTTTGTTACTGCCGAAAATAAGTTTGAGGCTTTGGCTGCTCATGACGCACTGGTTGAAACCCATGGTGCCTTGAAACAGCTTGCCGTTTCCCTGAATAAGATTGCAAACGATATCCGGATGATGGCATCAGGCCCGCGCTCCGGAATCGGCGAACTGATTATTCCTGCAAATGAGCCGGGCTCTTCCATCATGCCCGGAAAAGTGAATCCCACCCAGAGCGAGGCGTTAACTATGGTGTGCGCACAGGTGATGGGCAACGATGTTGCCATAACGATTGGCGGCACACAGGGGCACTTTGAACTGAATGTCTTTAAACCGATGATGGCGTACAATCTGTTGCAGAGTGCTGAGCTGCTGGGCGATGCGTGTGTCTCGTTTAACGATAATTGTGCTGTGGGCATTGAGCCAAATTATCCAGTGATTGAAAAATTGCTGAATAGCTCTTTGATGCTGGTTACGGCGCTGAACACAAAAATCGGATATTATAAAGCAGCAGAAATTGCAAACACTGCCCACAAAAACGGCACAACCCTGAAAGAGGAAGCTGTCCGTTTGGGATATGTTACCGAAGAACAATATGATGAATGGGTGCGCCCCGAGGATATGACGGGAAGCTTGAGATAGAAAATTCATAAAAATAGTGAAACACCGGCTGGCTATCACCCATGATTACGGTGGTAAAACCGGCACTTTAACAGGTTACCACCCGGGGAGGAAATTCAACCCAAAATTTTTGTTGCCCCATCCACCATTCTGAAAAGGAATGGCAAAATAAGGTTCCAGAATCAAGGCTCCCAACACGTTTACCCGTAGTGACACACCTGCACTGAACACCGGGACTCGTTGGTCGAATGCAGCTTTCGCCCATGTAATTTTTGGCTTATCGCCTTTACTCCAGGCTAAACCACCATCAAAAAACAAATTAAAATCTGTCAGGAAATACTTAGAACCAATTAGCGCAAGTCGTTTGGGTCCGGTCAGCGGCAGTCGAAACTCAGCATTTGCCACCAATATCCTGCTGCCACTCAAATGCGAATAGTTAAGCGAGTTAAATCCAACGGTATTGTTGCCCCAGTTTCCATAAAACGATAAATTCTCATAACCTCTGATTAACCAGGGATATCCAAGATAAATGGGTGAAACAATGTCAGTTTCGGAGCCACCTCCATATCTCCCGTAATGGTAAAACCGGAATGCAAAGGTTGCCGGCTCCTGGAAAAACATTCAAATTTTGGATGGTGTTGGTTCGTATATCAATGATCTTTAATTCGGTACTGAATTTTTTTGCCTGCCGATTCATTAAAACTGAAATCGTCAATTTCGTGGTTGCGGGTTATGCTCGAAAGTTTTTTAATGATTTTTCCTGTTTCAACATCGGCGAGGTACAAATCGAGGGTAAACAGATCTTTTTCAGAAAAAAATGCAAGGTATTTCCCGTCGGGGCTAAGCGAGGGCGACAGGTTCATTCGCCCCGAATTATTTTCGGAAATAATTTTTCTGCCCGCAATGTAGGTGGCTGAATCGTCAATAAATTTATTGTAGTAGGTCTCCATGGCATTTTTCCACAATCCGGAAAGTGTTTCAGATTTAAATCCCAGAAGCGAATCCAACGCATTGTCCAGTCCGTAGCGGGCAGTTTGCGTAAAAATGGGAATAATTAGTGAGTCGCCCCATGTTTTCCCAATCATTGCCCAAAAGGCATGTCCATACCGGTAGGGAAAATACTTCGGTTCGGTTGACAACTGCTTCAACGTGGGAAAGTCATTATTTACCAGCGCATCGCGCATCCACATTGCTGTATTTGGGTCCACACTGCCAATGGAAAGATATTCAGCCATCCCTTCAATCATCCACAACGGAATATTATTGAGTGATGAACCGCGTATTGAATCGGATCGAAGCAACTTATTAAACTGAAATGCATGAACCAATTCGTGTCCCAGCACATGGTCGGTTTGTGCAAGGGTTGGGGCAACCGGCATTACTACCCTGTTTTTTAAAGCCTCGGTAACGCCTCCCGTGGTGGTGCCAATCATTCCGCTTATTGCAGTTGTTTGCTGAAAGTCAGAATGGTTTGTATAAAGAATTAGCGGATTTTTCTCTGGAAAGGTATCCTTGAAAATTTGCTGATGAATGGAATACCACTCTTCAGCCCAGGCAGTAAATTTTGCAATGAATGTGTCGTTCTTTAAATAATGGTATATTTCGAAATTGGGGGTGTGTAATGCGTCGTATTTAAAAGTTTTATATCCTGGTTTGTTTCTGCCAAAATACTGAGAATAGGTAATTTCAGGAAAAATATGCAGAAACAAAATGGTCAGGATCATCATTTTTAATCCTGGTGTTTTCATTGCTCATTCCTCCATGTGTAGTTGCCTGCCTATTTTTAATGTAAAACTGACAGGTTAAATCTTCCTATTTAACATTTAAATTTTCAAAAAAGTTTTTGTCAAATTGTATGCCAACTGATTAGGGGAGGCTTTTTAATGTTATTTTTTATTTTTCTGGTATTGTTGATGAGTTAAAGCGAACTAATTTTTCCCAGTTAATCTCCCCACTTTCTTTACAGAATTCATTCGCAAATTCTTTGGTAAATCTGTTAATTATTTGAGAATATGATTTTGTAAAACTATCATTTTTTTCTTTTGCCTTATGTGTAAGAGGTTCAATGATTTCAGTATATAAATTTTCATTTTCTGAAATAAATTCCCAAAATCTTTGACCACAATATTTAAAATAATCGCCCTTGTCTGGGCGGTTGTCTCGCCCATAACAACAACCATTTACGGCAATTACATTAAGATTTGAATTACTTGTTCTTAACGTTCTTTTTGCTGTTTTAAAATCAGAAATCATTTTTTTGATTTGCGAGCTATTCCCCCAATTTGGTCCAGATTTGATGTTGACAATGTAACGCCGTCCATCTTTATCAAATTCAAGATCAATTCCGGGTATTCCAGATTTTTTGCCACCATAAACTTTTTCATTTATATGTATGGCAAGTCCTTCGAGCCAGTCTCCAAATAAACCTTCTTCGCTTGATGAAAGATGAGCGTCAACAATTCCACGTACAATTTCTTCAGCAGTTAAAATATATTTTGCTTTGAATAAATATGGATTCTTTCTTTTGATAACCTGTGAGAGCTTAAGTCTATTAAGATTTTGTATTCTTTTTTCATGAAAAAAACCAATATTTTCTTCTACGTATTGAACTACGTCGTTAAGATTTATTTCTTTCATATTCTATTTCAGATTCAAATAAATAAAGTTCAACCGGCTGGAGTTGACTTTTTACCATTTCGTAATATTCTTGAACAATATCGATCCCAATGGAATTGCGTCTCATTCTGTTAGCCACGAATAATGTTGTGCCGGAACCCATAAAAGGATCCAAAACTGTATCTTTTTCTTTTGTGAAAAGTTTTATAAACCATTCTGGTAGTTCCTCGGGAAATGCAGCACTATGGTTTTTATTATTACATTCAGTTGCTAAGTGCAATACATTTGTAGGATATGCCTTATCTCTGTTTAACCAGTTTGAAATATTTTTTCCAAAGCCACTTCCTACCTTCGAATTATCACGTATTTTATCTGTTTCAGAAAGATTTTTTAATCTGTTTTTAGCCCAATCCCCCATAGGAACCATAACTTCTTCCTGATACATATTAAATTTTTTTTCTTTGTTAAATTGAAGAAGCCTTTCCCATGAATCGCGAAAGCGGTTAGGCCATTTTCCGGGGTAAGAATTCTTTTTATGCCAAATAAATTCTTCAGTCCACAACCAGCCTTGTTTTCGCATTGCTATAATTAGTTCCATAACATAAGTGCTTCGCTCACCATTTACAACTTTTTCCTTTATGTTTAATATAAAAGTACCTCTTGGTTTAAGCACTCGAAGTAACTGTTTTGAAATTGGTAAAAACCATTCGACATATTTATCCGGATGAATTCCACCATAAGTATTTTTTCTTTGATCTGCATATGGTGGAGATGTCATAATTAAATCAACAGAATTGTCGGGAAGCAATTTTAGTTTTTCTTTACTATCACCCAAATATATATCTGTCAATATTTTCATGAATTTCTTTTTATTTTCACAAATTTATAAAATATAATGACTTTAACTTATTTTATTACTGTTGAAAAGCCAAAGATTTTTTGAATTTCTTTTCCATTATAGAGATTGAATTTTTCTAATTCGTTATTTTGCAGCAATCTAATTCCAGCCAATCAACAACGAAAAGAAATAATTTCTTGGATTCCCCGGATAATAATAGCGCGGCTGTGCAGAACCGGCAGCCGGTGCATTCACAAGCAGCATTCCGGCATAGTTGACATCGAAAATATTCTGAATTCCGGATTTTACTTCAATTTGGAGTGTTTTGGCTTTTGCCTTAAACTTTGCTTCCAGATTTGCAAGCCCGTAAGCATCCGAAAAAGTGGAGTTGGCATCATTCACAGGCATCTTTCCCACAAACCGGTTCCAGACCCTGAGTCCGATATTTTCCACAGGTTGAAAATCTCCGGCTAACAACCATGTGGTGCGGGCGGTTCCCGGCAGAAGATTCCCCGAGAAATTATTATCACCATCCACAAAATCGCGAAAATGGTAGTTCGCAAGGGTTACGTTTCCGTTCACAACCAGAGACGGGTAGCTGCCGGGTTTCAAAACATACCATTTCATTTCCGCTTCCATTCCCGGATGCAGCGATTCGCCGGCATTTACGCCAACATAGGCATCTTCGCCCGTACGCCGTGCTACCAACAGATTTTTGATATAAATGCGGTAGTAACTTACGGTTGCCTGCAACCTGCTTCCAAAATTTGCCCTTGCACCCGTTTCAAAATTCCAGCCACTCTCGGGCTTAATTTCAGCATTGATAGTGCCTTCGGGCAACAATGTCTCTTCAAATGTGGGTGTAGAAAATCCGTGACTTACGTTTCCAAAAAGGGAAAGCGAATGCGCTATTTTATAGTTGATTCCAACGCGCGGAGAAAAGACCGGGTTATACGAGCGTTTCCCTGATTTGTCACCGTCTGCCGGGTGATTGTCAATGTAGTCAAAGAGCGTATGATTGATATTTATTCCGGCAGAGAGGAAAATTTTTCTTCGGAATTCTGATTCAGTCTGTGCAAACAGGTTCTGGTAAGTTCTGTGCTCCCGATTGTCGGAAAGGGTTTTGGACGGAGTGTCATACGTGTGGGTGGACCAGTTGTATTTTTCTCTGAACAGTTCAAATCCTGTGGTGAAAGTAATTTTTGCAGCATTGCTATCTCTTGTTTTCTGAAAATATCCGCGGCTGCCGGCATAATTGGAGTTTTCAAGCAAAAGATTAAAAGGGCGCGGTTCGTCGGCATCTCTGAAATTTCCGAAAGCTGCCAGCGATATTTTACTGTGTGCACCCGTTAAATAATTGAGTGAAATTCCTGCCTGCCCTTTAGTGTAGGCTTCATAACCCTGCATACTCTTCCAGTTTCCGGCAGCTTTCTGCGGACTGTTTTTAAAAGTTTCCAAATCGATGGAACTGGGAATAAAACCTTTCATTTTTGTCAGTGAAACCAAAGTTTCGAGATTTAGCTTTTTGTTGAATGAGTAGCTGCCGCGAATCGTGAGGTTTGCACGGTTGGTCATGTTGTTTTCCCTGAACCCCTTGCTGTTTAATATTGAACCCAGCAGGAATAAATCCAGTTTTTCTTGCTTGATCCCGGCTGATAATGTGTTTTTATAGGTGTCAAATGAAGAAACTGTTGTTTGATAGCGTGCAAAATCTTGCTGTATCTCTCTTGCATGAAAAAGAATTGTTCCGCCCAATCCCGCTCCATACAGACTCGATGATGGGCCCTTGATAACTTCAATGCGCTGAATTGAAGCGTTCTCCAAGTCTTCCAAAACGGTTTCGCCATCGCCGCCGGTGAGTGGTATCTCTCCCAAATAGGCTTTTATTTTGTTGGTTGCGTAGGGTGTGCGAGAACCTATTCCGCGGATGGTGAGCCGGTTGGTGGATAAGGTTCCGTGATGCATTAGGACTCCGGGCACTTGATTGAGCGCTTCAACCGGCGTTAGAGCGTTTCCGGTTTCCAGTTGTGCGGAGGTGATTAAATTAACCGGTGCAGGAATATTGAAAATATTGTAGGGTGTGCGAAAGGCGGTAACGGTTACTTCACCAATTTTTTCTGAAAACGAAATGTTGCTTTGTACTGTATCTGTTAGCGAATAAGCAGAATAAATTTCCTGGGATTTGATTCTTGCTGAAAGCAACAACAGAAAAAGCAGTAATACTGACTGAAAGGATATCTTCATTTTAAAATTATTTGATTAATGGAAAATTAACAACACAGAATTTGACCTACCTGAAATCAAAATAGTAAAATGGATATGCCGGCTGTTTTGTTCAAAGAAATTTTATTTATCGCACTACTCTGTGGTTAGTTATTTTTGAACCACATAGGCACAATAGGGCAGATAGTGTTTTCATTCTTCTATTGTGTTATAATTTCCATTGTGGTTTTTTCTTTTTGAAAAACAGCCGAAAATCTCTCCGATTTCCTATTTTAGCCTGAGATTACTGAGATTTTGTTATCCTGAAGATCAAAAAAATGAGAGTGAATTACTTTGTTGTGTTGTTTGGTTTGGTGTTCCTATTATTCGGGTGTGAGCTGGAAAAAGCTTCCTGGCCCGAGCCAATCCGTGAATCGAAACCGTGGACACGCTGGTGGTGGCCCGGCAATGCCGTTGACCACGAAAACATTAGCCGCGAATTGCAGGAAATGGCTGATGCAGGTATTGGCGGCGTAGAGATTACCTCCATATATGGTGTTCGTGGAGAGGAAGGGCGTTTTATTGAATATTTGTCGCCGCAATTTTCCGAAATGCTGAAATTTACGGTTGAAGAAGCCGAAAAATTGGGAATGGGAGTGGACCTGCCGCCCGGCAGCGGCTGGCGATGCGGTGGTCCCTTTGTGCAGCGGGAAAATGGACTTTGGTCATTGAAAATGCACAGTTTTGAACTTACCCGGGGGGAGCAGCTGAAAATAGAGGATGATTTTGAAATTGTGGCAGCCGTCTCTTTTGTGGATAAGCAGGGAAATGTAATCATTCCAGAAACAAATAAACCGTTTTATGCACCGGCTGAAGGGAAGGTTTATGTGGCAGAGCGTATTAAAAATTCCGATCAGGTGAAGCGGGCTTCCGATGGTGGAAAAGGCTGGGCAATAGATACTTTCAATGAGGAAATTACCAAATGGTATCTCAATGAATTTTGGGAAAGACTGAATTTAGATGAAGGAATGTTTCGCAGCTTCTTTCACGATTCGTTTGAATATTCGGGAGATTTCACCACAAATTTTATGAATGAGTTCAGCAATCGACGCGGGTATGACCTGACTGAATTTTTGCATGTGTTGGCGGGAGATTGTGAAAATACCGAAATTGTAGCCCGTGTGAAATCTGATTACCGTGAAACCTTGTCCGATTTGGTGCTGGAATCCTTTATTCAGCCAATGACAGAATGGGCAAACCGCCACGGTAGCCTGAACCGCAATCAGGCGCATGGTTCTCCCGCGAATATTCTTGACTTGTATGCTGCGTGTGATATTCCCGAAACGGAAATTTACAAAACCGGCAACAGATCGGGAGTTCACATTTTGGTAAACAAATTTGCTTCATCGGCAGCGCATGTCACTGGGAAAAATCTTGTCTCTTCAGAAAGTTTTACCTGGCTTGGCGAGCACTGGAACGTAACCCCCGATGATATGATTCGCGCTACTAACCGCC
>MTKW01001203.1_pt1 | contig 17505 bp, 15 predicted proteins | sample 1042761 | NCBI WGS metagenome assembly MTKW01 (sample SAMN06205366, study PRJNA360243) | anaerobic digester metagenome | biome: Wastewater treatment plant; feature: Anaerobic digester sludge; material: sludge; isolation source: anaerobic digester fed with sludge from wastewater treatment plant ... | reverse complement strand
ACGGGAGGATCAGGATGCCCCTCTCCGCAAGAAATGCAACCTGCAAATGAAGGTGCAAACCCGGCCAGCGACAAAATGCCCAATTCGGCCCACCGGGCGACCACCCATGGGTCTTCTTTGTGCTCCAGGCAGTTAAGAACAGCCAGGAGAAAAACAAACTGATTCTGATCCCTTGCTTTTTCAGGAAGGACCGCTATAAGGAGCTCTGCTATATACCGGGCGTAGATCATCTTGTCATAGTCATCCATGATTCGGGGGTATGAGTGTTTAACCGACACCTGTGTTACCCTGTCAAAGGCCCTGCCTCTGAAAAATTGGAAAAGGGCGTATGTAAAAGGCTGGGTCAAGCCCCTCAGTTTGCTCTTGGGCCGCCCGGCCCCTTTTACAACTGCCTTGACCAGTCCTTCTTGTCTGGTGAATATGGTGGCGAGTTTGTCAAATTCCCCTAGATCGTTCTGATCCAGGACAATTCCTTCTGACTGATAAAGCAAATCACTCTTCCTCCTGGACTGCACAAACTGCAGGTGCAAGTCCGTTTGAAAGGGCAGGATCGTCCTGTCGTCCTTGCGGTCAAATCCCAAAGTTGCCCCGCAAATTTTAGGCCTGAGCTTCGGGCCTGTATGAAAGAGCAACCCTTTGGCTCGATCCAGGGCCAGGCTTACAACCTGGCTTCGAGCCTATATGAAAGAACAAAACCCGCCCCCGGTCTCAGATACTAGCTTTCGCCCGGTGCTTTACAAAGCAACCGGGGCAGACGAAACGAAAGGGCCGCCCCTGTGTTTCGGGGCCGGTTGAAACGTTAGGACCGTCCCCGTGTTTCAGATAAGCCGGTGAAACGTTAGGACCGTCCCGGCGTTTCATGTTTCATCATACCCCATAAGGAAGGTAAGACGAAAACTACGGCCTGTACTAGTAGGTTGGGCCATCTGTATCTGGTAAAGTCCCGTAAGATTTCGGGGAGATTGCCCAAAGCCGGGTAAAAAGCGATAGCCCCGATAATAACAGAAAAGACTGCAGTCAAGAGTACACCCGCGGCGGCTACGTCTTTTACCATTTTGGCCACCAGGCTGTACTCAGGTTCTATAAGGTCTACAAGAGATTCAGTGAGGGTGTTGAGGACTTCCGCAGACAAAACTCCTAAAACCGCCAGAGTAACCATGAGAAACTCTATCCGATCAAGGCCAAGAATAATGGATGCAGACATTGCCAGGGAAGCTATGAAAACGTGAATTCTCATGTTGCGCTGGGTGGTATAGATATATCTAAGTCCTTCCCAGGCATGACGAAAGCTCTCTGCAAGGGAATGGGTCCGGAAATCCCATCCTCTCATATGTTGAGGGCTTTTAGGATCTCGTCTTGACGTGCCCACATAACCGCCTCTTTTTGGGGTTCATCGTGGTCATAGCCTAAAAGGTGCAAAGTCCCGTGGACCAGAAGAAGGGCCAGTTCCTGGCGCAAGGTCTTCTCATGGGCGTCAGCATGCCTGGATGCAGTCTCCAGGGAAATCACAATATCACCAAGCATGTCAGGCAGTCCGGGAATATTTATTTCTTCAATTTCACTGTCAAATTCCAGCATTGGAAAGGACAAGACATCAGTAGGGCCGTTTTCATCCCTGTATTGCTTATTGAGATCAGCTATGAAATCGTCGCCGGTGAAAAGAACCGAAACCTCACTGTTCTGGACATCCCGGCCTTCTTTCTTAAGTGTAAATCTCACCACGTCTCTTGCCGTAGAAACCAGAAATTCTCTCTGCCTCTTACCTATTTCAGATTCCAAAAGTACGTCGATTTCAATTGACAAGTCACTAACCTCCGTCCCCATCTTTGCCCTTTGCCGTGGGGTACTCAATTCTCGTATGAAATATACCCGTCAAAACCCGGACAAATGTCTCTGCTATTGTGTCCAATTCTCTAAGGGTTAGATCAGATCTGTCCAGCTGGTGATCAAATAGCCTGTCCTGGATCATTTTTCTGACGATAGATTCGATTCGTGCAGGATTGGGCTTCGAAATAGCTCTGGCAGCTGCCTCAATGCTATCTGCCAGCATTACTATGGCAGTTTCCTTGCTGTTAGGCCTGGGGCCTTCGTACCTGAATGACCATTCTTCAGGAGCCCTGTCATCTCTTGCAGCTGCATTTTCGCTTGCCTTCATGTAGAAAAACGACGCCAGGGTTGTTCCGTGATGCTCTCTGATGAAATTGAGTATAACTTGAGGGACTTTATGCTCCTCAGCCAGTTCCACACCGTCTTTTACGTGAGACATGATGACTGTGGCTGAAAGACTGGGATTCATCTTCTCGTGAGGATTCTCCATGCCGAAAACCTGGTTTTCTGCAAACAAATACGGCCTCTTTATCTTACCTATGTCGTGGTAATAAGCACCGACTCTGGTAAGGAGGCTGTCAGCCCCTATTGCCCAAGCTGCGGCTTCGGCTAGATTGCCTACCATAATGCTGTGGTGATAAGTTCCGGGAGCTTCCAAAAGGAGTCTGTGAAGCAGGGGATGGGCCGGATTCGACAGCTCAATCAACCTGATTGGAGTAATTATGCCAAACACCGTTTCGAAAATAGGCAAAGACCCCACTGCCAAAACAGCAGAAAGAGGCCCGTTGACCAGCACAAACACCACTTCACGCCACACTGATACATCGTCCATTGCCATGGCTCCTGTAAGCCCCAGGCAGGCGTAGGTTACACCGGCCACTGCCATGACTACCAGGCTTACCCTGAAAAGCTGGGATCTGTTCCACACTTTTCTTACTGAAAGTGCCGAGGCAATCCCTGAAGTCAGAGCAAGAGCAACATACTTCACTTCAAAACCTGTCATGACGCCTACTGCAAGAGCAAGGCATGACCCGAAAAAGGCCCCGAACCGCCTGTCTACCAAAGTCGAAGAGAGCATGACACCGAAGGCTACAGGTGCCAAAAAGCCTGACACACCGGCAAGGGCTCTCAGGGCTACAACACTCAGGATTACAATCGAGGCCAGAAGGGCAGTGCTCTTCTTGGCAAGCATGTCCGGGTAGTACGTTACGACATATACACAGGTAAAACCACAAAACAAAAGGGCTATCAGGAAAGCACCTGATATCTGCGAAAACCTTACCCGGGTACCCATTATCCCAAGTTTTTGCAGTATGGCTATTTGGTTTTCGGTAACCACATCGCCTTTCCTTACTATGAATTCATCACGCCGTATTTTTACAGGTTCAACAGAAGCGATTGCCTGTCTGATTTTCTTGTCAGTTTCTTCCTTGTTGAGAGTAAGATTTGGTTTGAGATTCTTTCCAATGAAAGCAGAGAGCATTCTTGCCACCTGATTAGGAATTGCCTTGTCGATAGCAATTTTACCTAAAGCTTCTTCTTTGCCCTTATCTACGTTCTCAGGCTTTAACCCCCGGACAAGAATATCTTCAACAATTTCCTGGGCCCGGCTTACAGACTCATCAACAATCCCAGGCGAAGCTGCAACAACTCCGATGATATCAGTATCTGAAACACTGTCATCTACATAAGGCTTTAGTTCTTTGACTATCTCCTGAGTGGAGATATCTTCCGCCTGCCCCAGAGCCTTAATCTTAACCGACAGTTCTTCAAAAAGAGCCTTTGTATCTTCAAGCACTTTGGGATTGCTGTCATAGACTTCANNACCTGTTCATTCCGTAGCCGCTCAGTAGCCGCTTCGTCAATGACTTCTTTGGTTGCCTTAACATCGATGGGTGAGACTTCCCCTGCTATGAGATCTACTTGAGGCGGAACCAGGGAAATGAAGAAAACTGCAAAGGTTACAAAAACCGTTATTGCAGCCCACAGGAATGCATGACTGTAGGGTTTCAGCCTTGCGAAAGCGCCCCCGAGGCTAACCCCGGAACCTCCATTTGAGCCCGCTTCTTTACGGCCTCCATGGGTCATACTCTTATTCCTTCCACTTTTCTCCGCTTCCTTTTGGGACACTGATCTTCTCCTCTTTCCAAGCTTCTTCGTCAAAGCTTTCATAGGCCCTTACTATCCTTGAAACAAGTTCATGGCGGACCACATCTTTGTCGGTGAGGTAGACCATTTCTATCCCCGGGATGTCTCTTAACACCACTCGCACCTGGTCAAGGCCCGAATGAATACCTTTGGGCAAGTCTATCTGGGTAATGTCGCCTGTCACCACTGCTTTGGAATTCAGGCCCATTCTTGTAAGAAACATTTTCATTTGCTCTGGCGTAGTATTCTGCGCCTCATCCAATATCACAAACGCCGATTCAAGGGTTCGCCCTCTCATGTATGCAAGAGGAGCTACCTCAATAAGCCCCCGTTGCATATGGCGTTCAAAAGTATCCAACCCTAAAATGTCAAAGCACGCATCGTAAATGGGCCTCAGGTACGGATTTACTTTCTCTTGTATATCCCCGGGTAAAAACCCGAGTTTTTCTCCTGCTTCCACTGCAGGCCTTGTAAGAATGATTCTGTCAACCTCACGCCGCTTGAACGCAGCCAGAGCCATGGCCACAGCCAGGTATGTTTTGCCTGTACCGGCTGGCCCAATGCCAAACGCCAAAGGGTTAACCCTTATGGCGTCAACATACTTCTTCTGCCCCGGAGTCCTTGGGCCTATGGCCTTGCCCCTGGCAGTGACTACTACAACATCATTATAGTCCGTCAAAGTGTTTCCTTCCCGGACAGACCGGACTGCATAACGCACATCCTGCGCCGTCACCTTATGGCCTGTCCTTGCCCGGCCTACGAGGTGCTCCAAGACTTCCTGAGCATTCTCCACTTGCTTGTCGCTGCCTGAAACCATGATGTTGTTTCCCCGGGCTACAAGTTTTACATCAAGAGCATCTTCCAAAAGAGCAAGGTTTTCATCGTAGGAACCGAACAGGTTAAACGCTTCAGAGTTACTGGATAATTCAAAAACCACCTGGATTTGAGATGGCAACTTTTACTACCGACCTCCATTTTCATAGCCCGGCCAGGATGCCAGTTTACCAATTTCCTCAACTGTACACGCAGTCACCCTGACCAGCACAGAGTCTTGATCTCCAGACGCTTCATAGCTAAAGTCTACCAGTTTCGCAGAAGAAGGCAACTGGCTTTCTATGGCACGCCTGCCCCGGGTCTGTGCCAGGGTGATTGCTTCTTCCACAGAAACTTCTTCCCACTTCCATTCTATCTCAAAAAGAACTCTGGTGAATATTTCGACCGGAAGGGCTGTATCTCCTTTGCCAAATGAGCTAACTGGATAATCTTCGATTTCATACCACTCAAACAGTTTCCCCCAGGCAAAAAGGTGGAATTCTGTATTCCTGGCCTTGACCACCTTGAATTCGGTTTTTCGTCCTGTCCTTACAGGTTCAAGCCTGGCTAAAGGCACTTCTTGCAGCACTTCGTACCAGGTCTTCGCTGTCACGTTTCCCCGTGCACCCTGGATGGTACCTGATGGAATACCTGCAATGAGAAGATCGCCTCTTTTTACTGTCTGGCCCGGCTTGACCAAAGGGACACCGGACAGAACAAGAACCGACTCCACTATTCCTTCTTTTCTGGCGACAATATCACCAGGCCCTGGAATCTCTGGCCTTACCTTCTCTACGACTTCGATTACTGCAAAGGTTCCCTGAAATCTAACGTATGCCCAAGAAATATCCGGAAGTTCAATAGTTATTGCCTGCTGAAGGCCCTCAGGTGAGAGACGGCCTTTTCTTGCGCCTATTACAAGGCCGTTTTCAGCAGCTACTTTGAGGATTTCATCCCGGGCCGTCTTCACGTTTCCTTTAACAGAAATGACCCATACAGAGCCGGACAGCCAGAANNACAATTCTTGGAACGCACTTTGACTTTCTGGCAAGGGGCCTGATTTCTTTGTACCGGGCAAGGGTGGTATAAAAATAGACCTTACCTCCGGCAAGGGAAAGCCCCCAAATCGGGAACCCTGATGAAACACACAGGTTAACCAGCCGCTCAGGATTCTTGCCCCTGACCTCCACACGCACATATCCGAAAATATATCCAATAAACCTCCTGAGAGTCAAAGCCCTTATGCCTCCAGCAAAACATTGAAACACGGGGACGGTCCTAACGTTTCAGCCCCCTGGTTGAAACGCCGGGACGGTCCTAAAGTTTCAGCTCTTAATCAAGTATTCATCTCCAAACTCTTGATCACGCCCCGAACCGCCATTTCTTCCTTGCCAACTTCTTCGACTTCCAGGCTGTCGCCTGATATGGTTATCTGTCCACGGCCTACACCCACAACTATGCGTTCTGGTGAATAATGAATAAGGCCCCGGTGATTGGATATGAGCACACCCAAATCTCCTACAACTACCACTCTGGGCAGATCGAGGCTGATGTCCATGGGAAGTTCTAATATTTCAGATAGCTCTATTCTGAAACGCCTGCGCACTTCACACTCTCCTACCGATGACTTCAGACCTGATATTTTGCTTCAAGAAAGTCTATGAGAGATTTAGCCCGCACTTTACAGATAAATGAAAAAGCCCGGAGGCCGGGCTTTAACTAATCTATGTTCGCAAGTTCCTATTGTACCGGTCCAACGACACTTGCTGCATGGAGCAACCTGCGTACATATTAAGACGTACATGCTCAAATGTCAGGCAACTACGGGGTGCTCCAATGCTTGAATATCCCTGGACACTTAGTTGCTCAGATTCACTCTAAACCTTACGATACCTGATGACCGCTCCTAATAACGACGGCGGCGGCGCTTGCGCGCCCGGGCGGCTTCAGATTTTTTCTTACGCTTTACGCTTGGACTTTCGTAATGCTGATGCTTACGCAAATCGCGGAGGACGCCTGAACGCTGGCACTCCCGCTTGAAGCGGCGTAGGGCACTGTCAAAAGACTCACCTTTACCGACTTTAATTTCCGGCAAACCTGATCCCTCCCTCCGCCGCAGGTTTTTCCCCGCTCCCGGTTAACACTAAGAATTGTACAATACTTCCGCTGAAGCGGTCAACTTTGAATGATACCCTATCTGCCACCTCAGCCGACCTCAGCCCACCTCTGTCCTACAGCTCAAGGTTCCTGTGAACATGCCTTTCGGTGGATTTCTTTCTATCCAATGCCAAATCAATCAAATTCCTGACCAATTCGGTATATGGCACACCTGAAGCTTCCCAAAGTTTCGGATACATACTAACTTTTGTGAAGCCAGGCATAGTGTTCAGCTCGTTCACATATACGTCACCTGTATCTGGATTGACGAAAAAATCCACCCTGGCAAGCCCGCTACACCCTGTTGCCATAAAGGCTGCAACAGCCAATTTCCTTACCTTTCCCATGAGTTTATCGCTTAAGGGAGCAGGAATAATCAACCGGGTCCCTTCATCCATATACTTCGCTTCGTAATCGTAAAACTCCCTGGATGGGAGAATTTGCCCTGCAACCGATGCTTTTGGCTCAACATTGCCCAGAACCGCACACTCTACCTCCATGCAACCCTCCTGAGATGGCTCAATCAGTACCTTGATATCGTACAGAAACGCATTATCCAGGGCCATTGAAAGATTGCTGCTGTCCTTTACCTTGTATACTCCCAGGCTGGATCCTGAACCTGACGGTTTTACGAATACCGGAAGGCTGATCCCTGACAACAGCCTCTCCAAGACAGCTTCTCTCTTTTCCCTCCACATCCACCTCTCAACTGTAAGGGAAGGTACATAGGGAACCCCGTGCCTGGCCAAAACCATTTTGGTTGTATCCTTATCCATACACACGGCTGAAGCAAGGGTTCCCGGGCCTACATATGGCATCCCTGATAGGTCCAGCAGGCCCTGAATGGTGCCATCTTCACCAAACAAGCCATGCAAAACCGGAAACACCACGTCTACGTCAACACGGCTGCCGTGCCCTGAACGGGCCGTTCTTTGACCACAATGCATCCGTACATGATCCACGGTACAATCACAAACGGGCCTGGCCCGTTTGTTTGCTACACACTCTTTGCTCGGATCATTTGGTATATGCCCTTTGTTCGAGTCATCGGCGCCATGGGTTTTGATCAAATCACTCGCTCCAGGCCCTTTATCCGGGGCATTTGCTCCATGGGCTTTGATCGAGTCATTGGTTCTATTCATTCCATTTGCTTCGTTCCAACCATTTCCTATGCTGCCTTTTGCTGCTCCGTTTATCCAAATCCCCGGCCTCAAGGGGTCAGGAAGAATATAGCATGAAGGCCCTAGTTCCTGAGTAACCTCAGTATGTCCCTGTCTAAAGAAGACTTCGGGCTGCTGCAGGTATACCCAATGGCCGTCCCTGGTAATTCCCAGGGGTACAATATCGAATCCGCCTTGCAACAGAGCACTGAATATAGAGCCTGCCGACATAACCGATATTTCATGTTCTCCTGACCTTCCACCGAACAAAAGCGCCACGCGCATGATAAGAATCCCCCACTCCACTTGAATAGTCACTCAACAAATACGGATCAGTTTTATGCCCCGGACACAGGCCTGGAGAAAGCTGCCAGTCTGAACACTACACACAAAGTACAGAGCATCATTCATCAACACTTATATACAGGACTGATTTACAGAACCAATTCGCAAAAGAGCCCTTCATCACAAGCTTTTTGCCCTCGAACCTCAGCAATCTCACCTTTGAGCTCATCAGGCCCATGAAACCAGGTTCTAACGTAATTCCTTGTAACTCCCTGCAACAAGCCGTCTGTGGTCCTGTCATCTTCAACCAAAACCTCAACAGTCTTGCTTACCAATTTACGATGAAATTCCAAAGATAGTTCCCGCCCTAAAGAAATCACGGCTTTGCTCCGGTTTTCCTTTTCCCGTGCAGGTACTTTTCCAGAAAATCCGCTTGCCGGAGTGCCAGGCCTATCGGAATACTTGAATACATGCAGCCGGGAAAACCTTGCAATCTTTATAACTTCAAGAGTATCACGAAAATCTTCCTCGGACTCGCCTGGAAAACCAACTATGACATCAGCAGATAACCCAATGTCAGGAGCTACCTTTCTTACACTTTCGACTATCTCCAGGAAGGCCTTAACGTCGTAGCGCCGTCCCATTTTTTTAAGGATCATGTCGCTTCCGCTCTGGATCGGCAGATGAAGGTGATGGCACACCTGCGGAAACCTGAGACAGTGAATCAATTCCGGCGTTACATCGTGGGGTTCAAGGGAACTTATCCTGAGCCTTGATAATCCTTCGATTCGGGTCAAAAGCCGAACAACAAGGGCTAAATCCACTTTCTCTGAATCACGGGAATCCGGTGGAATTCTTGTGCGGCTGCTAAAGCCTGAATTCTTACTTGTTATCCCAGGCTTCAAAGCCTTTTCCTGAAGGTGCCCTGAGGCGCCCGGGGCCATAGGGCTGCCTGGCGGTGAAGAATCAGGCCCTGCAACAAGACCCTCAGGTTGTTTTACATTGTCCTGGCCGTAAAGACCTATGTGGGTCCCGGTAAGAATAATTTCCCTGTAACCTTTGTCAATTAGGTGCCGGGCTTCTGCAAGAACAGCATCCAGGGGCCTGGATCGTGACGGCCCTCGTGCATAGGGTACTATGCAGTAGGTGCAATAATCATCGCACCCTTCTTGAATCTTCAGAAACGCCCTGGTAAGACTGGGCTCCCTGACCGGAGTATCTTCGAAAACCGAACCCTTTTGGTGGGGCTTCACATCTACAATTGCCTCACCTGTAGAAAGGGCTTTTCCGGCAATATCAACCAGGGCTTGTCTGTCAAGAACCCCGGTGATACCGATAACGCCGGGAATATCCATAAGTTCTTCTTTGGCTACCTGAGGATAGCACCCGGTTACCAGGACTCTTGCTCCTGCCCTGACAGCACGCCGTATAGCCTGCCTGCACTTGGCCGCACTTCTTGACGTAACAGCACAAGTGTTAATTACAGCAATATCCGCAGAGCCTGACTCCCGAATCTCGTAACCTGAATCCTCGAAAGCCTGCTTCAAAAAATCGGTATCATACTGATTCAGTTTGCATCCGAAGGTCCTGAAGGACACTGTCTTTTTCCCTTTTGCCAATGAGCTACTCCCCCACAAATACATGATACCCATGACATCTGCTTTTCCATTATACCTGTCTGTCCGCATATGATGGGAGTGTTGGTTTGATGATTGTCACTTCCGGGGAATAGATACCAAACAACTGCCTCGCCGGGTTTTGCAGGAATCCGCCACTGTAACATCAGTCTTGCCAACGCAGCGCCGTCGTTGCGGACTCACGGGGCTTATTGCAAAGAGTCCGACACTGTAACCGGAACCAGGCCTTTTTCTTTGAGGCCCGCAATTATTTCAGGCAGGGCTTCGACTGTGGGCTCAGTTGGATGAAGAAGAATCAACGCACCGGGCTTTGCCCCTGCAAGAGCTCGCTTCCAAATGGATTCCGGTGCAGGCATACGCCAGTCAACAGTATCCACTGTCCATAAAATGGTCTGATAACCTATCTCCAGTGCATACTCCACAGTAGAATCAGTCCATTCGCCATATGGGGGAGCGAAAAGTTTGGCAGGGGCAAAGCCGGTTGCTTCAGTAATCAAAAGTTCCCCCTCTTTTATTATCTCCTGCAATTTATCTTTTGGCAGGTGTTCCAAATGGACATGGGACCCACCGTGATTGCCAACTTCGTGTCCGCGGGCAATAATCTCTTGCAAAAGATCAGGGTGATTCGCTGCCCAGGTACCTGTCGGGAAGAAAGTGGCGCAAATACCTGCTTCGCTGAGCACCTCGAGAATTTGGGGGACGAACTCCTCACCCCAGTCTACGTTGAACATGAGACTGACATTCGGCCTATCCGGGACTCCCCGTGAGATAGGAGCCATGACAGCCAGTGAATAGCCTTCCTGGTACATGCCCAAAATGTGAAAACCGCAGCTCAACCATAAAATAGCAGCCAAGAGAAGACTTATGAGATGCTGTTTTCTCAAGACAAACATGCTAATACTACCTTTCATTATGGGTTTTTGTGTTGTGCTTTTCGCCGGATATGTCACCGGCTAGTTCCCATTACGTTCTGAAAGATAGTATGTGCAGAGACAGAAGAACATGAGTGGTTAATGTAAAGTGTGCCTTGCCAGCTCCGTTTGTGCCGGAAGCCCCGAGGCCCGTAAACCCCAAAGCCCGTAAGTCCGGAAGCTTGAAAGTCTCAAATCCGCGACAAGTACTCTACAATGATCGCACAGGCAGCCAGCGAAGCAGTCTCGGCTCTTAGTATGTGTGGTCCCAGAGTTACCGGGCGGAACCCTTTGTCTATTGCCTGCTCCACTTCGTGAGCCTCAAATCCGCCTTCCGGGCCAATGATTATCGACACTTCTCTGTCAGCCCCTATGGCTTCGTTCAGGCTTCCGGTCATTTCCCGCCGTTCCAGGGCCAGCAGAGCCTTGCCCGGCACTGAAGCCATCATGAGTTCCTTGAAACTGATTATGTCATTAATCTCGGGGATATCCGAACGGCCTGACTGCTGGGCAGCTGCCCTTGAAACCTTCTTCCATCTGGCCTTTCTTGCGGCCTTCTTACTCTCATCCAACCGTGGGATGGTTCTTGCAGTTACTATTGGGGTTATGGACGCCACTCCGAGTTCAGTGGCTTTCACAATAACCAGATCAAATTTGTCGCCTTTCAGCACAGCAGGATAAAGATGCAAAGCGTAAGAAGGCCTCTCAACCTGGTACTTGTTGATTATCCTTCCCATTAGGCTCTTGCGAGTGACTTCTAGCACCTCTGCTTCGCAAACCTCTGGCACTCCAAATTCAACAACCACACGAAAATTCTCGCCCGGCATCAATCTCTGGGTTAACGCGTGGCGAAGGGCCTCACCGGTTAGGACTACCCTATCTCCCGAAACTGCAAGAGGCTCCACAAAAAACAAGGGCGGAGTGTTCTTGGATGGATCCAGCAAGGAAATCAACCTTTCCAAAACTATGGACTTACTGCCAAAAGACAGCCGGCAATCTGGCAACAAGGCCGTGAAACGTTAGGATCACCCAATGTTCAGGTTCCCATGCATCACATGTTTCAGCGGGTCTGATGACGAGCAACTCTGAAACGTTAGGACCGTCCCCGTGTTTCAACGGACCGCCCTGAAACGTTAGGACCGTCCCGGCGTTTCAATCTGGCCTGTTTCCTCCTGCTGCGTCTTTTAACCTCTGGAAGAAGGACTTGCCCTCTGCCACATTTTCCCCGTCAGACTGGCCCAATTCCATGATGAGTTCTTTTTCCTTGGGAGAAAGCCTGGTAGGAACACGCACATTCACTCTTACCATTAGGTCTCCCTTGCTCTTCCCACGGAGCCGGGGCATTCCCTTTCCTCTTAGACGCAAAACTGCACCAGGCTGGGTGCCTACGGGAACAGTAAGGTCAACTTTCCCCTCAAGGGTTGGTATGGTAGCAGTTCCGCCTAAAGCTGCCAGCGGAAAACTGATGGTTTTATCCAAAATGAGATCATCGCCCTGCCTCTCAAAGATGGCATGAGGCTTGACAAATACAGCCACATACAGGTCTCCCGGCGGGCCGCCTCTCTGGCCGGCATCGCCCTGGCCAGACAGCCTCAAGTGCAACCCGGAATCGGCACCTGCAGGTATTTTCACCGTAACCACTCTGGCCTTTACCGTTTCTCCTGATCCTCCGCAATCGGTACACGGTTTCTCTGCAATCTTGCCTGCACCACCGCACTCGGGACATGTTTTCACTGTAGTCATGGAACCCAGAATAGTGTTGACAGTGGCCCTGACCTGGCCGGCACCACGACAGGTAGTACAGGTGACAACTTTTGACCCTGGCTCAGCCCCGCTTCCGTTACACCGGGAACAGGCCTCTAGCCTGCGCACTCTAATATCCTTATCTACCCCCGAGAATGCTTCCTCCAAAGAAATCTCGAGGCTTGCTTCAAGGTCTCTGCCACGAACCGGGCCTGTAGCGGTTCTGCGTGTTGCCCCGCCTCCTAAAAGGTCCTCGAAATGGCCGAAAATGTCTCCAAAGGGAGAACCGCCGAAGTCCCCGAAAACACGGCCGAAAGGATCCTGGCCTCCGCCCCCTGGACCACCGGGCCCACCGAACACAGGGCCATTGGGATTTCCGTAGGCATCGTAGTTGGACCGCTTGTTCGGGTCTGAAAGCACTTCATATGCTTCGTTTATCTCTTTAAACTTGGCCTCAGCATTGGGATCGTCTTGATTTGCATCAGGATGGTATTTCTTTGCAAGGTTTCTGAAAGCCCGCTTTATCTCATCCTGATCAGCATCCTTGCTTACACCAAGCACCTCGTAGTAGTCTTTGCTCAAGAGCCTTCCTCCAGAGATCTATGGGATTGAGTACTGGGATCGAACAGTACCCTGGGATTGAGCGGCGCCTTTTGCGCCCCCATCCCCTTCCTCTTTCTTTTTAATGATAGTATCTATTCGCAAGATTGCACAGGCAATCTCCATAGCTGCTTTCAAGGCATAGGTTTTCACAAGTACAGGGTCAATGACTCCCAGTTCAAGCATGTCTTTGATTTCACCGGTTTCACAATCCACTGCCAGGCTGTCGCTGTTGTCTTCGTTTTGCCTGGCAAAAACGTCGCCCACTTTCTCAAGGGGGTTGAACCCAGCATTGGAAACAATCTGTGAAAGGGGACGCTTGAGAGCCTCAACAACACACAAAAGGCCATAGGCCTGCATCCCTTTCTGGCTCCCTCTCAGCTTCTCTACTTCCCTGGCACAGGCTATTTCAAGGGCGCCTCCTCCTGGGACAATGCCGCCCCTTATTGCAGCTTGAACCGATGCAGCCGCATCCTGGCATATCCTTTCCCTTTCGCCCCTGACTTCTTCAGTGCTGGCTCCAACCAAAATTGTGGCAGTAGCCTTCCCTTTGCCGCCGATGACCCTTATGCATTCCAGTTTCTCATCTTCGTAAACCTGTTCTGCATAACCCAGGTACTTCTTCAACTCCGGAACAGGCCTCTTGAGGCCTGTTCTTTTCACGGGCCTGGCACCTGTATGCTCTGAAACCTTGCGTAGATCTGATGAAGCCACCCTGGTCGCGACCATAACCTTTGTATCTGTGAGCATCTCGTCAGCGATATCACTTATGCCTTTATCTATAATGATACAGTTGACTCCAAGTTCAATCACTTTTTTTATGTTCTGCTTGAATTCTTCCTGAAGCTCAAGATATCTCCTGAAACCTGCCTCTGTACCAAGGGCTTCTTCTTCAACTTCCTCAGGCTCAAGGGCATCGTCAATAACCATGATTACCGGGTTGTCAATATCTTCCGGCATCTCTTCGTTGAGGCGCTCTTTGTCAACGATTATCCCTGGAAAAACTTCATTTTTTGCGCCTTCTTTGGCTGTGATGATTTCAGAAAACTTAAATCGCTTATCCAGGAGTTTATCCTGTCCAATCATTTTGGCCGCAGAAACCACAAGATCGGCTATGTCCTGATTGTCTCTCCCTGCAACCAGTGCAATCCTGTGTAGCAAGGGATCATCTACCCCTTGCAGTTTCACGGCTTTGTTTTCTATGAGTTCCATTGCTTTTGTGATCCCGATTTTGATACCTTCGATAACCCGGGTTACCGGAACGCCCCGTACAACCTGGTTAACACCTTCTGACAACAAAGACCCTGCCATGATTGTGGCAGTGGTAGTTCCATCCCCCACTTGTTCTTCCTGGGCTTTCGCCGTATTGATAACCATTTTGGCTGCAGGGTGATTTACATCCATTCTGGTAAGGATGGTCATCCCGTCATTGGTAATAACCACGTCACCGAACCTGTCAACCAAAAGGGTATCCAATCCTTTCGGGCCTATAGTGCCTTCCACTGCAGAAGAAATGGCACGAACCGCATTAACATTAGTGAGAAGTGCTGCGAGTTTCTCGTCAATTTCTGAGCCTTGAGCTGCCTGTCTGAGCGTCACTTGAGTCCCTCCCGGATTGTACTGCCCTCAATTCTGAAACTGCCCTGTATTAGCCTGAATCATATTGCAAAGTACGTTTGCCTTGCATCTTGAGTGTTTAAACCCTTGCATTCTTGAATCTTGGATATATTGTTCTTTGGTTCTAGAATTCTTCAATCCACAAGCCAATGCTACACCTTGGTGCTATATGAATGCAAAACAACCTTTATATCTGTTATATCTGTAACTACACTCACATCCCTATTTAACTACTACCTGGCCCAATCCCGGACTACAAGAAAACCCACGCTCAATCACTGCACCAACGTAACTAACCTGGCTTACTCTGATCGAGTAAAGAAATCGTTAAGCCTGTCTTCGCAAAGCCTGACAATTGCCACTGCCCTTGGGTAATTCATCCTTCTTGGCCCGAGGAGGCCTATTCTTCCCTCACTCCTGCCAACCCTAAAAGTCCCATATACAAGGCTAAAATCCCGTACTGTCTCAATTTCGTTCTCTTCACCGATTGTTATGGCAGGATCAGTGGTCTGGGACCGGGTGAGAACTATGTTTCGAATTAGGGCGCCGTTTTCCAGAGCATGGAGGAGATCCTGAACCCGGTTCACATCTTTGAATTCGGGCTGGTTGAGTAGGTTTGCTGTTCCTCCCATATATAGCCTGTCGCTGTCACTTTCTTCAGTAATACCTCTAAGAAACTCAGCCACCTGGGTGATAATCTCTGTATACCTTGACGTCTCCCTGTGCAGAAGGGCTTGAGCCTTGTCATGAACCCGGTCAAGGCTGATATGGCAGAGCTGCTCCCTTAAGGCATGGGATACATACTCCATTTCGTCCCTGGACATGGGCGGGACATCTATTAAGCAGCTCTCTGCAAATCCTACGTCGCTGACTATGACCAAAAGCGCCCTGCCCACTGACGCAGGCAACAGGTGAATGGCCTGAAACGTCGTACTTTCATACTCAGGGCCGAGGACAAACGCAAGGTAACTGGTTGCTTCCGATAAAGCTCGAACCGTTTCTTTGAGTAAAGATACCGCGTCACGAATTTTTGAGCGGAACAAAGACTCAAGAATAGCTGATTCCTGTTGAGAGATTCTGACGTCGGTCATTAGTTCGTCTACGTAGACTCTATAACCCTTATCTGATGGCACTCTCCCTGATGACGTGTGGGGCTTATCCAAATACCCCATTTCCTCAAGATCAGCCATTTCGTTTCTGATAGTAGCCGGGCTCACTCCGATCCGGTATCTTCGCGCAACGGCCCTTGAACCAACAGGAAGCCCAGTCTTAACATGATCCTCAACAATTGCTCTGAGTATCTGAGCCTTCCTTTCATCAAGCGCCAATTTAGAACCTCCTTTTAGCACTCTTAAGTTACGAGTGCTAATCATCTCGAAGATAGCACGGGACAAGGAAGGGTGTCAATAGAGGAAGCCGCCGCCCACTTAGGGTAAATAACTGAGACATAAGGTACATTCGGTTAAGGGCTACAATATGGAAGCTTCATATCATCATTTGGCAGTAAGAAGAAAGCCCATGCTTTACGAATATTTCTCGGGGAATTGGAAGCAAGCCCAAGTCAACTACATCAACGTAACGTCAGTAACGGCTAAAAGGTTACTGATTACCCCGAAGTAATTGTACCCTTTATATGGAATAAAGCCCGTATAACTATCAGGTTTGAGCGATCTTGGTTTCTTTGATATAATGATTTCAGGGATACAAAGATATATGAATTTCCAATCCGCCATGTGCGTATACTATACCAAAGAGATTCAATCTATGCCTGCTACAGCAATGGGGTGTGATATCATGAACCGAAAGATAATAAGCGTCTCCAGGAAGAGACAGATCACCATACCTATTCAGTTCTATAATCATCTTGGACTGGAAAATCAAGTTGAATGCTCGTTAGAAGATGGTGCTATTGTAATTCGTCCTATCAACAGGCAACCTGGCGAGTTCTCGGTCGAGATTCTGAGAGATTTGGTTTCTCAAGGATACTCAGGTAATGAACTAGTCAACCGTTTTGAAGCCCAAAGCAATAACGTCAAGAAGGGCATTGCCAGAATGCTCGAAGAGGCTGATGCAATTGCAGCGGGACGGAAACCTGCAGCGAACTTCGATGATATCTTCAAGTCGGAGGACTGATTATGTATGAAATACTATTCAGCTCAGCCACTGAACGGTATTTCAAGAAGCTCAAAGACAAATCTCTAAAAGATGCTTACGAGACAGCTTTGCTAAGATTGCAGGCAAACCCTTATATCGGTCAACCCAAACGTGGTGATCTCGCAGGCATTTATGGATTCGACATAAGCCATAAAGGCGTCAACTATGAAATCGCTTACACCATCAACGAACATTACGAAAAAAAGACCATCGTTCTTCTTGCCGGCACCCGTGAAAATTTCTATGAGGAATTGAAAAGGTATATAAGATAGTATTCGACAAGAGGCCCCCGTCCCTGTGGCAACAGGGCGAGGGCCTGAGGATGGTCTTTCTACCTGTTGGGTAGACTCACTGTTTACTGAGAAGCGCAAAGAACATCTGGGCCATTTCTGCACGGGTTGCCGTCTGTGCAGGGTTCAATTTGTTTCCGTCGCCCCGGATTATCCCCCCTTT
>MTKW01002775.1_pt1 | contig 17507 bp, 17 predicted proteins | sample 1042761 | NCBI WGS metagenome assembly MTKW01 (sample SAMN06205366, study PRJNA360243) | anaerobic digester metagenome | biome: Wastewater treatment plant; feature: Anaerobic digester sludge; material: sludge; isolation source: anaerobic digester fed with sludge from wastewater treatment plant ... | reverse complement strand
CTCACGATCATCGTTGCCCGTTGATGGACATATGCCCTGAAGGGGCCATTTCTCAGGGTGCCGACGGATATCCGATCATAGATTATAGCTTGTGCATAGAGTGTGGAATTTGCATAAAGAGATGTCCGTTGAGAGCAATTAAACAATTGAACTAAGTAAGGTTGATTTTTTTAACTTTTGATATCTATATTTTAATAACTTTATAAAACTATTATTATGGCTGCAAAATTTTTTAAATGTACTATTTGTGGTAATGTTGTAGGCAAAGTTGTAGACTCGGGAGTTCCAGTATTTTGCTGCGGTAAGCCGATGGAACAGCTTATTGCCCATACTGAGGATGCCGGTGGTGAGAAACACGTACCCGTAGTAACCAAGTTGGATGATTGTACAATCAAGGTGGAGGTAGGTAGTGTACCCCACCCTATGCTACCTGAGCATCACATTGCCTTTATCTATTTAGAAACCGAAGATGGCGGAGCCCGTGTCGGCCTGCCCCACGACGGCAAACCCGAAGCTGAGTTCTGCACTTGCTCAGGAAAACCTGTTGCTGTTTATGAGTATTGCAACCTGCACGGTCTCTGGAAAAAAGAGCTGTAGGATAATCAAATCTTCAACCTTAACCCTATTTTTCCCAAAATCCAGGTCAAAAAGAGGCATAGCAGCGAAAAGCAGATGCAACTGATGATACCCATTATTCCCTCATTCATCCACGCAGGAGTTGAAAAACCGAAGATAGTCATAAAGCTATAGAGCAGATGAGGCATCAGGTAACAAGTGAGGGTAGCGGTACCGGCAGGCTTCAGGAAGCTGAGCCATCCTGCCTTCCTTATCGAGACGAGCCAACTGAGAATAGCGTACATACCCACTGCAATGGCCGAGGAGACGAGCACCCAAGGGAGAGTGCCGCTTATCTTATCTATAATCCACAATTGGCGGGTGAGCCAGGTCCCTAACAATAGCACTACGATAGCACCTAGCGCAGCCAGGGCCTTGGTGGAGCTCTTCATCCGGTCCATCTTCATAGAGATCACCGAGAGCATCACTCCGCCCATAGTCAAGAGTTGCGTGTGACCGTTGCCCACGTGCAGCGCCTCGGTAAAGTCGCTCAGGAAATTGCGCTTTGGCAAACCGAATAGCAGTCCGCTCTCTAATGTAGATATCCCCTCGCGAAGAGGTGTAAGAAGAATATTGACCAGCAGAAGGACAACCCAGACTCCCACTATATATTTCAAGCGTGCCCGTGTGAACAGATAGGTCAGCGCGCAGAAAAGATAACTCCATCCTATCAACCCCAGAATACCCCACCAGCGTGCGCTCAGGTAGCCGCCCGCGGGGTCTTTAAAGATAAGTGCGAGAAATAACAGCAATGCTACGCCGGCAACCTGAAGCACTTTGTATGACTTGTAGTTCCAAATGAGGAAGAATGCCACTAGCAAAAAGAGTTTGTAAACGGTATTGGGCATCAGCGCGTCAGGAGACATTCCACTCTCAGTATTCACCAGGAAGACGCCCATTACTATCAATGCAAGAGATCGGGTAAGTATGTGCTTCAGAGTGCTCCTAGTGCCTTTCCCCTTTGCATACCGTCCCTCAAGTGCATAAGGAATGGACATTCCTACCACAAAAAGGAAACAGGGAAAAACTATATCAGAAAGGCCGAGAAAGTCCTCACCTACCGCCGCATGTCCCATCCAACGAGGATATGAAGAGATGCGCCAGAGGTCGTTTACAAAGACCATCAACACCATAACCATTGCCCTAAAAAGATCTATGGCATGATTGCGTCGTGAGAAATATTGTTGTTCCATAATAAATTTGCCACAATTATCTCTTCAAAGATACAAAAAAGAAGCCGGCTAAAAAATTTAGCCGGCCCAAGAAGTAGCCCCAACGAGATTCGAACTCGTGTTTCAACCTTGAGAGAGTTGCGACCTAACCAACTAGTCGATAGGGCCATTTGATACGGACTGCAAAGATAGTTTTATTTTTGAAAATACCAATAATTCCTCTCTCTTTTAATGAATATAGGGGCAACCTAATGGCTGCCCCTATAAAATATCACATATTTTTGATTGTCCGGTTCTCAACCGCCAAAATCGTCATAAAGGATAGACTCAGGTTCTACGCCCAAACTGTCAAGAAGACCATTCACTGACTGTACCATCATTGGAGGACCACACATGAAGTAGAGAATATCCTCGGGGGCTTCGTGATCCTTGAGATAGGTCTCATTTAGTACACTGTGTACAAATCCCGGAGTATAAGCTACTCCTGCGGCATCTGCCTCAGGATCGGGACGGTCTAGGGCAAGATGGAACTTGAAATTGGGGAACTCTTTTTCGAGGGCCTGGTAGTCCTCAAGATAGAAAGCTTCTTTCAGGCTACGGGCACCGTAGAAGAAGTTAACCTTACGAGTAGTCTTCTCAGTCTTGAACAGATGCATTATGTGACTGCGCATTGGAGCCATACCTGCACCACCGCCTATAAATAGAAACTCCTGTTCAGCCGGAGCATCATCAGGAACGAAGAACTCTCCGTATGGCCCTGAGATCATCACCTTGTCACCCGGTTTGAGTGAGAAAATATAGGAAGAGCATACGCCGGGATTGACATTTTCAAACTTACCCGTCTCACGGTTGAAAGGAGGAGTGGCAATTCGCACATTGAGCTTGATGATATTGCCTTCTGCAGGATAAGTAGCCATTGAATAGGCCCTCAGAGTCTCTTCGGAATTGACCATCTTAAGGTCAAACAATCCCATATTCTTCCAATCCTCACGGTACCTTTCATCTATTTCAAAATCACTATAGTTGATCGTCATATCGGGTACATCCACCTGAATGTAACCACCGGAACGGAAGTTTAGATTCTCTCCTTCGGGAAGTTTGACACAGAATTCCTTGATAAAGGTGGCTACATTGTCGTTTGAAATAACCTCACACTCCCACTTCTTGACACTGAGTGTGGATTCAGGTACAATAATCTTTAAATTATCCTTTACCTTAACCTGGCAACCAAGACGCCAGTTGTTCAATATCTGTTTACGGGTAAAGAACCCCACCTCAGTAGGGAGAATTGTGCCGCCTCCTTCAAGAACCCGACATTTACATTCCCCACAAGTACCCTTTGCACCACAGGCTGAGGGAAGAAATATCTTCTCATTGGCGAGAGTCGCAAGTAGAGAATTTCCCTGCGGAACGGAAATCTCCTTACTTCCGTTATTAATATCAATAATGACATTACCCGAAGGTGTAAGTTTAGCCTTAATGTATAGCAACAACGCTACAAGCGGCAAGATAAGCGCCAGAGCGGCAATAACGGTAATAATAAATACGTTTACATCCATACTTGCTTCCTCCTACAATTTGATGCCCATAAAACTCATAAAAGCTATACCCATCAGACCGGTAATGATGAATGAAATACCCAGGCCCTTAAGGGGTTTCGGAACATTGGAGTAAGCAAGCTTCTCCCTTATGGCTGCTATTGCCACGATAGCGATAAACCAACCGAATCCCGAACCGAGACCGAAAGAGAAGGCTTCACCCACATTTGCAAAGCCTCGCTCCTGCATAAAGAGCGAACCTCCTAGGATTGCACAGTTTACAGCAATCAGAGGAAGGAAAATACCCAATGAAGAGTAAAGCGCAGGGCTGAATTTTTCTACAACCATCTCTACGATCTGCACAATTGAGGCGATAACCGCAATAAATACTATGTAACTGAGGAAACTCAGATCTATTGATGCATACTCAGGATTGATCCAGGTAAGAGCACCCGGTTCGAGCAGATACTTATTTAACCAATAGTTGATCGGAAGGGTTACAACAAGCACAAACAGCACCGCAATTCCAAGGCCGGTAGCTGTCTTCACACTCTTGGAAACGGCAAGGTAAGAACACATTCCAAGGAAGAATGCGAACACCATATTGTCGACAAAAACCGACTTTACAAATAAATTAATGTATTCCATAATATTCCTCCTCTATTATTTTTCTTCCTGTAATTCTTTCTGAATCGCTCTCTGTACCCATATAATACCACCCACAATGATTAGCGCCATCGGAGGTAGGATTACGAGGCCGTTATTCTCATAGAAACCTCCGTTAGCCATATACCAGCTCTGAGGGATAATCTGGAAACCAAACAGGGTGCCTGAACCGAAAAGTTCACGTATGAATGCAATGATAACGAGAACCATACCATATCCCATACCATTGGCAAGACCATCAACAAGTGAAGGGAATGGCTTGTTGCCAAGTGCAAAGGCCTCAATACGCCCCATGATGATACAGTTGGTAATGATCAGACCAATATAGACCGAAAGCTGTTTACTCACATCGTATGCATAAGCCTTCAGGAACTCATCGACCAGAATCACAAACATCGCCACAATAACGAGCTGCACTATAATTCTTACACGATTTGGGATAGAATTACGTATTGAGGATACCAGCATACTGGAGAAGCCGGTAACGACTGTCACTGAGAGTGCCATCACAAAGGCACCCTTCAACTGGACTGTAACCGCAAGAGCAGAACAGATACCAAGCACCAGTACGGTGATCGGATTTGCCTTGAAAAAAGGATTTTTAAATATACTCTTATCCATAGTACCTCCTATTTGGTTTGATGTTCATGACCGTTATGATTCCGGATCCCGGTTTTGCAACTGCAATTTTCACCATTACATGGCACTTTGCCATCTTGGTCGTGATCGTGTTCTTCACCGCAACCTTCTTCTCCACAGCAATCCTCTCCGCAGCACTCCTTAGAGCCGATTGCAGCGCGTTTGATATTGAAGTAGGCTTGATATTCGTCCAGCCACATTGCGATGGCCTGTTCAAGAGACTGGCTGGTAATGGTACCGCCTGAAATGGCGTCAACTCCGTTGGGATTATCTGCCTGCCCGCCACCCTTTATGATCGAAATCGACTTAAAAGCACCCTCCAGGGAGAGTTTTTTGCCCACAAACTGGTTGTAAAAAGGGGCGTGCGCAATTTCTGCACCCAGGCCGGGGGTTTCTCCCTTATGGTCGAATACTGCTCCGTAAATGGTCTCAAAGTCATCCTCTACTGCAATATAGCCCCATATCGGACCCCAAAGACCGGCCCCATAGCAGGGAAAGATATTAAGTACCTTCTCACCGATTGTACACACGAACACCGGAAGCTGCAACTGCTTACGGAAAGCACGGGCAGTCTCCGGGGTTTTGGCTGAAGCAATCTGTTTAATTATACTGTACTGTGCCTGTAGGTCGATTTCAAATGCCTCTCCCTCGATAACTTTACCCTCATAGTCGAGCACAAAGTCATTGGTCATATGCTCTGAATAGAGAGCTTTGATATATTCACTCTTGTTCTTCTGTGCAGATACGTCCTCACCAAGTCTTGCTGCACGCAAAAGAGACTGCATTTTCTCCAGTGCGATGTTTTCTTGCTGTTTCGGCTTGAGTGCCGTCGATGCAAAGGCAAGAACTCCTGCCACTATTACCACCAATATAGTGGTATAGAAGATCGTGTAGATATTACTGTTGGTATTCAATTTCATGATCTATACTGTTTTTGCCCTTTTTAATCTGCGTTTTATATTCCTGCCGACTACGATATGGTCGATAACAGGTGCGAAGGTATTCATCAGAAGGATAGCGAGCATCATTCCCTCAGGGTAACCCGGGTTGAAGAGTCTGATAATCACTGCAAGTACTCCGATTAGAAAACCGTAAATCCACTTACCGGACTCAGTTTGCGCCGCAGTAACCGGATCTGTTGCCATAAACACGGCACCGAATGCGAAACCGCCCATAATCAGATGGTACCAGGCCGGAATAGCCATCGCGCAATCGGCAGATGGAGCGGCAAGATTGGCGATAAAGCCCATTACCAGACCACCGGCAACCGTTGAGAGCATTATCTTCCAACTGCCGATCCCTGTGTAAATCAGGAATACGGCACCCAGAAGGATGGCCAACGTGGAGGTTTCACCTACCGAACCGGGGATAAAACCGAAGAACATATCGCTCACCGAATAGTGAAGTGAGGAAAGACCCTCTGAAGTCTGTGCAAGCGGGGTGGCACCGGAAAATCCATCTACTCCCGCAACCCATACTTTGTCTCCTGACATATGGCTGGGATATGCAAAGAATAGAAATGCTCTGGCCACCAGAGCCGGATTCCAGATATTCATACCTGTACCGCCGAAAATCTCTTTACCGATGATAACTGCAAAGGCCACCGCGAGGGCAAGCATCCACAAAGGAGTTGTAATAGGTATGATGAGGGGAATAATGAGTCCGGAAACCAGGTAACCCTCACTGACTTCGTGGCCTCTGAGCTGCGCCGAAATAAACTCGATACCCAAACCCACTATATAGGAAACGAGATAGAGAGGGAGTATTTTGAGGATTCCGAACCAAACCATCTCCCAAAACTCCATACCTGCATTTGATGCAAGGTTGTGCTGATAGCCGATATTATAGATGCCGAAAAGCAGAGAGGGCACAAGTGCAATCATGACCGCTGTCATAACGCGCTTGATGTCCACACTGTCCCTCACGTGCACTCCACTCCTCGTTACCCTGTTGGGGACAAAGAGAAAACTCTCAAATGCCTCGAAGGTCGAGTAAAGGAATGAGAGTTTACCTCCTTTTTCGAAGGTCGGCTTGATCTTGTCTGTCAATTTTCTGAGTTTGCTCATGCTATACCTCCTTTTATGACATCTCTTTAATCATAAGTTCAATACCCTCGGAGACAATGGATTGAATCTCGATTTTCGAAGGACAAACAAACTCGCAAAGAGCCACATCCTCTTCGACAATCTCATAAATGCCGAGGTTTTCCATCTTCTCTATATCACCTGCAAGGATGGCTTTGAAGAGATAGACAGGGTATATATCCATGGGAAGCACCTTGCCATAGACATCAGAGAGTACGAAAGCTCTCTCGCCGCCATTGGTATTGGTGTCCATATTGTATTTCTTATGCGGCAACAACCGGGAGAAGTAAGTGCGCGAGAAGCTGAACTTCTTCAAACGGAAAGGTTTTACCCAGCCAAACATCTCATAGTAGTTGCCTTCGGGAAGCACCGTCACAAGATTGTCGAAGAAACCCAGGAAACCTTCTCTGCCTACTGCTTTACCCGAAAGCAAATCGCCGCTGATAATGCGAATGTCACCATGGGCGAAATTGAAAAGGTCTGAAATCTGCTCCATCGAAACGCCTGCACAGCACTTCACGTATGAAGGATTTACTGCTTCCGGACCTGCAACTGCAATGGTGCGGCTCATGTCATACACTCCTTTGAGGAATAATTTTCCGATGGCTGCAACCAAAAAAAGATCCACCGTCCAGAGAGTCTCGCCCTTTGAAATAGGGCTGATATGACTGATCTGTACTCCAACGTTGCCTGCCGGGTGGGGACCTTTGAAGTAGTGATAAACGACACCTTCAAACTTGTTAAAACTGCCGGCGTCAGCGTTACGTGCATCAAGAGAGAGATGAACGCCACCTTCCGTGAGCTTGCCCAAAACCGTGAGACCGGCCTGAACGGCATCAAATTCACCCTCGAGCACATAATCAAGCTCGGCTGCAAGGGGTGCTGTTGCCATTGCCGAAATGAAGATGGCTTTGGGAGTCACAGAGGGGTCGGCGATAGTGCCGTAAGGCCTCTGTTTGATGCATGGCCATAGACCACTCTCAAGTAAGACCTTGATGATACTTTCCCTGTCAATGAAAAATCCCGTCGGTACGTTAAACTTCACTGCCGATCCCGAGTTGTCGGATTTGATCCTTACCTCAAGCAGCTTGCGTTTTTCCCCGCGGACAATTGCATCAACCGTACCGCTTACCGGAGATGTAAAGAGGATGTCCGGATTTCTCTTGTCAGCAAAGACCGGTGTACCTGCCTTGACGACGTCCCCCTCCTTAACCAGCATTTTCGGGGTAAGATTCCGAAAATCAGTGGGTTTGAGGGCGACAACATCAGGAACAACTGTCATGGATATTTTGCGAAGGGCTGCCCCTTTTACAGGCAAATCCAACCCCTTCTTCAATCTGATTTGTTCTGACATTATTTAGTTTAGATTATTGATTTAACACCTAGGTATTTACGTGTATGGCCGCAAAGATATGTATAAAAATCAATATTATATCCTTTGAAATACAAATTCTCAGGCTTATTTTTGCACAATCATCGGTTAATTATGAAAGGGCAGACAGAACAAATTTTTAAAGAGTTGAATTCGGCACAAAAGGAGGCCGTCAAAAATATTGACGGGCCTTCGCTTATTGTTGCAGGTGCAGGATCCGGTAAGACCAGGGTGCTTACCTGCAGAATCGCCAACATTCTTGCTCAGGGACACAATCCTTCCCGGGTGCTTGCATTGACATTCACCAAAAAGGCCGCCGGCGAAATGAAGGACAGAATAGCATCGATTGTGGGCGAAAGAAGCGCCGGAAGACTCTGGATGGGAACCTTTCACGCAATATTCATAAGATTTCTCAGGGAATATCATCAGGAACTCGGTTATCCGCGCGAATTCACCATATACGACAAGAATGACTCTAAAAATGCCATAAAACAGTGCATTAAAGAACTTCAACTCGATGACAAAATTTATAAGCCGGGGCAGATCCAATCCAGGATTTCTCTTGCAAAAAACAACCTCATAACTGTCAGCGGCTATTATGCAGATGCAGCCCTGATGGAGGCCGATGCCATCTCGAGAAGAAGCCGTATCGCCGACATATACGCACTTTACGTCAATAAGTGCAAAACTGCGGGGGCAATGGATTTTGACGACATTCTCCTCAACACCAACATCCTGCTGAAAAATTTCCCGGAAGCTAAAGATGCGATCTCCGCGAAATTCGACTACATACTGGTGGACGAATATCAGGACACCAACCATGCGCAGTACATCATACTCAAAAAACTCGCAGAACCCCATGGAAATATTTGCGTGGTGGGAGATGATTCTCAGAGTATCTATGGATTCCGAGGAGCCAGGATCGAAAACATTCTCAAGTTCAAAAAGGACTACCCCGATGCAGCGGGGTACAAACTCGAACAGAACTACCGCTCCACGAAGACCATAGTCAGGGCGGCCAACAGCGTGATAGACAATAACAGCAACCGCCTTAGAAAAGAGTGCTTCTCGGAAGGAGCTGTAGGGGAAAAAATCGGTGTCATCAAGGCATTCACCGAGCAGGAAGAGGCTTACCTCACTGCATCCTCCATCATCAGCCGCATTTTTACCGACAAAGCTCAGTACAGCGATTTCGCCATCCTTTATCGCACAAATGCCCAATCCAGGGCACTGGAGGAAGCTCTTCGCAAGAGAAACCTCCCCTACCGCATCTATTCCGGCCAATCCTTTTACGATCGCGCTGAGGTGAAGGATATGATGGCCTACTTTCGTTTGACGGTGAACAGACGTGATGACGAGGCCTTCCGCAGAATAATCAACGTTCCCGCGCGTGGAATTGGAAATACCTCTCTCGCCCGCTTAGCGGCTGCTGCTTCAGAAACCGGCTCTTCACTTTACGAAGCCATATTTCTCCCTCCGGAAAAGCTTCTCGAAGTGGGACTCAAACCGGCAGCGGTAAATAAATTCCTAAACTTCGCCACTCTGATAGAGCCCATCCACCAAGAGTGGAGTACCACAGACGCCTTCACCATAGCACAGCGCATCGGCAATGATTCCGGCTACCTGGCTTCACTCAAAAACGACAATTCTCCCGAGGGGATCTCCCGATTTGAGAATATTGAGGAGCTTTACAACAGCATCAAGAGCTTCGTGGAGGAAGAGAAGGAGACAAGAGCAATGGAGAGCGACCTGCCGGAAGGGGAGATAATCATCACTCTGAACGACTATATCGAAAATATCTCGTTGATGTCGGAGATCGATCGTGAGGATGAGGAGATGGAGGAGTCGGAGGTTGTAAACAAGATTACCTTAATGACGGTACACTCATCCAAGGGACTGGAGTTTCCTTATGTGTACATAGCAGGTATGGAAGAGAACCTCTTCCCTACTGCGGGCCTGATTGGTGGTGACGTCGACATTGAAGAGGAGCGTCGGCTCTTCTATGTAGCTCTGACCAGGGCTCAGAAGTGCGCCACAATCAGTTTTGCACGAAATAGGATGCACTGGGGCAACCAGGTGAGCAATAAAGTCAGCCGCTTCGTCAGGGAAATTGACAGCAGATGTCTCGAAATACCTATTGATGAGCAGCCGCGCACCCTATACACCAGAGAGGACTTCGTCACTTCTTCAGGCAGAGAGGGAGGCAGGAGTGGAAATGAGCAGAGCACCTCCTCAAGTCTGCGCAGATACGGGTTAACCAAGTCTTTCAGCCGTGAAAGCAAACATACACCTTCTGCCGGATTTCAGCCCTCGGCCATATATGATCTGGAAGTCGGACAGCGGGTTGAACACGCTATTTTCGGCTTCGGCACCATCATTTCCCTGGACGAAAATGATGCCAATGCCAAAGCGATTGTCAAGTTTGACGACTCCGGAGAGAAAACTCTTCTGCTTAAATTTGCAAAGCTGCGAATAGTCTGATTTTTTCTAAAATTCGTCAAATATTGAATAATTTTTTCATGTTTGGCACACACATTGCATATTGTTATTTCGAAGTTTTTCATAGTTTAAGTTTAGGTTAAGTAATGCGGCTTGTTTCCAATCTGACGGAGATGAGCCGCATGAATTTTATAGCGACCCTCTCACTATTCTGACATATTATGCTTAATTTTGAATCCAAACAGACAAACTATTTCATTATGAATTTCAAAATGGCCATCAGGCGGAATCTGGTTGCTTCAATACTCGCAATTACCGTATCTTTAACCCTTACCGCGCAGCCAAAAGGCCTCTTTTCCATAGTCACATGCCCGGCAGAAAACACCTCAAAGGCTATGAACATCAGCTGGGGAGCAGATACCACAATCACTGAGTGTTCGATAGAATATACCCTTACGCGAGATACGCAGTGGAAAGAATCCCGCACAATGAAGGGCGCAAGTCATTTGTGTACGGTGTTTGACAAGGTCTATTCCAAAAAAGCTGACGGTACCGACTTTTATGAAGATGCGGTTTTCCTCAAGTATGAAGCAGCCCTCAAAGACCTGAAGCCCCGTCGCGAATACCAATATCGCATTGTCAGCGACCGCTGCACCAGCGACGTTTATAAATTCAGAACCTCCGGCCGTAACCGCTGGAGTGCCTGCATCATTTCGGACTATCATGTCTATCCTCCTCTCCGCGAGCGCCTGGACAATGCAATGGCAATGATGGATAAAGTACATGAATTTGACCCCGGATTTGACTGGGTACTCCATTTGGGTGACATTACCGCCTGGGGAGGCAGTTACTCCTTCTGGCAGGAGATGTATGAAGAGGAGCATTTTAAGAATTATATGTGGGCAGGTGTAAACGGCAACCATGACAATATGTCACGCGGCTATATCAAGAACACCAACGAATATTTCAAAGAGGCCAATTTCTATCCCCGCAACGGCTACAAAGGAGAAGAGGGTGTCTGCTACTGGTTTTACTGGGGTGATGCTCTCTTTATAATGCTCAATAATGAAAGCATGAAAGATGACGAAGGTCTGAGAGCTGCTCAGGAATGGGTTAGCGATGTTGTAAAAAATAATCCTGCAAGATACCGGGTGGTTTGTGAACATTACCAATGGTTCTTCGGTGACAGTGGCAAAACATCGCAATACGGCAGATGGAGCGATCTGTTTGACGAACTTGGCATAGACCTGGCTCTGGCAGGCAATAACCATATCTATGTGCGCACCAATACCATTTATCAGGGGAAAGAGAGCGACGGCAGAAAAGGCACTGTCTATATCCAGGCTCCCTCCTCGGACAATGAGCGCGGCGTTCCCACTCCCAATCCGATGACGGAGAATTTGGACAAAATCCGTTTCCGCTGGAGCGAGGGCGAAAAGACCGTCGGAGCCATCCACCTAGATGTAAACAAAAGGAGGATGGTACTCACTCTCCTTGACCGCTACGGCAACATTCTCGACAAAGCGGAAGTGAAATCAAAATAAGCGACACCTGTTAGGATCTCATCCTTATCCTGCGGGAAAGAGGATGAAGATTGTTGGAGCGGCGGCCGAGATTTTTGACAAAGCCCAGAGGGGCACCTTCAAAAGAGACCAACAGATAGCCCAAAGGAACTTCAGTACCAAATACGATATTATCTCTGGAGAGAAATTTCAGGGCATCCTCCGGAGAGAGTTCCACTGTGTGAAAAGCCTTTTTATCCAAAACCATGGAAAGCGCCAGATCAGCCTCCGGAATCATATCACGCCCTTTCTGAATGGCAACGGCCACTCCGGAACGAATCACTCTGAGAGAAGACTCCAGACTCTTTATATCCGCAGCAAGTGCAGTCGGAAACGCCCTCCACAAATCTCCTTTTTGAGAAAATGTAAATTGTCCCTCAACCTGTAATATATAAGAGGCACAGGCAGGGATCTGACTCTTTTTCTTTTCCGAAGTTCCGGCAGATGGAGAATAGTCACCGTTTTTACGCAACAAGGCTATGAAAAATCCCTCCCCTCTCTCTTCTCCGGGGAGGAACCTGCGTTGCTCAATGAGTTCGGCACCGAGCTCCGATACTATCCAAGCCACATTTTCATCATTTTCGAGAGTATTGAACGTACAGGTGGAATAGATGAAAAAACCGCCCTCGCGAAGAGCAGGCCAGATATCCGAAACTATTCTTCTCTGCCTGGAGGCACAGAGACGGACATTATCCAGAGACCACTCACTCACAGCATCAGAGTCCTTGCGGAACATTCCCTCTCCCGAACAGGGAGCATCCACCACGACAATATCAAAAAACGCATCCAGAAAGGAAAAATCCGCGGGATCGTTGTTTGAAACCACGACGTTCGGATATCCCCATTTTGCCACATTCTCAGCCAGAATTGAAGCTCTGCTGCGAATCACTTCATTTGAAAGCAAAATATCGTTGAGATCGATAATCGAGAGAATATGGGTACTCTTGCCTCCGGGGGCTGCACACAGATCGAGAATACGAAGTCCCGGTCTACCGGCCAACAACTGTGTCATCGCCCGTTTAAGCAGCACACCGGCGTACATTGAAGAAGCCTCCTGAACATAATAATATCCGGCGTGAAACAGGGGATCCAATGTAAATGAAGGTCTTTTTTTGAGATATAATCCTTCCGGACACCACGGTACAATACCGTCAACATCGTCGGAAAAATGCTCTGCAAGTTTTTCGGCACTTATTTTTGCGGGATTTGCACGGACTGAGAGTGAAGGTTCACCGGCAAGAGCGGAGATGAGACGACGGACGCGTTCCTCTCCGAAATATATTTCGAGGCTATGGATAAAATCAACGGGGAACATCGAAAGAGGAGAATCCCTCCGGCATTTCACCGCTTGCAGCTTTTGCTATGCCGTCTGTGAGTTTGTCAACAAGATCCCGGAGCCTGCTTCCGATAAACATTTTCATCATAGTGTTGAGCTCTGCACGGAGCTCAATATGGAAGTAGGTGCGGTTGTCGTCCATGGGATCCATTATCATAGAGAAAAGAAAGGGAAATGGGACCTGCCCGTCCTGCTCGAAATCTATTCTCGAAAAAGGAGTCCTTCGGTGGACCCTCATTCCTATTTCAAAACCCTGCACCTTTGCCAAAATACTATCGGCATCGGCAGTCACCATCTCCTTTTTGTCTTCCGGAATGGCAGCCACAAAGTTGCGTAGATCGGAAAAAGCAGTATAGATCGAATAGGACGGCCTATCGATTATTACTGTTTTGCCACAAATTTCTTCCATAATACTATCTTCCCCAGGTATCGGGCTTGAATCTCCACTCAGCAAGCACCTCGAGATCTTCCTTCTTGATGTAACCCGATGCAACCGCCTCTTCGAGGAGTGCATCATAATTGGAGAGGGTATGCAATATCACATTTGCATCTTCAAACGCCTCGCGCGTCCGGTGGAAATTATATGAGAATATGGCTACAATGCCCTCGACAAATCCACCCTCTTTTGCAATGCATTCCGCAGCTGAAAGCGAACTCATACCGGTGGAGATAAGATCTTCAACGACAACCACATTGGCGCCTTTGGGAAGGTCTCCCTCGATGCGGGCTCCGGTACCGTGGTCCTTGGCCTTGGGTCTGATATAGATGAAGGGCAACCCTAAAGCATGCGCTACCAGAGCGCCGTATGCAATGGCACCCGTTGCCACGCCGGCAATAATATCCACGTCACTGAAATGCTCTTTAATGACCTCTACCAAATATCCGCATATCTCGGTACGTCTTTCCGGATAGGAGAGAATCTTGCGATTGTCACAATAAATGGGTGATTTCCAACCTGATGCCCAAGTAAAAGGCTCATCGGGCCTCAACTGTACCGCCTTAATTTCGAGTAGGTGGCGGGCAACTATTTTTTCAATATTTTCAATCATAATCTATTTTGGATTATCTTTGCAAAGGTAATAATATTATTCGTTAAAACGATGTATCGTATCCATTTTGAAAGCCGTAATATTACAGTATGCTCTTCGATCTCTGATGCTGAGGACGATACCTGTGCTCTTGTGCTCAGTGTCGGAGAAAAAGCGCAGCTAGAAGATATACCTCTGATGTTTGAGAAATCGCCGCTTATGCCCTCTCTCTACATACCCACCTCTGACAGAGAACGCGTTTGCAGCGAACTATGCTCGAAGTACCGTGTTGTCGAGGCAGCCGGAGGGGTGGTACGCGACAGTTCGGGACGAATACTGATGATATTTCGCGGAGGCAAATGGGACCTTCCAAAGGGAAAATTGGAACCCGGAGAGAGCCGTCAGGAGTGCGCTCTGCGCGAAGTAGCCGAGGAGACCGGCATCCATCAACTTACCATCGGCAATCTTATATGCGTGACTCACCACACCTACACCAGAGGAGGCGAGCGCCTGCTCAAGCACACCTGGTGGTATGATATGAAATACGAAGGCATCTTATCCCCCTCCCCCATACCCCAGACCGAAGAAGATATTTCAATGGCCGAATGGGTAGCCGTGCAGGATATTCCTGCAAAATTATCGGGCAGTTATACCTCCATCAGAGAGGTATTCCGTCAGGCGGGAATTATCTGAGATCGGTGATTATTACATCTTCGGGCAAAGAATCCATCTCCAGAATGAAATGAGACTCTTCCCAGGGTGTCTCTCGACGTGATATCGAGTTCACCAGTACGGTATATACATATCCGTTAGCACCAATATGCACTATCTTAAAACTGCCATCCTTCTTTTGCTCGATGCTGGTGGATGCAAGCAACGATAAGGGATTCTCCAGAGGGTCTGAAGAGGAATAATCGGCGCTGCATATTACCAGTTCCTCACTCTTGGGGCTATAAAGCCACCTGGTGATACCGTCGGATATGATGGTGAGCATATCGCTGGTAAGGCGATAACTCATCTTCTGAATATCGAGAGTACCCTGCTGCTCCATCAGCAGACGACCGTCTGAAGAGTTGGCGGTCAATTCATATTGAAGCGACACACTGCCCATTTGAGAAATTTTATCCATGAGCAGACTGCTTCCCTGCCCCCACATGGCGCAGGAAATAAATAGAAGCGATAATGAAAGAATGATTCGTCTCATACCTTTATCCAATACAAACATCGTGCTAAATTCGGTCAAGAGTCTCGAGAATAATATCCAGAGTTGCAAGATCCGACACCAGAACATCTCTGGCCTTGCTGCCGCCGAAGGGTCCGACTATACCCGCAGCCTCGAGTTGGTCAATGATGCGTCCAGCACGGGCATATCCTATCTCGAGCTTACGCTGGATGAGTGAAGTGGAGCCTTGCTGAGACATCACCACTATCTTTGCGGCATCCTCAAACAGGGCATCGCGATTTTTGAGATTAACCCCATAGTCGTTTGCTGAGGAGGAATCCTCTTCGTCCGATACTTCGGGAAGATAGAATTCGTGATCATATCCATCCTGAGAACTGATCTCTCTTGTAACGGCAAGTATCTCGTGAGCATCTATAAAGGCACACTGTACGCGAACGATATCCTCACCCGGATACATCACCAGCATATCTCCTCTGCCGATGAGGCGGTTGGCGCCGGTTGTATCGAGAATGGTCCTCGAGTCGATGGATGCATTGACCTTATAGGCTATCCTCGAGTTGAAATTGGCTTTGATGGTACCGGTAATGATATCCGTAGTGGGCCTTTGGGTGGCAATCACCAGGTGAATACCCACCGCCCGAGCCTGCTGTGCAAGACGTGCAATGGGCTCCTCTATCTCTTTGCCGGCTGTAACGAGCAGGTCGGCAAACTCATCTATCACAACCACGATATAGGGTAAGAATTTATGTCCTTTTTGCGGGTTGAGACGTCGGTTGAGAAACTTTTTATTGTAATCCCTGATATGGCGTAAATCTGCCATTTTGAGCAGATCATAACGATCTTCCATCTCGATGCAGAGCGACTTGAGAGTGTTTACCACCTTGCGTGTATCCGTTATTATGGCCTCCGATTCGTCGGAAATCTTGGCCAGGAAATGTTTGTCGAGTTTGGAGTAAAGCGACAATTCCACTTTTTTGGGGTCCACCATTACAAACTTGAGCTCTGCCGGATGTTTGGTATAGAGAAGCGAAGTGATGATACAGTTGAGTCCGACGGATTTTCCCATACCGGTGGCACCGGCAATAAGCAGGTGCGGCATTTTTGCAAGGTCGAGGAAAAAGGGCTCATTGGTAACTGTAATACCCATCGCCAGCGGGAGCTCCATATTGGTATTCTGAAACTTGGGGTCGTTGAGAATGGACTTTAGCGGTACGATGGAGGGATTTTCATTGGCAACTTCGATGCCCACCGAGTCGATAAGGGTGACTACACGCACACCTTTTGCCCCGAGAGAGAGCGCAATATCCTCTTCACGGCTACGTACCTGGGATATCTTCATACCGTCTGCCAGATGTATCTTGTAGAGCGTAACCGTAGGGCCCATNNAATTACATCGTCGGGATTGTCACTCGCAGCCGGAATTTCAGGCTCGACGGTATCCTCGGGGAGGAAATCGGATTTAATCGGACCCTCTCCGGTTATGACAGGTGGCAATTCCCGCTCTTCCGAATCAGTAGCGGGGTCATCATCGAGAGCCTCTTCCTCCTCTTCCGCACTCTCCGCACTCTCCGGATCCTCAATAACAACGGGAACCTTCTTCCTGCGGGGTCGGTTCGCCACAGCCCACATCAGGTCATCAAAACGCAATGCCACCTTCTTGCTGAGCATAACCAGCCANNAGTCTGAAACAGGCGACCGACACGGCTCCGAAAAAGAAAGGTATTGCAAAGGCTCCCAAACCGAATAACTTGGAGATCAGGAAATCAGCCCATACCAGACCCAATCTGCCTCCTGAATTGGAGGCCTCTTCGACAGCACCGGAGAGCACCTGGGGGTCGCGCACCAAACTCTGATCTGAGGTCCAGGTAAATAT
>MTKW01014197.1_pt1 | contig 17519 bp, 16 predicted proteins | sample 1042761 | NCBI WGS metagenome assembly MTKW01 (sample SAMN06205366, study PRJNA360243) | anaerobic digester metagenome | biome: Wastewater treatment plant; feature: Anaerobic digester sludge; material: sludge; isolation source: anaerobic digester fed with sludge from wastewater treatment plant ... | reverse complement strand
AATCTGGGCCGTGAACTGCTAGAAAGGGGGCTGGTACAAGAAAAACCACCGGTGCGGCCTTTGGAGCATGACGAGGATGGGAAAGATTTCGAGCCTTTTCCTCCGTTTGCCCCGTTTGCCGATATTGTGCCGTTAAGGACGCCGTCGGTTACAAGACGCCCCTCCTCCAGCGTCAAGGGGCCGTGGGGATTGGTGGATTTGTCCTCTATTCGGCCCGATACGCCGTTTGAAGAGGCCTTGACGCACATCAGCAGCAGGGAGCCTCGACTGCCGATCGTGGTTTTATGGAATGACCTTGAACGCAACGCGTTTGTGGATCGCGATACGCCTGTCGGCATTGAAGGGGTTGGTGCCCTGCCGGCGGACAAGGCTCTGGATATCGTCCTGCGGGCAGTTTCCGCCTATGGAACGCGGTTACAGGTTATCCCCGAAGGCGGCGTTTTGACTATCGTTTCCGAGCATGCCAGCTTGGTCAGACCGAAAACAAAGGTTTATCCTGTTGCCGATTTGGTGTCTCCTGAGGCGGTGCCTTATTGGTAAGCAATTTTTTTTTCAGACCCATCTCGCGGTGTGTGCGTAAAATCATAATATGAACAAAAAAATCAACGAACAGTAAGAGTAGGAAGAGGTATTATAGGACCTGCCCGTAGAGTTCTTTTTATGCCTTTTATCTCGGCTGGGGGAGGAATCTGTTAAGACATTTTCGAATCCAGCCGATGTAAATATTACCTTTAATTTTAGAACAGGAACCGTTTTATGGAATTATCAATAAAGTCGTCGAATAAGGAAAAAACCGGAATGCAAACAGTCAGGACATTTACGGTCAAGCCGTCTCTGCCGGAGCCGTTGAAAGACTTGTATGTGGTGGCGGGCAATTTGTATTGGTCATGGCATTACGAAATCACGGAGTTATTCCGTCGTGTTGATTATGACCTGTGGAAGCAATGTGCCCACAACCCCATCCGCATGCTCGGTATGGTTTCGCAGGCGCGTCTGGAAGACTTATCGCACAATGAGGGGTTTTTATATCAACTGCGCCAGGCTCGCCAGAAACTGGAAGAGACGCTCAACGCCCCGTCATGGTTCGACAAGATTTACGCCCGTGAAGGTACCCGCCCGACAATCGCGTATTTCAGCGCTGAATTCGGCATTCATGAATGTTTGCCGATTTATTCGGGCGGTCTGGGGATTTTGGCCGGCGACCATCTCAAAAGCGCTTCGGACCTGGGCGTGCCGCTGGCGGGCGTAGGGCTGCTCTACCAGAAGGGCTATTTCCGTCAATATCTCAACACCGATGGCTGGCAGCAGGAACACTATATCGACAATGATTTTCACAATATGCCCCTGGAGTTGGTGCGTAAGGAAAGCGGCCATCCGGTCATCATCAACATTCCCTTCCCCGGCCGAACGGTTTCTGCTCAAATCTGGAAGGTCATGGTCGGCCGAACACCGTTGTATCTGCTGGATACCAATCTGCCGACCAATTCTGCGTTTGATCGAACGATTACTCAGACGCTGTACGGCGGCGATTCAGAGATGCGGATTTGTCAGGAAATCGTCCTGGGCATCGGCGGCTTAAAGGCGCTGTATGCGATGAATCTGGAACCGACCGTGTGCCATATGAATGAAGGACATGCCGCGTTTATGGCGCTGGAGCGGATCCGGCGCATTCGCAGCCGTTATAATATGACCTATGAGGAAGCCTTTGAGGCGGCCAAAGCCAGTAATGTCTTTACCGTTCATACTCCTGTTGCCGCCGGCAACGATGAGTTTCCCGTTGAGATGATGGATAAATACTTCGGCGATTATTACGGCAAACTGGGGCTGAATCGCGAGCAATTTTTGGCCCTTGGGCGGATTCATTCGGACAACCCCACCGAGTCATTCAAGATGCCCGTGTTGGCACTTCGTACCAGTGCATACCGTAACGGCGTCAGCCAGCTTCACGGTGAAGTCTCCCGCACGATCTGGGGGGGGTTGTGGGGCGAATTGCCTACTGAAGAGGTCCCGATCAACGCCATCACCAACGGGGTTCATGCAAAGACATGGCTCGGCGCCGAAATCAATTTGCTTTTTGAACGTTATCTCGGTGCCCGCTGGAGCGAAGAGATTGTTGATAAGTCCATCTGGCACAACATCGATCAGATTCCGGATGAGGAATTGTGGCGGATTCACCAGCGATACAAAGAGCGGCTGGTCGGCTTTGCGCGAGCCCGACTCAAACGTCAGCTTCAGCGACGCGGTGCGTTCCATACCGAATTGAGCTGGGCCGATGAGGTTTTGGATCCGGAGGCGTTAACCATCGGCTTTGCGCGTCGATTCGCAACATACAAACGCGGCAATTTATTGCTGCGCGAGCCGGAGCGATTGATCAAGTTGCTCAGTAACACTGAAACACCGGTTCAGTTTATCTTTGCCGGCAAAGCCCACCCGCGTGATACCGCCGGCAAGGAGATCATTCGCCAACTGGTGCATTTTGCCACCGAACATCCGGAGATTCGCCGACGTCTGGTGTTTCTTGAGGATTACGACATTGACATTGCCCGCTATATGGTGCAGGGAGTGGACGTGTGGCTGAATAATCCGCGACGTCCGATGGAAGCCAGCGGCACAAGCGGAATGAAAGCCGCCCTGAACGGTGTACTGAATATGAGTACCCTCGACGGCTGGTGGTGTGAAGGCTACATCCCCGACGGCGGCTGGATTATCGGGGCCGGCGAGGAATACGACGATTTGTCTTATCAGGACGAAGTCGAATCGCACGCTATATACAATCTGCTCGAGCAGGAAGTCGTGCCGTTGTATTTTGCCCGATCCAAAGATCGGCTGCCGCGGCGGTGGATTCGTCGGATGAAGAACACCATCAAATGGTGCGCACCGCGATTTAATACAAGCCGGATGGTGGCTGAGTACACCCGAAAATTCTACATCACGGCCGACAGGAAGTGGCGGGAATTGACAGCGGATGACAGCGCTCGCCTGCGAGAACTGTCGGCTTGGAAAAATACCGTACGCCATGCCTGGTCAGATCTGAACATTAAAAATGTCGAAGTCCAGACCCGCGACGGTGAGGTCTTTACCCACTGGAACGGCCGACATCCCGAACTGCGGGTCGGCTCGGAAATCCGGGTGAATGCCAAAGTGCAACTGGGTCGGCTTAATCCGGACGATGTGTCGGTACAGATTTACCATGGTTCTGTTGATTCGACTGGACGAATCGAAAACCCCCAAATTGCCGAGATGCAGTTTGTCGAGGGGTCTTTGGATGAGACCAGAACCGCTTCGTTTGTGGGTTCGATTCCCTGTCTCAGTTCCGGCAAGCACGGCTTTTCGCTGCGTATTATGCCGCGGCATAAAGATTTGGTTGAGCCGTATGAGCACGGCATGATTCTATGGGAGTCTTCAAATTGATCGTACCTACGCAAGCCGGGGAATACCACACGGGTGTTCTCCGGCTTGCCGAATACTATCGGTTTAAGGCAAAAAGATACACGAGGTAGCCGCCGTATCCGATAAACAGTATTGTGCCGGCTGTTCGACTAATGCGATGCCTGAAAAAAGCGATTAGGGCGAACACCACCGATATCCCTGCCATCAGCCAAAAGTCCAGCCCCGCAAGCCGTTCGCTGATTGCAAACGGCTTCACAAGACCGGCCGTGCCTGTCACCAACAGGGCGTTAAAGATATTCGATCCGACCAGATTCCCCACCGACAGGTCGTCATGTCCTTTCAGAGATGCCACCAAACAGGTGCTCATCTCCGGAAGCGACGTTCCCACCGCAACAATCGTCAGGCCGATAACCGCCTCTGAAAGGCCGATAGCCCGTCCCAATGCTGAGGCGCTCAGCACTGTTAGGTGGGCGCCGCCGGCCAAGGCGCACAATCCCACAACAATCAGGAAAAACGACAGCGGCAAAGACTTGGGAATGGCACGGGCGACGTGCTCAATTTTGGATTCCAACTCACTTAAAACCTCCCGAACCGCCCGGCCACGAGGCCGTTCGGTGTGTGTCATGAATGCTAAAATTCCGACAAAAAAGAGGATGAGTATTAACGCCTCGGTTCGGGTTAGTGCGGTATCAAAAAAAACCACCCACAAGGCAGATGTCGCAGCCAGCATCAGCGGAATGTCGCGTCGTAAAACCGCCCGTTGGACGGCGATAGGGCGGATGCAGGCGCACAGCCCGCCAACAAGGGCAAGATTGGCGATATTGGACCCATAGACATTGCCCACGGCGATGTCACCGGAACCCGACAGGGCGGCGGCAATACTGGCGGCCGTTTCCGGAGCCGACGTGCCCATGGCGACAATGGTCAGGCCGATAATCAGCGATGTCATTCCCAGCCGTTCAGCCAGGGCGACCGCTCCCTCCACCAGCCAGTCAGCCCCCTTGACAAGAATGCCGATCCCTGCCGGCAACAGTACAATGGCCCAAAACACCGACATTGCGTCTAAAACTCCTCATTAAAAAAACTCCGACCCTTCGGCCGGAGTTTTCTTAGCGTTTATTTTATACCTGCTGCAATCCCGCAACTCTCGGTCTGCTACACCTTTCCGATAATCAGGCTGCAATTGTGGCCGCCGAATCCGAGCGAATTACTCAGGGCATATTTTACATCAGCCGAACGGGCTTCTTTTGGCACGTAATCCATCTTGGGATCACACTCATCGGCGATTTCGTCGAGATTGGCGGTCGGATGAATGATTCCCTTCTCGATGGTTTTGCAGCAGACGATCAATTCTACCGCACCGCTGGCACCGAGCAAATGTCCTAAGCAACTTTTCGAAGAGCTGACAGCCAATTTATAGGCATGCTCCCCAAAAACATTCTTGATTGCCAAACTCTCGGCCGCGTCGTTGAGCTGGGTACTGGTCCCGTGGGCATTGATATAATCAATCCGGCTCGGTTCAAGTTTGGCTTGTTGCAAGGCCAGTTTCATAGCCTCCGCTGCACCTGAGCCATCTTCAAGCGGGGCGGTAATATGGTAGCCATCGCCGGTAGCACCGTAGCCGAGCAGCTCGGCGTAAATCTTGGCGCCGCGTTTTTTGGCCCGCTCATACTCCTCAAGAATCAACACCCCGGCACCTTCAGACAGCACAAAACCGTCGCGATCTTTATCAAAGGGACGTGATGCGTGGGTCGGATCATCGTTGCGCGTGCTCAGTGACCGCAAGGCACAGAACGATGCCAGGCCGATCGGTGTCAGGGCTGCTTCCGAGCCGCCGGTGATGCAGATATCGCTGCGGCCGCTGCGAACATTCCAGAACGCCTCGCCGATGGCATGGCTGGCCGAGGCGCACGCCGTAACGACACAAAAATTCGGCCCTTTGAGCCCGTATTGAATGGAGATGCAGCCGCAGGCGGCATTTCCCATCAGTTTCGGCACACAAAACGGCGAAACCTTCCGCGGACCTTTTTGAAGCAGGCGAATATGCTGATCCTCGATTTCCTTGATACCGCCGATACCGGTGCCGACAATGACGCCGACACGCTGCCGGTCTTCTTTGTCGAAATCAAGCTCGCTGTCTTTCACGGCCTGAATCGCAGAAGCCAACGCCATCTGGGAAAACCGATCCATTCGTTTGCCTTCACGCACGCCGGCATAGTTTTCAATGTCGAAGTGCTTTACTTCGCCGCCGATCTTAACCGGATACTGCGAGGTATCAAACGACTTGATGATGGAAATACCGCTGTGCGCTTGGCAAAGCTCTTCAAACAGGGAATCCACCGACTCAGCCAGCGGAGTTACACATCCCAGGCCTGTTATAACAACACGACGATCTGTCATAGCTGTCCTGTGAACTTATTGTTTTCCCTGCTGGCTTTTGGCCACTTCGACAATATAATCAATCGCAGCACCAACGGTCTGAATCTTCTCAGCCTCTTCGTCCGGAATGCTCATATTGAATTCATCCTCAAACTCCATGACCAATTCGACCGTGTCCAGAGAGTCAGCGTTCAGGTCGTTGATAAACGACGTTTCGCGAGTGATTTCGGACTTGTCCACACCCATTTGCTCGCTGACGATCTCAATCACCTTTGCCTCAATGGCTTGAACGTCTACATCTGCCACTTTTATACTCCTTAAAATATAATATTCAGGTTTTCGGGTTCAATCCGTTATATAGCATTATAGCATTTATGGTACCAAAAAGACCGGTTCGGCGGTACTATACAAGCCGGCTGACGCGTTTTCAATCATTTTTTAACAAAAATATTGCCAAATTACATGGCCATTCCGCCATCGACACAGAGCACCTGACCGGTAATATAGCCGGCCTCATCGGAGGCCAAAAAAGCCACGGCACGGGCCACATCTTCGGGATTGCCGAAGCGTTTGACCGGGATGACCGACAACGCTCCTTGCTTGACGGCCTCAGGTAGCACGTGGGTCATATCGGTTTGAATAAAGCCCGGTGCAATGCAGTTGGCGGTAACATTCTTTTTGCCAACTTCGCGGGCGATGGATTTGGTCATCCCGATAAGCCCGGCCTTGCTGGCGGCGTAATTGGCCGAGCCGGCCTGCCCCATTACGCCGGCAACCGAACTGATGCTGACGATGCGTCCGAATTTCTGCCGCACCATCGACCGAGCGGCCACACGGGTCGCAACAAACGCGGCCTTCAGATTGACGGCGATAACTTTATCAAAATCGTCATCATCCATCTGAATCATAAGTTTATCGCGGGTGATACCGGCGTTATTGACCAAAATACCGATGCCGCCATGTTCCTCGGCCAAGCTTTCGAGAATCTCTGTCAATTTTGCGGTATCTGTAATGTCCACACAACGGGTCAAGACGCTGTGCCCAGACTCTTTGACCACCTTCTCCAGTTCGGCCAGTTGTTCGGCGTTCAAATCCAGCCCGGCCACCTTTCGGCCTTGTTTGAGCAATTCCAACACGATAGCGCGTCCAATACCCCGAGCGGCCCCGGTTACAACAGCTAAACGTTGAGACATATCCATCTTCCTTGCTAAAATGAGTTACTGTGTCATTTAATTCGAGAATAGGGGCGGTTTCGTCTATAGTTGTTGCAGCGATTCCCATGTGCTGACATTAACAACCTTGGTGCGTCGGCTGATCCGTTTCATCAGTCCTGTCAGAACGCGTCCCGGTCCGATTTCGTAAAACGCTTCGACCCCATCGGCCAAAAGTCGCTCCATGCACTTTTGCCAAAGAATCGGTTGAACCAATTGCCGAACCAGACCCTCTCGAATACCCTTGGCATTGGTGTAATACTCGGCATTGATATTAGCGATGACTTTCGGCGCTGTCGGCGACTGAATCGGACAGACAGCCAGGGCTTGCTGGAGCCGGTCCGCAGCCGGTTGCATCATCGACGTATGAAACGCGCCCGCCACCGCCAGCGGCACAGCCTTCATTGCCCCGTATTTTTCTGCAAGCGCTTCGGCCCGTTTACAGGCTTGAGCCGAGCCGCTGATCACAATTTGGCCGGGGCAATTAAAATTAACCGGCTCCAAAATATCTCCTTGAGCGGCTTGCCGGCATAACGCCCGCACTTTCTCTTCATCCAGCCCCAGAATGCTCACCATCGAACCGTTTGAGGCGTCCGCGGCCGCCTGCATCGCTCGCCCGCGTTCCTGGACGAGTTTAAGTGCGTCCTCAAAGCTCATCAGGCCCGCCGCATACAGAGCCGAATATTCGCCCATGCTCAGCCCGGCAGTTACATCCGGCCATAGTTCGGGATGGGTTTGCCGCAGCAGTTCCAACAAGGCCGCCGTTACAGTGAAAATCGCCGGCTGAGAAACGGTCGTTGTGTTTAATGCCTCCTCCGGCCCCTCAAAACACAAATGACGCAAGTCATAGCCGACAATCTCGTTGGCTTTTTCGAACAGATCGGCGGCGGCAGGGCAGTGCTCGGCAATGTCTTTGCCCATGCCCACGACCTGAGCGCCTTGACCTGGAAATAAAAATGCTGTTTTCATCATCACTTCAACGATTTAACCACAGTAAAGAAAAGAACACATCAATGTTACAATTGGATGACGTGTGCGCCCCACGTTAAACCACCGCCAAAAGAGACCAGCAAAATGATATCACCTTGCTGAATTTTGCCGAGACGTCGGCACTCATCCAGTGCGATCGGTATGGAGGCGGCGGACGTATTGCCGTATTTGTCAATGTTGATAAATATCTGCTCGTCGGAAAATTTCAATCGTTTGCCGACGGATTCGATGATCCGAGCGTTCATCTGATGGGGGATGAACATTTTGATCTGTTCAATATCAAGATGGCACTTTTCCAGACATTCCTCGACCAATTCCACAATTCGCCGCACCGCCAAATGGTATATTTCGCGTCCCTGAATATTCATATAGACCATTTTGGGGTCAGCAAGAGGCTTGCCGACAGGATAACGCGACCCGTAAGCAAGGCAATTCAGCGACGTCCAGCCTCGCCCGTCCGAAAACGACGTGCTGTACATCAACCCCATCGAGCCGGACTCGGCGGCTTTGACGATGGCAGCCCCGGCACCGTCGCCGAACAAAATACAGCTGCCTCGGTCAGTATAGTCGGTAATTCGGCTAAGCGTCTCAGCCCCAATCACAAGGGCGGATTTGTAGCGACCGGAGATGATAAATTGCTGTGCGATAGACAAGGCGTATACAAAACCGCTGCATGCAGCCGAAATATCGAACGCCCAGGCATTGACCGCCCCGATCATGTCCTGTACGAAGCAGGCGGTGGCCGGGAAGACCATCTCTGGGGTAATTGTGGCCGTGATAATCAACTCGATCTCTGTGGCATCCATACCCGCATCTGCCAGCGCCTTCCGAGAAGCCTCGGCAGCCAGCGTGGCGGTAGTGTCTTCGTCATCGGCAATGTGTCGAACTTTGATGCCGGTGCGGCTGGTAATCCACTCATCGGAGGTATCCAAAAAAGTGGTAAAATCCTCATTGGTCAGAATTTTTTTGGGAACCGCCGAGCCTGTACCGGCGAGCACCGCTCGATACCGTGACTGCGCTTGTGTTGTGGGATCATTGACCATTGTTAGGAACCGTTGATTTGGAAATCGCATCGACGATTTGTGTGTTGATTTTTTTGTCGTAAAACCGCTTACACGCGGCAATAGCGCTTTTGATCGTACGGGCCTTGCTGGTGCCGTGGCATATTATCGCCGTTCCATTGACGCCCAGCAGCAGCGCACCGCCGTATTCGTGATAATCATATTTTTTGAAAATGTTTTTTGCAACCGATTTGAACCACCACGCCAGCAGTTTGTTGCGATTCATTAATTCGGCTTTAATGGCGTTAAAGATCATATTGACCATGCCTTCGGACAACTTGAGAATGACATTGCCGACAAAGCCCTCACAAATGACCACATCACACTTGCCTTCAAATAAATCCCTACCTTCCAGATAACCAATATAGCTTATGTTGGGATCATTTTTTAACAGGAGCCGCGTTTTCTTGATCAGGCTGGTCCCTTTGGCGTCTTCTTCGCCGATATTCATAATACCCACACGCGGCGACTGGATGCCGAACATTTCGCGGGCATACACGCTGGCCATAATCGCATACTGGTACAGATGAATGGGTTTGCAGGCAATATTGGCTCCGACGTCGCAAATGGTAACCGGCCCGCCGTACGTCGGCAAAACAACCGCAATACCGGGACGCGTGACACCCGGCAAGGTGCGCAAGCGAATTTGACAGGCCGCCACACAGGCCCCCGTATTGCCGGCCGAGAGGACAGCGTCCACTTGGCGGTGCGATGCGGCGTGCGCCATGACGGCAATCGAACTTTTGGGTTTACGCCGAAGGGCTTCAATTGGCGACTCATTCATCGTAATCATATCAGGGGCATGGAAGATACGGAACGTATCGGCCGACGCTTTCAGCGCCGTCAGCGTTTCGCGGATCACGGTTTCATCGCCGACCAAGACGATTTCATCGTCTGGACCGAGGACTTCCCTGCCCTGCAACGCCCCGGCGATAATTTCGTCCGGAGCATAGTCGCCGCCCATAGCATCGATGGCGATGCGCATCGTTAGCTTTCTGCCTCCTCTGCCAGTTTCAGGGTGATGCTGTCGTTGAGATACCCGCATTGCCCGCAGGCGGCGTGCGGCAACTTGGCCGCACCGCATTGTTTGCAAAGCGAATAGTTGACCGGCCGCAGTGCGTGATGAGCACGACGGCTACGCGTCTTGGATCGACTGAGTTTCTTAACCGGAAGCATAGGTTCTTTCTACTCCATAAAATCTAAAAATTACAATACACTATTGGTTCGCTGTTGGATTCAAAATCTGGTTCTTTTCGCCAGGTTCAGACCCCCTCGCACGGTTAAAAACCAAAAAAAGCCCGCCTGGAAGATTTATTTCATAACAGACAGGGGGCTTTCCGTAAAGCAAAAGAATCTATAACGTCTCAAACTTGCCTTGTCAAGCCAATAACATCAAAAGTCAAAAGTTTTCACAAAAAAGGGATTTATTTAGAAGATTCCGATTGAAAAACACAGCCACTTCCTGTAAATTACGTTGCTTTATAAAGCCTTCAAGACCGATAGGTGGCCCGTTACCGTTTGGGATGCGGGCATATCGGACTTACTAATGGGAATATTGAGTATGGGTCGGCAGGCTAATTTTTCCGAACTTCGAGACGCCATTCGGCGGGGACAAGCCAAGATTGCGGAAGGGCTTAAGACCGGCCAAATGCGTTCGGATCACGCAGGTAAACCAAGCTCTGGCCATGTGCCTCGGCTTGACCCTGCTCACGAATCGTTAAGCAAAAAGCCGACAGCGTCCGGGAAAGTCGCCCTATTCGAGGGGCGAAAAAAGCCTGGTTTTCGGTTTTCATGGCCCCAAATTCGTGTTCCGTGGCCGAATCTGTCGGCACTGCCGTACCGGTCGATGGTTTCCGGCATCGCGGCGATTTTGGTCGTTGCTGTTGTGGTATTTGTGGTGTTCTGGATCGGAAAGGTCCTTGTTGGGTCAGAGCCGTCGCCGCCTGTGGCCCAAGGCCCTTCGGAGTTGCCGCAGTCGCCTATTGGTTCTGAGTCGACTCCAACGACGCCGGTTTCGGCCAGTCCGCCCGTAACGGCCGAGTCGCCGCGAACTCAGACAGGAACACAGGGCCTTTCCCAGCCGGCGCAAACTCAGCCGGCCCCGACGCCGGCGCCGGTTCAGCGAACCGGCAATAATGCGATTGTTATACAGGGGATTGCCACCTCGCGGGAAAGCGAGTTGATTCCAGTCCAGGAGTTTTTTGCTCGGCACGGCATCGAGACGGAGATCCTCAGAAGCGGCAACAATTACAGTCGGCTGATTACGAAGGGACGATTTGAAAATCCCAATCGTCCCGGCACGGACGGTTATGAAATGCGAATGAAAATTAAAAATCTCGGGAAACGGTACCCGGTCGAAACCGGTGATACAAAATTCGGGACTGAGCCGTTTCAGGATGCGTATGGTTTGTTAATTCAGTAACTGTTTAGAATGTTTCAGGAGAGTTGATAATGTCGGTTGATCCTTCATTAAAAATCAAAAGTGCACTGATGCGACATCGCAATGTTCTGTCTCGGGAAGAGCGAATCAAGGTTCTTCGCTCCGAGGAACGCTGGCATGAAGGCGATAAGGTCTTGGGGCTGCCTAAGGTCGCTCATCGTAAACTCGCCTAACAGGATGTTTTTTGTCGTATCATAGTGCCGTTCCGCCGGAGATCAGCAGTTCCTGTGGGCGGCATTCTCTTGCGCTGCGCGGAGGGGGGAACGGAAATGGTCGAATTAAGATGTTTTATAATATCTACTATGCTTAAAGACAGAGAGTAAACCATGAAAAATTATCTTGCAGAACGGACCAAAGTGGTTGACGCCAGCGGTATCCGTAAGGTTTTCGCGCTGGGTGCGACCTTAAAAGACCCCGTCAATTTTTCAATTGGACAGCCGGATTTTGACGTGCCGGATCCCATTAAGGAAGTGGCAATTCAGGCAATTCGAGAGGGACAAAACCGCTATTCCCAGACCGCTGGCGAAGACAGTGTGCTTGAAATGCTTCGTCCCCGCGTCAAAGCCGAAACAGGATGGAACAACCCCCAGGTGATGTTGACCAGCGGCGCAACAGGGGGGTTGTTGCTGGCGTTTATGGCGCTGATCAATCCGGGCGATGAGGTGATCATTCCGGATCCGTATTTCGTGATGTACAAGCATCTGGTGCGGATGTTGGGCGGCAAATGTGTCTTTGTGGACTGCTATCCTGATTTTTCGCTGCCGGTTGAGAAAATCGCCGCCGCAGTGACGGACAAGACGAAGCTGATTATTCTCAACTCACCGAACAATCCGAGCGGCCAGGTCTATAGCGCACAAGATCTCAAAGCCGTGGCCGAAATCGCTCAAAAACGCGATATCATTCTGCTCAGCGATGAAATCTACGAGATGTATAACTATGAGCGGTCCCAAGTCAGTGCCGCCACCTATTACGACAAAACGGTTCTGCTAAAGGGCTTTGGAAAAAGTTACGGCATAACCGGCTGGCGGATGGGCTATACGGCCTGTTCCGAAACACTCAAGCCGTTGATGGAAGCGATGCTGATGATTCAGCAATATACGTTTGTCTGTGCGCCGATGCCGTTCCAGTTGGCCCTGCCCACGGCGATGGGCTATGATATGAGTACCTACGTTCAGGCGTATCGAAACAAGCGGGATTTGCTGTATGAGGGGCTTAAAGGCACCTTCAATGTCCGCAAACCGATTGGTGCGTTCTATATGTTCCCTGAAAAGCCCGAACGGTACGCCACTGCGACCGATTTTGTCAAAGATGCCATCGCCCACAATGTGCTGATTATCCCTGGTAACGTCTTCAGTGAACGCGATACCCATTTTCGGATGTGCTTTACCACCACTGAGGACAAAATTCGCCAAGGGGTTGAAATCCTCTGCCAACTGGCCAAAGGCTAAGAAGGGCGTTTTTTCAGTTTAGCTTAATCGGTTCTGTAGTGAGTGCTGATAATTCACGGCGTGTCTGAAATTACTCAGGAACGCCGTTTTTTTGTTGTGTTCTCTGATTTTTGGCTATACTATTGCCTTTATGGTTGGACAGGTTCACTCATTTCGACCCCTCAGGGAGGCTTGGCTTACGGCCGTCGCACTGGCAATGGCCGTTACGGTGGGATGGATTGCAACCGGATACGCAGTGTCTGAAAACAATGGGTCCATTTCCGATGCCAACGCCCCGAGCCAGGCCCGGCCGTTGAAAATCGCTGCTGTGATCGATTGCCATGGCACGATCGATGACGGATTGTACCAGTCTATCGTTCGACGTACTACCGAGGCGATTAAGGCAGGGGCCGATTATATCATTTATGATATTCAGACCTACGGCGGGATGGTGGACAGCGCCGATGATATCAGCAAATACCTGATTCATGAGGTCGCTCCGCTGGCCCGTACCATGGCCTATGTTAGCAAAGAAGCCATCTCCGCCGGCGCGATGGTCAGCGTGTCCTGTCAGGATATAATTATGCGAAGGCACACCACCATCGGGGCCAGCGCGCCAATCGTGATGGGCGGGCAGTTGGAGGGTGTCGAACGGGAAAAAATCGAAAGCTTCATACGGGCAATCTTTAGTCGGGCCGCCGAGGCCAACGGCTACCCCGAAGCCCTGCTCAAGGCGATGGTCACCCGCCAAGTGGAGGTCTGGCAGGTGAAAAATCTCAAGACCGGACAGATGGAATATGTTGAGACCGAACATCTTCCGACGGACCCCAATGTCTATGATGTGGACAACAAACGGTTGATCGTGCAGGATGATGAAATACTGACCCTGACTGATTCCAAGGCCTATGAGTACGGCATCGCGAGGGCGGTTGTAGACAATCTGGACGAGGCGCTGGCTTTTTTGGCCGAACGAGACGGCGTGATTTTTGATTCTAAGGTGCTGTATTTCAAGCCGCTCTGGTCGGAGCAAATGGTGCGGTGGCTGAATTCGCCTGCGGTTGTCAGTGTGCTGGTACTGGGGATTTTGCTGGGTATTTACGTGGAGATTAATACCCCCGGGCTGGGACTGCCGAGTTTGCTGGCGATTGTGTGTCTGGTGATTTTGGTGGGCAGTCGCTATTTGACCGGGATGGCCAACTGGATCGAGATTGCCATTTTGGTGGTGGGTATTTTGCTGCTGCTGGTGGAAATTTTCATCCTGCCCGGCTTTGGCGTAGCGGGTTTTTTGGGCATTGCGTGCATTCTTATCGGTGTATTGGGAATGTTTGTGCGAACTGCGCCCGGCGAGTTTCCATGGCCACAAAACCCGATGGCCTGGAAAGAGTTTACCGATGGTCTGATGGGGATTGCGATCGGCTTTGTAGCGTTTTTGGTTGTGGCGATGCTACTGTCTCGCTATATGGACCGCATTCCTTTCTTTCGAGCGTTTGTACTGCGTGCCAATCTGGAACACCCCCGCAGTTCGGGTGATTCATCGGCCGTGCAGGGCCTTGGCCCGAATGCTATTTCGATGGAACTTAAGCCGGGACAGGTCGGCCGAACGCTTTCGATTTTGAGGCCCGCAGGCAAGGCGAGATTCGGCACCACTGTCGCTGATGTCGTAACCCGCGGCGAATTTGTAAATAAAGACACACCGGTTAAAATTCTTGAAATCCACGGCAATCGCATTGTTGTCGCGGCAGAACAACAGAAACCCTAAGGCGAGGCGAACAGATGCTCACAGATGCGGCCATAATCCTGTTTGCGATTTTCTTGTATATTGTCTGTGCCGTGCTGATGGTGATGGAGATCTTTATTCCCAGTTTTGGGTTGTTGTCGCTGCTGGCGTTGGGGGCTTTTTTGTGGGGAGCGTTTTTATTTTTTCAGATCGGTACGACAGTCGGCTGGGTAGGCCTTGGAACGGCGATAGTGGTGATACCGACGTTCTGGATTATTACCTATAAAGTGTTTCCCAAAACATCTTTGGGACGCTCGATGGTGCTGAACAATGAACCGCGTCCTGTCGGGGACGCTATCGCAGAGAAAGAGCAACTGGCCGCCTTGGTGGGAAAAAGCGGCAAAACCCTTGGCCCGTTGCGGCCGGTGGGGGTGTGTGAGATTGATGGCTTGCGGGTGGCCTGTACCGCGGAGGTGGGTTTTATCCCCAAAGGCGCTGAAATCGAAGTGATTCGCGTCGAAGGGAATACGGTTACCGTGCGAACAAAAGAAACTACTACCTAATTTCGAAAGGAGTTTACGATGGCACACGCATTGTTGCTGGCCGGTTTCATCAAGATCGGTCTTTTTATTATCGTCGGGCTGATCTTACTGTTATTTGTCCTGATCTTTCTGTTTTATGGGAATTTGTGGCTGCAGGCCCGCTTCTCCGGTGTTCCGGTCTCCTTTGTCGAATTGATCGGCATGTGGCTTCGCAAAGTCAATTCCCGCACGATTGTGGTCAGCCGATTCACCGCCGCCAAGGCAGGTCTGGATTTATCCACGGCACAACTTGAAAGCCATTATCTTGCCGGCGGGCGGGTGCCGAATGTCGTGCGGGCGCTGATCGCCGCCGACAGAGCCAATATCAATCTGACCTGGCAGGTCGCCACCGCGATTGACCTTGCCGGTCGCGATATTCTTGAGGCCGTGCAGACCAGCGTCAACCCCAAGGTGATCGACTGTCCCGATCAAAGAAAGGGACGCGATACCATCGATGCGGTTGCTCAAGACGGCATTCAGCTCAAGGTCAAGGCCCGCGTAACGGTACGCGCCAATATCGCCCGACTCATCGGCGGAGCCACCGAAGAGACCATCATCGCGCGTGTCGGTGAGGGAATTGTCACGACCATCGGCAGCGCGATCAATCATAAGAGTGTGCTGGAAAATCCCGACCGTATTTCCAAGGCGGTTCTGGAGAAAGGGCTGGATGCCGGCACGGCGTTTGAGATTCTCTCCATTGATATTGCGGATGTCGATGTGGGGCAAAATATCGGGGCCCAACTTCAGGGAGCCCAGGCCGAAGCCGACAAACTTCGGGCCAAGGCCGAGGCGGAAAAACGGCGTGCTATGGCCGTGGCCCGCGAGCAGGAAATGCGCGCCCTGGTCGAAGAAAACCGCGCCAAGGTCGTCTTGGCAGAGGCGGAAATTCCGCTGGCGATGGCCGAGGCCTTGCGAAAGGGTAATCTGGGGGTAATGGACTATTACCGTTTGAACTATATCAAATCGGACACTTAAATGCGAGAATCCATTGCCAAAACCGATCTAAAACCTAAGTCAGAGGATGAATAATCGTGTTCACGGCCACACTATCACCGCCGCCGGCCAACGGCGACTGGCTGGAACTGCTTTTCCCCATTTTGCTGATGGTGGTTTACGGCGCAGCGACGTTGGTCAAGGCGTTCATGGAAAAACGAAAGGAAGACGCCTCAAGACAGGACCTAGACGTGCCCAGCCGTCCCGAACGCCGCTATAAGCCGCTGGATCAGGTTGCTAATTTCCTGCAAACACCTCAGCAGCGGACATTGCCTTATGCGCGTACCGCGGCCAAACGGCCTGAAGCGCCTCGGCCTTCTGTGCCGTCGCAGCCTCAGACTGCGATGCCGCAGTCAGCGGAGCATCAACTTCAGCAACAGATGGCCGAGCAACGTCGGCTGCAGCAGATTGAGGCGTTACGACGTCAGCAATTGCAGCGTCAAGAGTATATGAAACGACAGCAAAAGGCCCAGCAACAGGTCGCCCAGTCAGTTAAAATAGCCCAGGCTGCCACCCCAAGGACGCCATCGGGTCTATCCAAAACTGCCCAAGAGGCCTTGCGACAGGCACGCACCGGCAAACCGGTCGGTCTTGCCGCCGGGCGCAAAACCGCAGCCCCAAAGCCCCCTCGTCTCCAGCCTGAAAGGGTAACTGCCCCGACCGCTTCTATGAAGGCAGGGTCGCTGGTGCTGCTGCATCAGATGCTTCGCTCACGCAGTAATCTGCGAACAGCGTTTGCGCTAAAAGAGATTCTTGATCCGCCGGTGGCTTTGCGAAATGACTAAAACCGTTTTTGTTCACGAAAAGGATAAAAGTCGTGATGGAAAGATAAAAACCTGGGGTACAGGGATTCGAACCCCGACTAACTGATCCAGAGTCAGTCGTGCTACCGTTACACTATACCCCAGTAGGAGAATCTAATATACAATCGCCGGCCGATTGGGTCAAGCGGCAATTGGCTGATTTTGGCTAAAAATCAGATAAATCTGGCTTCCAAAGGGTGTTGACGTCCCGCGTGGCTATTTGATCAGGGCAATAATTGCGTCCAGGTCGTTGGCCGACCGCATCGGCGGGTTACTAAAAGGACGTGCCATGTGGCTGTGATATTCCACCGTGGCGTTGGGGTCCTTTAGCAGGTGACCGGTCAGAACACAGGCGACGCGTTGTTCTTTGCCGACGATTCCGTCAGCCAGCAAATGTTTAAGGCCCGCGATAGTGGCCGCTGAGGCCGGCTCGCAACCCAGGCCGGTCTTTCCGATTTGAGCCTTGGCGTCGAGGATTTCTTCGTCCGTTACTGCCAACACCACACCGTTGCAGACCGCAACGGCAC
>MTKW01000349.1_pt1 | contig 17526 bp, 18 predicted proteins | sample 1042761 | NCBI WGS metagenome assembly MTKW01 (sample SAMN06205366, study PRJNA360243) | anaerobic digester metagenome | biome: Wastewater treatment plant; feature: Anaerobic digester sludge; material: sludge; isolation source: anaerobic digester fed with sludge from wastewater treatment plant ... | reverse complement strand
TTAGTAACTCTGGTCAGCGATCCTTTTCTGTTCTCTATGAATACTGTAAGTTGTTTTATCATTTGATTATCCCCCTTATACGAGTATTCTCTTGTCAATAACTCTCGTTGATTTACCCGATGTTCTTTCAATAGTCTTCGGTTCTACCAGTTTTACCTTAACATTCAGTCCAAGAGCTTGTCTTAGTCCATGAGCTATTTTTTGTCTTAATTTTTCAAGCTCTCTAATCTCGTCACTAAAGAACTTNNGCCGCTTCGACTTGAGATGGGAATACATTGACTCCTCTTATAACGAGCATGTCGTCAGATCTTCCTGTGAATCTGGAAATTCTGGCAAGTGTTCTACCGCAGTCACATTTATCATAACTAATCGAAGTCAAATCCTTTGTCCTGTATCTAATAAGCGGAAATGCCTCTTTAGTCAGTGTCGTAATTACTAATTCCCCTGCTTCTCCCTCAGGAACTTGCTTAAGAGTATCGGAGTTGATTATTTCAGGAAGAAAATGGTCTTCATAGATATGCAAGCCTTTGTGATACCTGCAATCGGCAGCAACTCCAGGTCCCATAATTTCACTTAACCCATATATATCATAAGCTTTGATATTTAGGTTATTTTCAATATTCTCTCTCATATTGTCAGTCCATGGTTCCCCACCACAGATGGCAGCTTTTAGATGAACTTCTGAAAGATTTCCTTTCTCTTTGATTTCCTCAATCAAATGGAGTAGATAAGACGGCGTGCATGCCACCGCAGTACATTTAAAATCTTCCATCATAGTTATCTGCTTCTTGGTACCCGATGTTGACATTGGAACTACTGTAGCACCTACATTCTCGGCTCCATAATGAAGTCCAAGTCCACCTGTGAACAGTCCATATCCATATGATACCTGAATTTTATCATCTTTGCCAATCCCTGCCATTGCAAGAACTCTGGTTACGCATTCTGTCCATATTTCAATATCTCTTCTGGAGTATCCTACAACTGTTGCTTTACCTGTCGTTCCTGAAGATGCATGCAATCTAACCACTTCTGTCATTGGCACGGCAAATAATCCGAAAGGATAATTGTCTCTAAGGTCTTCTTTTGTGGTAAAGGGCAGTTTTGAAATGTCTTCTACCGTTTTTATATCCCATGGTTCAATCCCGACTTCCTGCATTTTCTTTCTATAATAAGGTACATTGTGATAAATTCTTTTGACCAGCTTAGAAAGCCTTACACTCTGCATATGATGCATTTCATCTCTGCTCATACATTCCTTTGATTCATTCCAAATCATACCACAACAACCCCTTTTTCCTTAAGAAACTGCTCAGCTTTTTCCTCATCATTTAAATGTATTACCATAAGAGGTGCTTCCTCTCCGTTTAAAACCATCGAATACATATAATTAACAAAGAAACCTTCAGCTGCCAACAGTTTTAAAACTCCATTAAGTGCACCGGGTACATTTTCAAGTTCTATTGCAACCACATTTCCAACCTTATACCCGAAACCATTTTCTTTCAAAGTTTTCTCCGCATCATCCGGTCTATCTACGATTAGTCTGAGTATTCCAAAATACTGGGTATCAAATACTGAAAAAGCCTTTATATTGATGTTTTCTTTTGCCAGTACATCAGTTACCTCTGAAAGAGTACCTACTTCATTTTCTACCAATACAGATATTTGTCTAATCATATTCTTTCTCCTTAGAAATATTCCTTCCTATTTCGAATGCAGCTAAGTTTAAATCCACAGTCTTAACCGGTACAGTGTTTCTAATTACCTTTTCCCAAACTTCTTTTTCTATCCCTAAATACCTGGATACAATACCAAGCACGATTACATTAAAAACTCTGACATTTCCGAGTTTTCGTGCCTCGTTTAACGCATCCACGACAACTAAATCATACTTGTTCTCAAGTCTTTCAAAAATATCTTTGGGATACTCTTCTTTTCCAATGACAACAGGCATCGGATCAATACGTTGATCGTTCACTATAAGTATACCCTCTTTTTTCAAGAAGTGAGCATATCTAAGAGCTTCCAATTTTTCAAAAGCTATAAGAATATCAGCACAGCCTTCTTCAACTATAGGTTCATAGACTTTATCTCCATATCTCACAAAGGTCGTTACACTCCCACCTCTTTGAGCCATGCCGTGAACCTCTGATAATTTAACATCATAACCCGATTCCAGTATGATCCCGCCTAAGATTCTACTGGTAAGAAGTGTCCCTTGACCACCAACACCGACTATCATTATGTTTTTAGTTTCCATATCGCACCTCTTATATCTCTTCTATTATAGAATCTACCATCTCTATGGCATCAAACGGACAGCTCCTAAAGCATAATCCGCATCCATTGCACATGGTATCATTAATCATAGTTGTTCCGTCTTCATCGACTGTAAGAGCCGGACAACCGGGTTTCATGCAAATCTTACATTTTTTACAAAGCTCTCTATTTACCAAGTACTGATGTTTTATTGGCTTACCCTTGAGCAGTACACAAGGAGCTTTGGCAATTATCACCGATACTTCATCTCTGTTTAATTCTTCTTTAAAAATTCTCGTCAGTTCAACCGTTTCAAAGGAATTAATCTCTACGACATGCTTAACCCCAACGGCTTCACAAAGCTTTTTAATATTTACTTCGTTCGTAGGTTCACCCATAAGTGTAAGTCCGGTGGCAGGATTGTCCTGATGGCCTGTCATAGCAGTGGTCGAGTTGTCGAGTATCAACACAGTACCGGTACCACCATTATAGACCATATTCATTAGAGAATTAATCCCTGTGTGCAGGAAAGTAGAATCCCCTATAATCGCAATCCAGTTCTTAATGTATTCACTTCCCCTTGCTTTTTCCATGCCATGAAGCGAGCTGATGCTGGCTCCCATACAAATACAAGAATCTATTACATTTAAAGGCTCTACTGCTCCAAGCGTATAGCAGCCAATATCTCCTGCTCCATGTATCTTTAGTTTATTAAGTACAGAATACACAGCTCTATGTGGACATCCCGGACATAGAATTGGAGGTCTTACCGGTGACTTTTCCGGTTGATCTATAAGAGTCTCGTCACCGAAAACAGCTCTGAGCATCTCAGCATTGTATTCTCCAATCATCGAAAACAATTCCTTGCCTTCGCAATCTATACCCCATGACTTAACTTCCCTTTCTATTACAGGATCTAGTTCTTCAAAAATAACAAGCCTATCTACACTGGCAGCAAAATCCTCTATCATCTTTCTTGGTAGAGGATGCACTAGTCCCAACTTAAGTACTGATGCATTGGGTAGAGCTTCTTTTACATACTGGTATGGTATGCCTGAAGTTATAATACCGATTCCGGTATCATTTATCTCTACACTGTTTAGATATGTCATATTTGATGCATCTTCAGCCAAATCACTAAGTTTATCTTCTACATAAGGATGTCTCAACCTCGCGTTTCCCGGCATCATTACATTTTTTGCGGGATTTCTTTCGTATTCTTTTATCTCAGGCACAACTCTCGGTTCTAAGTTTACTACCCCCTGAGAATGAGAAAGCCTTGTAGTTGTTCTAAGAATAACCGGCGTATCATATCTCTCACTTATATCAAAAGCAATTTTCATAAATTCCTTGGCTTCAGAACTGTCTGATGGTTCAATTACCGGCACTTTTGCAGCTATACCCACAGACCTGGTATCCTGTTCATTTTGAGAACTGTAAAGTCCCGGATCATCGGCAACCACGAAAACCAATCCACCCGACGCTCCAATATATGAAGCTGTAAATAACGGATCGGCAGCGACATTCAGTCCGACATGTTTCATAGACGCCATGGCTCTCACTCCTGAAATAGAAGCCCCAATTGCAACTTCAGCTGCAACCTTTTCATTTGGTGCCCATTCGCAGTATAGTTCGTCTTTGTATTGTACCAAGTATTCGCTGATTTCCGTACTTGGCGTTCCCGGATATGCACTGGAAACAACCACACAGGCTTCATAAGCTCCTCTTGCGATAGCTTCGTTTCCAAGCATTATTGTCTTTTCACTCATAATCACACCTCTTAGCATTGTGAATGAATTTATTTATAAATTCATATAATTAATTTTTATCTCTTAAATCTAATACCCTTTTCGCCTTACCTTCAAATCTCTTTAAGGATCTCGGAGCTAGAATTTTAATTGTTGCATCAATACCCACAATCTCTCTAATACCAAATTTGATTCTCTTTTCAAGTTGTTCCAATAGTGAAAATGAATCCAATAAATCATAATCGGTAAGTTCTACTCTTACAAGCATATTGTCCATATGTTTGTCACGATTTACTTCTATTTCGTAATTCGCTCCTATTTCATCTATACCTAAAAGTACTTCCTCTATTTGAGACGGAAATACATTTACTCCCCTTATGAGAAGCATATCATCACTTCTGCCTTTCAAAGGTTCCATCCTGACTGTAGTTCTTCCACATCTGCATTTTTCATAGTTTAGAGAAGTAATATCCCTGGTTCTATATCTTAGGAGCGGAATTGTCTCCTTTGTCAAGCAAGTTATTACCAGTTCTCCTTCACTTCCTTCAGGAAGTACTTCAAGAGTACAGGGGTCGATAATTTCGGCCAAAAAGTGATCTTCGTTAATATGCATACCCGCTATCTCTTCACATTCTCCCGATATCCCTGGACCATTCAGTTCACTCATACCGTAGTTCTGAGTAAATAATACACTACCTTCCCATAATTCGTTGAGTTCATAACGCATCTTGTCGGATAGTGCTTCACCACCTAGAAGACCTATCCTTAAGTTGAAATCTCTAGCAGGTATAAAACCTTCCTGTTTAATAACTTCCGCAATATGTAATGCATATGATGGCGTTGCAACTAAAATAGTCGTACCAAAATCCTGCATAAACATGATTTGTTTTTTAGTATTTCCTACTGAAGACGGAATTATATCTATCCCCATATTTTCAAGTCCGTAGTGTAGACCAAGTGCTCCAGTAAACATACCATAGCCAAAGCAAATCTGTGCAGTATCCTTAGAACTTGCTCCTCCCATTACTGCAATTCTACTGACCGTCTCTGTCCAGCTTTTCATATCATTTTCAGTATAACCCACAACCGTTGGTTTACCGGTAGTACCTGATGATGCATGGAGCCTTCTGATATCACTTCTATCAACCGCAAAGAGTCCAAAGGGATAATTCTCCCTAAAATCCTCTTTGGTCACAAATGGTAGTTTTGAAACATCCTTTAAAGATTTGATGTCTTCAGGTTTCAAATTAGCTTCTTCCATCTTTAACCTATAAGGCTTTACCTTATTGTATGCAATCTCAACCTGTTTCTTTAACCTTTCCAATTGTATAGCTTCAATCTCAGCTCTAGGCATCATTTCTTCTTTTGCCCAAATCATAATTATCCTCCAATATTATTTAAAAAGTGCGGCAAAATCCCCCGCACCTCTTAATATAAAATGTTATTAATGAAAATTATAACAACCATGTATCTTTATGTCAATAATATAATGATTTATTCCTTATACTTTAATCGTTTAAACTTTAATATATTATGGTGTATAAGCAAATAGGCTTAAACAATAATGACGTATTAATAACATTTAATAACATTATTATAACTTTTAAATTAAAGAACCCATATTTTAAAACTATTTCTAAAAATTTCCCCATTGTATTATTTTCCATTTTCCTCATTCTTCAATATCTATTACAAACAATGTGAATTCTCCAAAAATTCTTTTTAAAAAAACAAATCTTTTGATTATGCATTTTAATCTATATCATTATTTATTTACTTAGAAAAGATGTGTTTAGGGTATATATTACATAAATACGACTAATCGTATTTATTAAGGAGGATTCAAATAATTGAAGTATTTTTGGTATTAAATGGGAATGCAGCTGAAGCTGCAAATTACTATAGCCGTGCTTTTAAAGCACAGGAACCGTATATGATGAAATATTCGGACATGCCTGAAGACCCTGATTATCCACTTGACGAAGCTTCCAAGGATTTAGTAGCCTATGCGATGGTCGATACCTTTGCCGGTCAAATTGCCTTGAGTGATAATGACCCAGGGGTGATTACCGACCCAAATGCCAGTTTTTGGATTTCTGTTTCTTCAGACGATGAAGAAAAGCTTAGAGATAGTTTCAATGCTCTTGCAGCTGATGGCGAAGTAATTATGCCAATGGAACCGGCTTTCTTTAGCCCTCTCTATGGTCAAGTAAAAGACAAATTCGGTTTTTACTGGATGTTTCTAATTCCCGATGAAAACATGTAGAAAAACGAAAAAGGAAAGACCACTTAAAATCGGTCTTTCCTTTTTTTTGGTGGAGATAAGGAGGCTCGAACTCCTGACCTCATGACTGCCAGTCATGCGCTCTCCCAACTGAGCTATACCCCCAATTAGATACTATTCTAGGGCAGTATCCGTTTTTTGTCAATTAATATGCTCATTTCTTACTTGGGTATTAAGTCAATTGTTGTAGTTTGTAAAACCGACCTAAATAAATGCACCAATCATCACTATCTAAGGATTATTTTTTTATCTTATTTAAAGGTATCTAAAAAAGTGTATTATAAATGGTTGTTTTTTTACTGTTCCTATTACTTTTATTATTTATAATGTTATACTATAATTACTTAACAATTTTGGAACTGCGTATGCAGTCAAATATAATTTATAAGGAGTGAAGAAATTTGAAAAGAACGATCAAAATAATGTCTATTTTCTTGGCTTTCGTAGTGGTGTTTAGTTCTTTTATACCACTTGCTAATGCTGACGAAACAGTTAATGACATTAAAGTAAAGAGAATTGCAGGAACAAATAGGTTAGAGACCTCATTAAGTGTTGGTAAGCTATTTACTAATTCAGAGAATGTTGTAATTGCAGCAGCAGAAAGTTTCCCTGATGCTCTTGTGGGAGGTAACCTTGCTGGTGCATTGGAAGCACCACTATTAATTACAAGTAAAGATAGTGTTTCCGATGGTTTGCTTACCAGACTTGAAGAATTAGGAGTAAAAAATGTCTACTTACTAGGTGGAGAAAACACCCTTAGTAATAATGTGCACAAAACTCTATCTGAAAAATTTGTTGTTGAAAGAATTGCAGGTTCAGATAGATTCAAAACTTCGGAAATGGTTGCTGAAAAAATTGCCAAAATTACAGAAAATGAAAACCCTTCAAAGTACTTTGCATATGGATTTAATTTTCCTGACGCTCTTGCAGCTGCACCATTAGTATCTTTAAATAAAGGCTTGTTATTATTAAGCGATGGCAAAACTGCTATTGAAAGCACTGGCATCGCAATTGGCGGAGAAAACTCAGTACCTGGTCAAGCACAGGAAAGAATAGCAGGTGGAAATAGATATGAAACTGCGATAGCTATTGCTGAAAAATTAAAAACGGACAGCAAAACAATTATTCTTGTAGACGGTACTAATTACCCTGATGCGCTTTCAGCAGGTGGATACGCAGCTAAAATAAACTCACCCATTCTTCTAACACCTCCAAAATCTCTATCCCCTGAAGTTAAAGCTTATATAGAAGAAAAGGGTATAACTGAAGTACTAATAATAGGTGGAGAAAACTCCGTGAGCCAAGCTGTGGTTGATAGTATTCTAGGTAAAGACGCTAAACCGACTCCAGATCCGGCTCCAGTACCTGATCCTACACCTACACCTTCACCGGGATATGATCCTTCGAACCCAAAAGATGGCTTAAAAATATCTCCATACCCAGATAGACAAATAAAAGGAAATATTAGCAGCAGTGGAGAAAAGATATATCATGTTCCAGGACAAAGAGATTATGCCAAGACTGAGATAGATGAGTCAAAAGGCGAAAGATGGTTTGCTACAGAAGATGAAGCAAAAGCTGCAGGATGGAGAAAAGCATTAAGGTAATAATCTTGATTAAGTATAAAAGAATGTAATTTTATAATCATTATCATGGTATATGTGGTCTCTATTATTGATAATTTAACCATTTGTGACTAAATATACCTCAATAAAAAGACTATCAAAAGTTTATAGAATACTAAAAACATGCATTAAAAGGAGAAATAATATGGCAAATGAATTAGCTTTACTAGCAACATGGACCTTTAATTTTGAGTGTGAGGTTCCAAACGATGTAGATGAATTGTTATTAAATGGTGAAAGAGCCATCTGTGCTTATAAAACCATACGAGATATAGCAATCTTTACTAACAAGAGATTAATCGTCCGTGATTCACAAGGTTTGACCGGTAAAAAAATAGAAGTATATACACTACCCTATTCATCAATAGTTATGTATTCTACAGAGAATGCAGGTAAATTGTTGGATTTTAACTCTGAAGTTGAACTTTGGACAAAAGCTGGTCATATAAAAATTAACCTTAACAGAAAAGCAGATGTCAGAAAATTAGATCGTGTATTAGCACTAGCTGTAATTGGAGAAGATCATTAGTAGTATTCTAACTTTATGAAGAATTTCAGACCTCATGACTATTAGTCATGAGGTCTCGCTATTTAGTTATCCCCTTAGCTGACAATACCTCTTTTTTCACTTCCCAGATCTCTTCTTATACTAATACTGAGCTACCCTATCCGTGATTATCTCTATGGGTTAAGTAAGTTTCAATTTTTGGTATGCTCAAATTATTTATAGACAATTCTTTATATTTTTCCGCTTTAGTTCCTACTTTATCTTTGTAATATGGATAATTTTTGACTTTCCACTCTCTCATCTAGATAACAGTTTTATAATCTTCACATCTATTATACTAAGTTTTATTTCAAGTGCTTCCTAGGGTAAAACTTAAATTATAAATTCTATTTTAGATTTCTCAACTTTTTACTTAAAGTACTAATCCATTGTAGATTTACAAAAGTTTAAGTGATATACTTAAATTATAAAATTAAGGAGGTTCACTATGAGTTTTTTAGACAATTTACGTAAAGATAAAATGATGGCAATGAAGGAAAAAGATAAGTTAAAAGCTGCTGTAATTAGCAATATGATGTCAGTTATTGCCCTTGCAGAGAAAGAAGAGAAGAAAACTCTGACCGATGATGAGGCAATAAAATTTGTTCAACGTGAACTAAAACAAGCTAAAGATACACTTGAAATGCTACCTGCAGATAGAACCGATGTCATTGACGAAACAAATATGAGAATTGAGATTATCGAATCTTATCTTCCAAAACAACTTACAGCTGAGGAACTGGAAGTTGAAGTTAAAAAGATAATAGAAGAAGAAGGAATTGAACTTTCTCCAAAAGCCAAGGGAATCATTATGAAGTCGGTAATGGCTAAAATAGGAAGTAAAACCGATGGAAAATCTGTAAATATGGTAGTGGACAAACTGTTAAAATAAAATGAAACAGCTATATTCCATTACAGTTTTGATGACTTCACTATTTGTCGGATCTGTAATTAAAAATTTATTAGGACTGCCAATTCCCGAAACTGTTTATGCTATGGTAATTCTATTTCTACTACTTTACACAAGAGTTGTTAAGTACGATGCTATTGAGAAATTTGCCGGTGTTTTACTTGGAACTATGGCGATGTACTTTATCCCCCCTGCTGTGGGATTAGTTAACAGTTATCCGCTTATCGCAGATAAGATAATACCATTCATAATTATCTCGGTTGTTTCAACTATTTTAACTTTCATGGCAACAGGACTTACTGTAAAGTACTTGGTGGTGAGAAAAGATGTTGAATAGTCCGGTTTTTGGTATTTTTCTAAGCGTAATTTGTTTCTATTTTGGGACTTTGGTAAATAAAAGATTCAAAAGCAGTCTTCTAAATCCACTCCTGGTAGCTATCATCATCATTATTATTATTTTAAAAGCTTTTAACATCAGTTATGATGACTTTATGGTCGGAGGTGCATTTATTCAGTTTATGATTATGCCGACAACCGTTGCTTTGGCAGTACCTTTTTACCGTAATTTCGACGTCTTCTTAAAGTATAAATGGCCTATCCTCATAGGTTCAGCAGTCGGAAGCATTACGGCTCTTACCAGCATTTTGATAATGGGTAAGTACTTTGGCTTGGATAGAAATGTTCTTATATCCATACTTCCCAAATCGATTACTACTGCCATAGCACTGCCCCTTACAGAGGAGTTTGGCGGTATCCCATCTATAACTTCCTTTGCCATTTCAATTACCGGGCTTTTAGGAGTTATAGTTTGTGACTTTTTATTAAAAAGGTTGAAAATAGACATTGATATTGCAAAGGGAGCTGCACTAGGAACTGCATCTCATGCTATTGGCACATCCAAAGCACTTACCATTTCTGAGATTGCAGGAGCTATAAGTGGTCTATGTATTGTAATTGCAGGTTTTATAACGGTATTATTATTCCCGTTTTTTATTAGATTTGTATAGTTCGTATGAGGTTTAAGTTGAATATTTAGGCAGATGTTAGTACAAGGCAAACAAAATGCTGTGTACTCCAATAAATCCGCCAAAATTTTTGACTGCTGGTAAATGATTTGTATTCATATGAAAATATATAAAGCCATGGAATTCGAATCCTAAATTCGTTCCATGGCTTTTAAATTTCTTAATATATCACTTATAATTTTATTCGTACATAATTACAGGTGTTCCTACTAATACTCTATCGTATAGTACCGAGACTTCGTAGTATGGCGTATTTATACATCCGAAACTTCCGTTCCCTCTAAATATATTTCCACCAAATCCTCCAGCATTTTCTCTCCATCTCGCATTATGAATCCCCGTATGTGACCAGTCTACGGCCATCCAGTAATCAACAGGAGCTACGTATGGGGCACCACTCGGATCAATTCCTTCAAGTGGTTTATTTCGTTCCTTATGCCATACCACATTTACTCCCGGAGGTGTTGCTACTCCCCTGGTCGGGTCACCGGTTACAACAGGTGCACTAATAATTAGCTCACCATTTTCATAATACCACATATGCTGATTGGAAAGGTCCACTTCTATATATGTCGAACCTATATCTCCACCGGTTTCAGTTCTCATAGTACCTTCTATCGTGTAAATTGGAGTGATTTCTTTTGTTCCTTCTTCAAGAGATTTACTTATAAGCTTTTCAGTTTCATCAACATCCATTTGCCATCCGTAGATTCCCGGTGGTACTTCAATCGTGCCTCTATTTGTAGATTCAAAAGTTCTATAGGTACCATAGGTATCGTATTGTTTTGCAAGATTAACTACATATTCATGCAACTTTTCAGTATCATATGTCACCTTTAAGTCTTTATCGACGCTAATAAAATCACTTAAAACTGCTCTATCCATTTTTTCTTTCTTAAATATAAAGTCAATCTCAAGCTCTTTATTGGTGTATTTATCTATTTCTTCTTTTGCTTTTGCAAATCTTGAATCATCTTTTCTAAGCTTGGGTTGTTCATACAATTCGGTCAAATCCAACTCGCCGGCATTGCTTTTTATGGTGTCCATAAGCTTTTCGGTTAGGGTTTCTCTAGCTATATAGTTTCCTTCCACTTCAGGAATTATTTCATAGACTCCATTAACCCTTTCCATTTTTGCATCTTCCGGTTTGACAGCACCTTTAACAAAATTGTCTTCAATGAATGTTTTTAATTTTGCTTCGTCGTATTCTGTAAGTATTTCAACTTCATATTTATCGTCTTCAAATAGACTCAATGGCCATCTTAACGGATCTTGTTTTATCTCAAGCTCGCTACCTGTTTTTAATTTTAAATCTATCTCTTCGGTTTTTAAAACAACTTGTTCACCGTCTTTTTTTGTAATGGTAATAGGTTTTATTTCTACTCCATCAAGCGGATCTATGGTTGAAATTTGTTGCATGGCTACGTCCCTGCCATTTACTGAAGTTCTTGGCATTGCATGACTGGAAAAATAGAATGCTCCACCTAGATAAGCAGCCCCTAGAATCACAGGAATAATTAAGAATTTAAGGAAGTTCCTTTTCTTTTTATGCTCTTCACCTGCATAAACATCTTCACTAGGTTCATTAATCCATTCATTAGTCATTGCTACTTCATCTGTAGATCCTGACTCTTCATCGGCATTTGAATCGTAAATTTCAGAATTATCGATAAGCTCGGTTTCATCGCTTCCCGTTTCGTCTATATCGGTTAGCTCTTGAGAAAGAGTTTCTTCGGTAGTTTCTGTTTCAGCCAATTCACTTACATCCTCTATCCTAACTGTTTCATCAATTTCTCCTTCAGCGGATATGACCGAATCATCTGACATATTCTCATCATCGATTTGATTAACCTCAAGATTATCGTCACTTGTCGATTCAATCTTTTCTGTTATATCATCTTGTCCATTTTCGATTTTAGCAGTCTCTTCTGCATCAGATTTCATATTATTATTGTTTTCATTGCTCATATCTTTTTTCATTACCACCCCTGCATATAAGATAGTTTTCAACGGAATACCATTATATCACATGTTTCCCATATATGTGTTACAAATTAATAACAATTTAAATAATTCACCCTCCAATTAACCACATATACTTTATCATAATATTACTCTTTTAAGCTTAATTTTATAATTCTTTATATTTGAGTCTAAAGGTCATTGTGTCAAAAAAACTAAATACTTACACTATATCTTCTATAGTTACCTTTATTTTTTGTCACTTTCTTACAGAAATTTCTTTACAATTCTCAAAAATTTTTCCCACTCATAGAATTATAAATCTTTCCGGTGTCTTAATGATCAGGTCACCTTACTGTATTATCGATTACCTTAGAATTGATTATATCCACTATGTTAATGAATAGAAAAAGCAGTGGACTTATTGAATTAATGTAAAAATACCACTTAAGTATGCTCTGACTTTTTCATTTTTAAAATTTATTATGCATAAAAGGACCCATCATTGCGATAGGTCCTATTTTCTCAAAGCAGTTATTTTACAATTGCACTTTGGTTAATTATTCAGCTCTTAGCGTCTTAGAAATATGTACTATAAATTTAAATAATACATAAAGCACAACTACTACTGCAATTAACTCCTCAACTTTTACTAAAATGGACAATGCAGGAATTGAGGTCCCGGTCTTTCCAAAGTATCCATTAGTCAATTTTAGTGAAATCGCCGTTATGACAAATGGGAAAGTAAATCCTGCGTATGAAGGGAAAAACTTACCTTTCATAATTGATCTTGCAAAAACTGTTAGAGCATATAGGTACAGTACTTGTGAAAGTATCAGTAGTATGAAAACTAAAGCGTTTGACTTGGATTCAAATGCACTCATATAGCCCGCCAGATTTAATGCTACCGGGGCAGAGTAAATTGCAAGTATAGGAAATGCAGGTTCAGGTATCCCCTTAACTACAACAGTTCTATACAGTACTATTGCCAATAAAACTGCGTTTGCTATAAGTCCAAACCAAAAAATAATCCTTCCTAAAGAAGTCATTTCAAATGCAGGTGAAGATACTGATGCAACGACTATTCCTACGAAAACGATAAACCAGCTTGGAAATACTTTTTTAATATCAAAATTAAGTACGAATTTAAGTGTAAAGTATACTATTAAAACTACATGTATGAATATCGATATAAACCAAACTGCTTGAGCAAGCGCAGGCACAAAGGGTTTTAAATAAGTTGCGAGTAACATATTTGCCATTGGGAAGGTCGCAAATACCGAGGCAGTTATCGGATTTTTCATCTCTTCTACAAAAGAATCAGAATCAGTCAACACTTTAAGATATATCAATAAAATGATTAAACCCGAGATTAAGCCCAGTATATTTCTATATATTTCTCCATAATTTCTAACTAAGTTCCCCAGTGCTGCCAATGCAAGACCAACACCAGCCATTGGTAGTGGAATCGCTTTTAATAGTTTAAGCATCTGCACTTACTCCCGGATTTAACTTTTCGTCTTCTATAAGTTTTTCTGCAATCCATCTGGCTACTTCTCCGGTAATTCTGATGCAGTGCTCTTTTCTCTCAGGCGATGCAAAGTTGTCACCCTTCCACTTTCTGGTTATGCTTCTACAACATGTTGATTTATAATTATCAATGGTCCAGTCGTGCAGATCTTTTGCAAGCTCAAACATCTTTGGATGCATAGGTTCACCGTGAACACGGCCGTAAACAATACCAAGAGCAATCTCTCCACCAGAGATTGCTCCACATAGACATTGAGCCTTTCCAAGTCCTATAGGAAATGCAGAAGCTAATTTTACAATCTCTTCAGGCATGGGCTTGCCAAGTGCATCGTTAATAGTCTGAACTACCGCTTCGGAACAGAAGAATTCACCTCTTCTAAAATATCCTTCAGCAACTTCCTGGATCTCATCCAAATACTCTTTGTGTTTATTCTCCATTATACTCCTCCAAATCATAATTTAATATATCGTAATACAATAATATTGTATGTCTTGGAGGAGTAGTTTGCAAATTAAATATCTTAATGATTATTAGTATTTAATAAGATATCCTTATAATTATCAATCGATCTATTGAGTTAAATCATTAATTTATTAGATGCCTCTTTCGCTCATTATTAGTTTAATCTCATCTTCATTGATTCCAACCATTGCTTCGCCTATATTTTTGGAAACTTCTAATAATGCTTTTGGATTATTGTAGTTTACAACTGCTTGAACCACAGCTTTTGCACGTCTTTCCGGATCTTTTGATTTAAAGATACCGCTTCCAACGAATACACCTTGGGCTCCTAATTGCATCATTAGTGCTGCATCCGCAGGAGTTGCAACTCCACCTGCTGAGAAGTTAAGTACAGGTAATTTACCATGATCATGTACATATTTTAATAATTCTACAGAAACTCCGTATTCCTTAGCTGCATGGTATAATTGATCTTCATTTAATGATTTAACTGTTGCAATTTCAGTCATAATCTGTCTCATATGTTTAACAGCTTGGATTATGTCTCCTGTTCCCGGTTCACCTTTAGTTCTAATCATCTTGGCACCTTCTGATATTCTTCTAAGTGCTTCGCCAAGGTTTCTAGCCCCACACACAAATGGAGTTTCAAATTTATTCTTATCTATATGATAGCTTTCATCAGCAGGCGATAAAACTTCTGATTCATCTATAAAATGTACGCCTAAGCTTTCAAGAATCTGTGCTTCCACAAAATGACCTATCCTTACTTTAGCCATTACCGGAATGCTTACGGCATTTAATATCTCTTCAATCATATATGGATCGCTCATTCTGGAGACTCCTCCGGCTGCTCTAATGTCTGCAGGAACTCTTTCCAAAGCCATAACTGCACATGCTCCAGCCTTCTCTGCAATCTTTGCCTGCTCTACATTAGTTACATCCATTATTACTCCACCGCTTAATTTTTCAAATATGTCCATATTCATTACCTCCAAATTTTATGTTTTTTATTATGTGTCGATTATATATGATATACTGTACCTATTGTTAGTATCAAAATGATTTATTTATATGGGTACAGATTATTGATTAAAGGAGTTTCATAATGTATTTAAACTTAAATCCGGGAATAGGACATCTATATTTGCAAGTCTATTCAGCAATAAGAGATATGATAATATCAAGAGAATTAAAAGACGGGACCAAGTTGCCCTCTATAAGATCACTTTCCAGTGAATACTCTATAAGTAAGAACACCGTGAGCAATGCTTACTACCAACTTGAGATAGAAGGCTATATCTCGTCTGTTGAAAAAGTAGGATTCTTTGTAAATAAAATCGACCATTTAGTTCAATTGGATAGTGATAAAGAAGAATCTACACCTGTTTCAGAAATAAAACCAATCTATGATTTTTCATTTAGCGGGGTTGACTCCAGTTCCTTTCCTTACTCTATTTGGAGACGGGTATTTAGGGAAACGGTAAATTCTGAAGACGAAACACTGCTAAGACAAGGCGATCCAAAGGGACTTTATGAATTAAGAGACGCCATTGCAAATTATTTAAAGAACTCCAGAGGAGTCTCAACAAGCCCGGACGATATAATTATTTCCGCAGGTACGGAGCACTTGTTTTATCTACTTAGAAGGCTGCTTGGTGAGAATTCAAAATACGGATTTGAGGATCCCGGTTACGCTTGGGGTAATGAGTTTTTTACCTATGACCTTAAATCAGCGGCACCGATTCCCATAGACGACTCCGGTATAAAAATATCAGATTTAGTCAGAGAAGATGTAGATATCTGCCTAGTAACTCCTGCTCATCAGTTTCCAACGGGTATAGTCATGCCGATAAACAGAAGAATAGAGCTATTAAATTGGGCAGCAGTGGAGAACAGATTTATCATTGAAGATGACTACGATGGAGAGTTTAAATTCAGCGGTCGTCCTGTACCAGCACTCAAGAGTATGGATGTGTTTGATTCGGTAATATACATGGGAAGTTTTTCAAAATGCCTTACTCCATCCCTAAGAATCAGCTATATGGTTATGCCTAAAAAACTTATGAGACTGTACGAAAATGCTTTTTCAGGCTTTGGTTGTCCTTGCTCGGTTTTTATCCAAAAGGCTCTAACGACTTTTATAAAAGACGGGTACTTCGAAAAGCATATTAACCGAATGAGAAATATTTACTCCGGTAAACACGAATTAATGACTGGACTGCTCGGGAAAATAAATGGTTTGAAAATAATACCGCCGCAATCAGGAATGTCATTTGTAGTAGAACTAAAAAAGGGTATTGACGGAGAGAGTTTTGCAGAATACGCTAGAAAAAACGGTATAGGAATAACTCCTTTAAACAGGTTTAGTACAATCGAAGAGAACTCAAATCCTAAATTCATTATTGGATTTGCAGGACTTAGTAATATCGAAATAAAAACCGGACTTTCAGCTCTTAAGGAATTGATAAATAAGATTTAATATAGCCATCTAAAAATGAGCTGCATTGAGCAGCTCATTTTAGTTCATTTATCGGAATTCGTATCCAAGGTCTTTCGTATTTCCATTCCAGTTCCAGATCGATTCCATAGACTTTTTTCAGATTTTCTTCAGTCAAAACCTCTCTCTTTTTTCCCTTTGCAATTAATTTACCATCTGCCATAATTGCAACATGTGTAATACCGGGAATTATCTCTTCCAGATTATGAGTTACTTAGATAAGTGGTTTTTCATCACATATGCAGTATCTGTTTAGATTACTCAAAAGCTCTTCCCTTCCTGTTAGGTCAAGTCCTGCACAAGGCTCGTCGAGAACCATCAAGTCGGGTTTATTCATAAATGCTCTGGCTAAAAGAACCCTCCTTTGTTCTCCTTCAGAAAGGCCAAAATATCTTTTCTCTGCAACATGATTGAGTGAAAATTGATTTAATAATTCCTCTGCCCTATCTACTTGCTCAGGACTTAATTCATTATAAAAACCAATGGTATTCTCAACACCGCTTCTTATAATATCTCTCGCTGATTTAGAGTGCATCGAAGGTAGAAGCTCTTTCATAGTCGTCGATACATATCCAAGTCTTCTTCTGATGCGTTTCCAGTTTGTCATCCCGAATACATAGCCGAATACTTCTACTCTACCACTACTTGGATATGTATATGCCGGTATCATGCC
>MTKW01006888.1_pt1 | contig 17537 bp, 14 predicted proteins | sample 1042761 | NCBI WGS metagenome assembly MTKW01 (sample SAMN06205366, study PRJNA360243) | anaerobic digester metagenome | biome: Wastewater treatment plant; feature: Anaerobic digester sludge; material: sludge; isolation source: anaerobic digester fed with sludge from wastewater treatment plant ... | reverse complement strand
AATTACGCTTAACCATAATTCTTAGAAATTATCTTCTCCGCTTCTGCAGGAGGAACCACATCATAGTGTGAGAACACCATCGTGTAGGTTCCACGGCCCTGGGTTTTGGACCTAAGGTCAGTCGCATAACCGAACATCGTCGCAAGAGGTACCAAAGCGTCGATAATCTCAAAGGTACCTGTGGTCTGCATTCCAGTTATCTGCCCTCTTCTTGAAGTAAGATCTCCCAATACCTCGCCCAAGAAGTCCGAAGGCGTGTTGACCTCCACCTTCATGATGGGCTCCAAAAGAATGACTTTTGCCTTCGACAAAGCATCCTTAACTGACATAGAACCCGCGATCTTGAAAGCAAGGTCTGATGAGTCAACTTCATGATAGGACCCGTCTTCAAGGATAGCTTTTACATCAACCAGGGGATATCCTATCAAAGAGCCTGATTCAAGAGCTTCTCTAACGCCAGCTTCAACTGCGGGAATAAACTCCTGAGGAATCGCTCCCCCTTTAATGGCACTAGCGAACGCGAATCCCGATCCCCTTGGCAAAGGCTCCAGCCTGACCTTAGCGTGCCCGTACTGACCATGGCCTCCCGACTGCCTAATGAACTTTCCTTCTCCTACAACAGGTTCCAGAATGCTCTCTTTGTAGGCAACCTGTGGCTTTCCGACGGTAGCGCCAACGCCAAACTCGCGCAACAATCTATCACAGATGACCTCCAAGTGTAACTCTCCCATGCCTGCTATTAGCGTCTGACCGGTCTCTTCATCTGTCTTGAAAGTAAAGGTAGGATCCTCCTCCGCCAACTTCGCCAGACAGGTACCCAACTTGTCTACGTCCTGCCTCGTTTTGGGCTCGATTGCAACCGTGATAACAGGGGTTGGAAACACGATCGGTTCCAGTATTATTGGGTTATCCTGATCACACAAAGTGTCACCGGTTACCGTATGCTTCAACGCCACTGTCGCAACAATATCCCCGGTAGATACAGCTTGAACATCTTCCCTATGATTTGCATGCATAAGGAGAAGGCGCTGAATCCTTTCGGTTTTATCTCGAGTTGCATTATACACATAAGATCGGTTGGTCAAAACGCCTGAATACACCCGAAAATATGTGACCCTGCCAACATAAGGATCGGTCATTACTTTGAAAGCCAACGCACAGAACGGCTCGTCATCGCTGGGCTTGCGTACCGTTACCTCTCCGGTGCCCGGAACTATACCCTCAACCGGAGGAACGTCCAAGGGCGACGGCAGAAAATCCACTATTCCATCCAAAAGCCTTTGAACACCTTTGTTTTTGAAGGACGAACCGCATAAGCATGGCACCAGTTTATTGGTTACAGTGCCTTTGCGAAGAGCTCTTATCAGCATGTCCGCAGGTATTTGCTCTCCTTGCACATATTTCTCAAGTATTCCATCATCGAAGTCCGATGCCGCGCTAACAAGTTTTTCGCGGTAATCCAAGAACAAGGATCGCATATCTTGAGGTATATCTGTTTCTTGAATCTCAAGACCTATCTCGTCTGTCCACAGCAAAGCCTTCTCATGAAGGACGTCTACCACACCTACAAACGTATCTTCCACGCCAATCGGTAAAGTTATAACCACGGGGTTTGCCCCAAGCTTCGTTTCGATCGCGCGCAGGACTTTGTAAAAATCCGCCCCCAACGTGTCCATTTTGTTAATATATGCAATCCTGGGGACTTTGTAGCGATCGGCCTGCCGCCAAACCGCCTCTGATTGGGGTTCGACGCCGCCCTTAGCGCAGAATATCGCTACAGCTCCGTCAAGCACTCTAAGGCTTCTTTCTACTTCGGCCGTAAAGTCAACGTGTCCTGGCGTGTCTATAATGTTTATTCGAAAATCTTTCCAATGACACGTAGTAGCTGCTGAGGTGATCGTAATACCTCTTTCCTGCTCCTGCTGCATCCAGTCCATTGTAGCCGAGCCTTCATCGACTTCACCTATTCGGTGAACCTTGCCTGTATAAAACAAGATACGCTCGGTTGTCGTTGTTTTGCCCGCGTCTATGTGTGCCATAATACCTATATTCCTGATCTTATCCAAGGGATATGTCTGCGGCATCGAATTCCCCCCTTTCATCATCTTTTCCACCTTGTCTACCACCTATAGTGGGCAAAAGCTCTATTCGCTTCTGCCATCCTATGCATTTCTTCTTTTCTTCTTACAGTATTACCAGTGTTGTTAGCCGCGTCCAATATCTCGGCAGCCAACTTATTCTCAAAACCCCGCTCCGAACGCTGCCTTGAAAAATCAACTATCCATCTGAGCGCCAAAGATAACCTTCGTTCAGGCCTTACCTCCATAGGTACCTGGTACGTAGCGCCGCCTACTCTCCTAGGTCGTACCTCGAGAACAGGCATCGCATTCTTCACCGCCTGGTCCAGAACCTCAAGGGGATCCTTACCTGTCTTTTCCCCGATCGTATCCATGGCGCCGTAAACTATGCGCCTGGCTTTTGCCTTTTCTCCGTCGTACATCACTTTGTTGGTAAGCCTTGTCACCAACACGGAATTATACACGGGATCTGGCGTCCACGTTCTCCCAGGAGCTTTACCCCTTCTAGGCACACAATTCACCTCCATAACTTCATTTTTTCGGCTTCTTAGTTCCGTATTTTGACCGCCCTTGTTTTCTATCAGTAACACCGGCAGTATCAAGAGTGCCTCGTACAATATGGTACCGCACTCCAGGCAAGTCCCTTACACGTCCGCCGCGTATCAAAACCACTGAGTGTTCTTGCAGGTTGTGACCAATGCCAGGAATATATGCTGTGACTTCTAACCCATTTACGAGACGAACTCGCGCGATCTTCCTCAAAGCCGAATTAGGCTTCTTGGGTGTGGTAGTCCTTACCACAGTACATACTCCACGCTTAAAGGGATTGCCCATTAGCGCAGGGGATTTAGCCTTATCTTCTGACTTCGTTCTGCCCTGTCGGACCAACTGATTAACCGTTGGCACATCTAACCCTCCTCTCGATATAGTTCGTCCGTCCAAATCTCATCATTTGTCTTTCAATATCGCACAGCAAGAAGCTCCTACGCTTATGCCGCAATACTCACCAAGCTCTTTCATGTTCAAAACCCAGACAATTTCTATCTCACTCTGTCTTGCCAGGTTGAGCACATCTCGTAGCACCTTTATATCTGCATCTTGTGCAACTAATACTTTTTCAACCGACCCTCTGGACATGGCCTTTGTGACAGCTCTTGCCCCTACGACCTTTCGTCTTTTGGGAACATGTTCATACGCCGGGCTCATTATATACCAAACCTCCCGCGTAGTAACATAAAAAAGCACGCTTTATGAGTCTAGCATCCTCTTAAAAGCGTGTCAATGGTATGGATACTGCGCCTTTTCAGCTTCTGGGGGCCAGGATGGGATAGATCTATGTCCGACCCTGACCCCTTCCCCAGAACTATATCTGAAAAACCCAGATCTCCCGCTTGCTAGTAATAGCACTCGGGTCAAATTCCACTTCATCGCTAGGGATCTTTACGACGTTAGTCTGTCCCTCAAGGAAACTATCAACAGTTGATATTGGCCAAGATTCTATATACCTGGTCTTGTAGTGCATTGGTATTGCAACGTTAGGGTCGATACGCTCGGTCACCGATTTGGCAGACTGTCCATCGATAGTGTAGTATCCGCCAACTGGTATCATAAGGATGTTTATTTTGCCCATCTTTTTCAGCGTATCATCGCTCGGGATGTGCCCTAAGTCACCCAAATGCGCTATGGTAAATCCCCCAAAATCCATGACAAAGATCCCATTGTGGCCACGCTTTCTCCCAGTCCCATCATCATGATAAGAGGGAATGGTCCGAAAAACTACATCACCTATGGTTTCGATAATCTCTATGCATCTATTCGTCGTCTCATCTAGACCACGCAATACTTTGAAATCGCCTTGCAACACGTTAACTGCATTATGATCATGGTGCTCGTGGGACACAGTTACTACGTCAACCATCTCGTCTATCTTTGGATAAGGAACATCGGCATCAAACGGATCGGTAAGTATACTAAGTCCTTTAGGCGATTCAATAAGGAATGCAGAATGTCCCTTCCATTTGATTTTCACTGTGACATCCCTCCATTTCTCATAAAACGCTCTACCCGAATTATTCACCTACTGCTTCGGCTACCACGACTTCGTCTTCTTTCTCGGCAACAGATTGAACGAGTATCTCGTCGTACTTCTGCATGCCCGTTCCTGCCGGGATAAGCTTACCTATGATAACATTCTCTTTTAGACCGATGAGATTATCTGTCTTGCCTTTGATCGCTGCGTCTGTGAGCACTCGCGTCGTCTCTTGGAACGATGCGGCTGACAAAAACGAATCCGTTGAAAGCGACGCCTTGGTAATCCCTAGAATAATGGGCTTGCCTGTTGCAGGCTCCCCACCGTTTTCGAAAACACTTGCGTTAGCATCAGCAAACTCAATGACGTCGACAGTTCCGCCGGGCAGAAGATTAGTATCTCCTGGATCATCTACCTTGACCTTCCGCATCATCTGCCTGACTATGACCTCGATGTGTTTATCTGAAATATCTATTCCTTGCAATCTATAGACTCTTTGAACCTCGCTGAGAATGTACTCTTCTACTGCCCTTACGCCTTTTATCACGAGAAGATCGTGGGGGTTTACAGAGCCTTCAGTTAGAATATCTCCCATCTCAACAACCTGGCCGTCTGTCACCTTTATCAGCCCTCCGAAAGGAATTACTATCGTGCTTTGGTCTCCTTCCGGAGATGTGATGACGATTTCTCTCTTTTTGTCGCCTTCCTTGATCTCCAAGACTCCGCCAATCTCTGCTATTGCTGCTTGCCTCTTAGGTTTCCTTGCTTCAAAAAGTTCTTCAACCCTAGGAAGACCTTGAGTAATGTCTTCTCCGGCTATCCCACCCAAGTGGAAGGTTCTAAGCGTAAGCTGAGTACCAGGTTCTCCAATGGATTGAGCCGCAATTATGCCAACTGCTTCTCCAACGTCCACAATATCACCGGTAGCAAGATTCTTACCGTAGCACTTAACGCACACGCCATGGCGAGTTTCACATGTAAGGACAGATCTGACTGCAACTTCCTTAATTCCAGCCTCAACAATATTCTGCGCGGTTTTTGCATCGATGAATTCTTGCCTCTTACACAGTACTTCACCAGTGTCAGGATGGACAATATCTTTGACCGAGTATCTTCCGACTATCCTGTCATATAGTCCCTCGATTAATTCGCCATCTATGACAATATCTTTAACCAAAATACCTGCGTCTGTTCCACAGTCATCTTCCCTTATTATCACATCTTGTGCTACGTCAACCAGTCTCCTGGTCAGATAACCTGAGTCAGCGGTTCTGAGAGCCATATCCACCAGGCCTTTCCTCTGTCCGTGAGTCGACGTGAAATACTCAAGAACCGAAAGCCCTTCGCGGAAATTTGACCTAATTGGCTGTTCAACCATTCTGCCAGAAGGATCAACCATAATCCCACGCATTCCGCCTAATTGGGATATCTGCTGTATATTGCCTCTGGCACCTGATGCCGCCATCATGTAAACAGGATTCCACTTGCTAATAGAATTCTGAAGTTCCTTCGTAACTTGGTCGGTTGCACTCCTCCAAACATCAATTACCTTGTGGTAGCGTTCCTCTTCGGTTAGCAAGCCCGTTTTGTATTGGCTCTCGATCTGGAAAACCTTTTCATCTGCATCAGAAAGGATCGCGGGCTTTTCGTCGGGAACCACTACGTCGCTTATAGCGATAGTTGAGCCTGCTATCGTAGCAAACGTGAACCCTAGGTCCTTTATCCCATCTAGCATTTGAACTGTCTCTTCCATACCGTAACGATTGATACTTTCGGAGACTATGCGGTTTAGTAATTTCCGATCTATGACTTCGTTTGCGAATCTCAATCCTTGAGGAAGTACTTGATTGAAAATACACCGTCCAGGCGTCGTGACTATTCGTTCAAACGAACCGTCTTCTTTATGGTGCCTCAATAGCACCATATCGTGCAGTCCTACCACGCCCATTTCGTATGCCATGATGACTTCGTCTATGGATCCATATCTTTTGTCACAAACTTCTTCCTTGACTGTCGCCAAATCCTCTGTTTCCGCCAAGGTCAGGTAATATATGCCAAGAACCACGTCCTTTGTCGGTGTGACTGCGGGCGTTCCGTCTTTAGGAAGCAACAAATTGTACATTGAAGACATAAGGATCTTTGATTCCGCCTGGGCTTCGGCTGATAAGGGTACGTGCACAGGCATTTGGTCACCGTCGAAATCCGCATTGTAGGGCGGGCATACCAGTGGATGTATCTGTATGGCTCGTCCTTCAATCAGTACAGGTTCAAAGGCCTGTACGCTCAGTCTATGCAAAGTAGGAGCTCTGTTCAAAAGCACAGGATGATCCTTGATCACTTCTTCGAGAATGTCCCATACCTCAGGACTAGATCTCTCAACAAGACGCCTAGCGCTTTTTATGTTGGGTGCAAGACCCGTTTCAACCAAACGCTTCATAACAAACGGCTTGAACAGTTCAAGCGCCATTTCCTTGGGAAGTCCGCACTGATAAAACTTGAGATTAGGGCCTACTACAATAACCGACCTACCCGAATAATCCACTCGCTTTCCGAGGAGGTTCTGTCGGAACCGGCCTTGTTTGCCCTTTAGCATATCGGATAAAGACTTGAGCGGCCTCTGCCCCGATCCGACAACTGGCTTTCCGCGACGCCCATTGTCGATTAGGGCGTCAACCGCCTCCTGGAGCATCCTCTTTTCGTTCCGAACGATTATGTCCGGAGCTCCTAGGTCCAGGAGCCTCTTTAGTCTATTGTTCCTGTTAATAACTCTTCGATACAGGTCATTTAGGTCTGATGTGGCAAACCTACCTCCGTCGAGCTGAACCATAGGTCTTAGATCGGGGGGTATTACCGGGATGACATCTAAAATCATCCATTCGGGCCTATTGCCGGACGTCCTGAAAGCCTCCACAACTTCCAGCCGCCTTATTGCCCTCACTTTTCTTTGGCCGGTTGCATTCCTAGCCTGATCCCTGAGTTCCTCAGCTTCTCTGTCGAGATCGATATTGCTCAGGATCTCTCTGATTGCCTCCGCGCCCATACCTGCCCTAAACCTGCTACGTCCATACTTATCGCGCGCGTCCCTGTACTCCGTTTCGCTTAGCACTTGTTTGTACTCAAGTCCCTCGCAATCCCCGGGGTCTGTAACTATATACGACGCAAAATAAAGGACCTGTTCCAAAACTTTTGGCGACATGTCAAGCAAAAGTCCCATCCTCGAAGGCACACCCTTGAAATACCAGATATGGGACACAGGCGTCGCCAACTCTATGTGACCCATCCGCTCGCGTCTGACCTTAGCCCTGGTAACTTCCACCCCGCATTTGTCACATACTACGCCTTTGTATCTAATCCTCTTGTACTTACCGCAGTAGCATTCCCAGTCCTTAGTAGGCCCAAAAATCCTCTCACAAAACAACCCATCCCGTTCTGGTTTTAGCGTCCTGTAATTGAGGGTTTCAGGTTTCTTCACTTCTCCTCGAGACCACTCTCTGATCCTTTCGGGTGATGCAAGAGAAATGCGCATTGCAGCAAAATCGTTAATGTCCACTCTTTAACATCCCCTCTATCTAGATTTCCGGCTCTTCTTCGTCATCAGGCTCGAGGTCACGAATGGACCTTACCCTGCCCAACTGCCCCAGTTCATCGGCTTCCGCGTAGCGAGCCTTACGTTTTGCCTTCGTTTTGGTGGGCTTTTTCTTGACTACAGTTTCTTCGTCTTCAACAACGTCATGCACATCTTCAGGAACCTCGATCTCTTTGAAGAGTTCATCAAAGATCATCTTAGTATCTTCCTCCAGCTGCTTGGCACGCATAATATCTTCAGATTCTTGCTTATCATCAGCAGAAATTTTCTCCTCTAACGCGGGAATCTCTTCTTCTTTTTCTTCTTCCTCGCCAAGTTCTTCTTCTACGTAGGCAACTTCTTCTTCGTGGTCCTCATATGGCTCTTCGTCAGCGACTTCTCTTTCACGACGACGGACAGGTCTTCTGACTTCAGTTTCTACCATGAAATCAAGTTCCGTAGTAGTTTCCTGCACATCCTCATCCAACTCTTTGATCTCAATCTCGTTGCCTTCTTCGTCGAGAATCTGAACATCCAACGCAAGACTTTGAAGTTCCTTTATCAAGACTTTGAAGGATTCTGGAATCCCAGGCTCGGGTATGTTTTCCCCCTTGACTATAGCTTCATAGGTCTTAACCCTGCCAACTACGTCGTCGGACTTGACGGTCAGCATTTCCTGCAAAGTGTATGCCGCACCATGAGCTTCCAATGCCCAGACTTCCATTTCGCCAAACCTTTGCCCACCCATCTGAGCTTTTCCACCCAAAGGTTGCTGCGTCACGAGTGAGTAAGGGCCTGTAGAACGAGCATGCACCTTGTCATCCACTAGGTGCAACAGTTTCATCATGTATACGTAGCCTACTGTTACAGGACTATCGAAATACTCTCCTGTTCTGCCGTCTCTTAGATTGGTCTTGCCAACCCTAGGCAGCCCAGATTGTTCAAGCAATTCTTCAATTTCTTGTTCTGTTATGCCGTCAAAAATAGGAGTTGCGAAGTGAACGCCAAGCGCTTTGGCTGCCCATCCCAGATGGCATTCAAAGATCTGACCCAAGTTCATTCTAGAAGGAACGCCCAACGGCGTAAGTACTATCTGAACTGGAGTACCGTCCTCCATGAAAGGCATTTCTTCTCGAGGCAATATTTTGGCTACAACACCCTTGTTGCCATGCCTCCCAGCCATTTTATCGCCTTCAGATATCTTGCGCTTCTGCGCAACGTAAACACGCACAAGCACATTGACCCCGGGAGGCAACTCGTCTCCCGCTTCTCTAGTGAATACTTTTACATCAACCACGATACCGCTTTCACCGTGAGGCATTTTTAGAGAATTGTCTCTCACTTCGCGAGCTTTTTCGCCAAATATGGCACGCAAAAGCCGCTCTTCTGGACTAAGCTCCGTTTCTCCCTTGGGCGTTACCTTACCTACCAAGATATCTCCAGACCGTACCTCGGCGCCAATCCTGACTATTCCTCGGTCGTCCAAATCTTTCATCTGATCCTCGCCAACATTGGGGATATCTCTGGTAATCTCTTCGGGACCTAGTTTTGTGTCTCTGGCGTCACATTCATACTCTTGAATGTGAATTGAAGTGTAGACATCTTCTTCCACGAGTTCTCTTGAAATCAATATGGCGTCTTCGAAGTTGTAACCTTGCCACGGCATGTATGCAACCAGGACATTCCTGCCTAAAGCCAACTCACCCATATCTGTAGAAGGCCCGTCTGCAAGCACGTCTCCTTCGGCCACTAAGTCTCCCTTGGATACGATAGTCTTTTGGTTAAAGCACGTGCCTTGGTTGGATCTTCCAAACTTTCGAAGTTTGTAAACGTCTTTCTGGCCTGTTTCCGTTTGGACTACAATTTCCTCTGCTGAGGCTTTTATTACCTGGCCCCTTCGTCTTGCCAGTGTCATCACGCCGGAATCCAAAGCGGCCTTATATTCCAAACCGGTACCTACGTACGGGGCTTCAGGCCTAACAAGTGGCACACCCTGCCGCTGCATGTTCGATCCCATTAGAGCACGGCTAGCGTCATCATGTTCCAAGAAGGGAATAAGTGAAGTAGCTACTGAAAACACCTGTTTCGGAGATACATCCATATAGTCTATTTCATAAGGAGGCGACTTCATGACCTCTCTTCCGTACCTTGCCATCACAGCATCTTCCAAGAAGTAGCCGTCTTCGTCTATGGCGGCGTTTGCCTGGGCAATTATGCAGTCGTCTTCTTCATCAGCAGTTAAATATTCGATCTCATTGGTAACTCTCTTTTCTGCCTTGTTCACTTTTCTATAAGGGGTTTCTATGAATCCTAACCTGTTGATCCGCGCATAACACGTAAGGGAACTCGTTAGTCCAATGTTTGGACCTTCAGGAGTTTCAATTGGGCATATTCTCCCATAGTGTGAATGGTGTACGTCTCGAACTTCAAAACCGGCTCTATCGCGAGTCAGGCCACCTGGTCCTAAAGCCGACAAACGCCGTTTTGCTGTGAGCTCTGTAAGCGGGTTGGTTTGTTCCATAAACTGAGAAAGCTGACTCGACCCGAAAAATTCTTTTATGGCACCTACAACCGGTCTTACATTTATGAGCGCTTGTGGAGTTATGGTGTCTATATCTTGGATGGTCATTCGTTCTCTTACCACCCGCTCCATCCTAGAAAGTCCGATGCGGAACTGGTTCTGGAGTAGTTCACCAACAGTCCTAACGCGCCTGTTGCCTAAGTGGTCGATATCGTCTACGGTACCTACACCTTTTATTAACCCAAAGAAGTAGTTAACAAATGCAATTATGTCGGCAGGTGTCAAGTACTTCTCTTGAGACCACGCTTTTTCGTTTTGCTCGTGGATTCCGTTGGTTAAAACGTGTACGGCTTGCCCATCTTTAGTCAAAACGTCAACTTCGGTAATGCCTGCATCAGATATGATCTGAGCAGCATCTCTGGTGATCAGCGTCCCCGCTTCAATCAATAATTCGCCGGTCGTTGGGTGTACTATGTCCATCATAGCCCGGGTGTTTGCGATACGTCTTCGCAAGAAGAACTTCTTGTTGAGCCTATATCTACCGACAGGGGCCAAATCATACCGACGAGGCTCAAAAAACAGGTTTTCGAAAAGGTTCTTTGCGCTATCGACCGTAGGGGGTTCTCCCGGTCTCAGTCTCCTGTAGATTTCCACCAAGGCTTCGTCTCTGGATTTCGTGCTATCTTTATCCAATGTGTTTTGGAGCACAACGCTCTCGCCCATCAATTCCAAGATCTGAGCGTCAGTTTCAATTCCTACAGCTCTCAAAAGGACGGTCAGAGGCAGCTTACGTGTCCTATCTATTCTAACCCACGCAATGTCATTAGAGTCAGTCTCTACTTCAAGCCAAGCTCCTCTATTGGGGATCAAAGTCGCAGAGTAGATGTTCTTCCCATTTGCATCCGTATCGCACGAGTAGTATGCACCCGGCGAACGTACAAGTTGGCTAACGATGACGCGCTCAGCACCATTGATGATAAAAGTACCGCCGTCTGTCATCAGCGGGAAGTCACCCATGAAAACCTCTTGCTCTTTTAGTTCTCTTGTCGACTTGTTTATCAGCCTGACTCTGGCCTTTAACGGAGCTGAGTAAGTTACGTCCCTCTCTTTGCATTCTTCTACAGAATACTTAGGTTCTCCTAAACTGTAATCGATGAATTCAAGAAACAAATTGTCTGTAAAGTCTCTAATAGGTGAAATGTCCTTAAATACTTCACGCAATCCTTCCTTCAAAAACCATTCGTAAGAATCTTTCTGTACTGCAATAAGGTTTGGAATCTCGCGGACTTCGCGAATACGGCCGTAATCCAACCGTTCGCGCTTGCCTACCTTGACCGGATAGGCCATTCATTTCACTCCTTAGGGGGTAAATTTGCGCCTACGCCCTGAGAAATCGACCTCTTCACTCCAACGCAAACAGGTCATCGGTATTTGATACCTAAGTTTCCGGCTGGCGAGCGTATTATAAATGCAAGTAATAATACTATCACGCCTGCTGACTCATGTCAACAAACGCGACTGCAGAAGCTATTAACTTATATCTCCCTATCCTGTGGAAACAATCCTCTCATCTCGCGGCAAAACCACCCCTACTCTCCTTCAACCGCCAAAAATCTCATCTTGACAAGGACTTCTCGTATTGAGTTTAACTCCTTTTCAGATGGTTCGCACAAAGGTAACCGAAATCCTCCTACCGGAACGCCTACCATCTCCAAAGCTGTTTTCACCGGCACCGGATTAGTTGTAATGAATAGAACCTTAAAAAGTTCAAAGAGTCTGTAGTGTATGCCCCATGCTTCCTTTACTTCGCCTTTACCGAAATATTGTATCATATTCTTAAGGTCTTGCGCTACAAGATGACCCGCTACCGACACTATCCCTGAACCGCCCAAAGAAAGGATGGGAAGAGTCAGGCTGTCATCTCCCGAGTAGACAAAAAAGCTCTCTGGGCATGCCCTAAGTATCATAGATACCTGATCCAGGTTGCCTGAAGCCTCTTTGATGGCTTTTACGTTTTTGAGTTCGGCCAATCTCAGGACCGTTTCAGGCAATATGTTCACTGATGTACGTCCCGGCACATTGTAAAGCATGATAGGAAGAGAAGTAGACTCCGAGATAGCTCTAAAGTGCTGGTAAAGGCCTTGTTGGCTTGGTTTGTTATAATATGGCGTAACGGCCAAAATTCCATCTGCTCCTGCGTCCTCTGCACGCCTTGTAAGCTCCACGCTATCCTTTGTGTTATAGGAACTTGTACCCGCCCAGACCATGACATTGCGGGGAAGAGCGGACCTTACCTCAGACACCAATCTTATTTTCTCCTCGGGTGTGAGGGTGGGAGATTCTCCGGTTGTTCCCGAAACGAGTATACCATCCGCCCCCTGGGCAGAAAGACTCTGTGCAAGCCTAACAGAAGTACCATAGTCTACGTCCAAGTCGGGAGTAAAAGGAGTTACCATTGCTATAATCACACTTCCGTAGGGTGATTCTCTCATAGGGCCACACCTCCTTTTGTTTAGCGTATCTTGCTATCTTCCACAAGCATTTTTGCGATATTGCATGCGTTCGTAGCGGCGCCCCGCCTAAGATTATCAGCTACCAACCAATAGAGAATTCCGTTCTTCGAACTAAGATCACGTCGGATACGACCTACGTACACATCATCGGTATCTTCGCAGTCAAGGGGCATTGGGTACACTTGCTTAGCTGGATCATCGAGAACCGTCACACCAGGAAACGCTGTTAAGACTTCCCGCACTCTTTCAACGTTTGGTTCACTTTTGATCTCTACAAGACAAGCCTCGGAGTGACCGATGAAAACAGGAACTCTCACACATGTACATGATATCGATAAATCCGGAATGCCTAGTATTTTCCGGGTTTCGTTTACCATCTTCATCTCTTCTTTAGAATAACCGTTATCGACAAAAGAGTCTATCTGCGGTATGAGGTTAAAAGCTATGGGATGCGGAAATTCCGAAGAATCGCGAGAGAACTGAACATCATCAGAAACCAGTTTATTTAAGGAAGTCTGCCTCAACTCTTCCATCGCCTTGTATCCCGCCCCAGAAACTGATTGGTAAGTGCTCACATTCACCCTGAAAAGACCAAACTCCCGCTCAATAGGGTATAGGCTCATAACCAACTGTATGGTCGAACAGTTAGGTCCGGCTATGAGCCCCTCGTGATCCCATATACTTGCGCCATTGACTTCAGGAACAACAAGAGGTACTTTCTCTTCCATTCTGAAAGCAGAAGACGTGTCAATTACAACCGGACCGCCAATGAGGCGTCTAACTAATTCCCTGGATACTTCAGTCGGAGTACACAGGATTACAATATCAAGTTTCCTCAGCACATCTGAATCCGTCTTTTCGATAGTAAGGGGCTGTCCATGAAACGTGACTACCCTTCCGACCGATTTCTGGTAACCCGTCAAATAGAATTCACAATCAGGCAGGTCCATTTCTTCGAAAACTTTCATTACACGCCCGCCTACCAGACCTCCCGCACCTACTACCCCTATTTTAACCATAGCTTTTACCCCCAGAAACCTTAAGTTAGGGTTAACCTCTCATTTGAGGAACCTTTTGTATGGTAAGAATTATCATCAAATAGAAAAAAGGGCAAGTGAAAATAACAACCTTGCCCTTTTTCGAAAGACTGATTTCCTTACTTCAGTTCAACCTTAGCCCCGGCTTCTTCCAGCGCCTCTTTCACTTTTTGAGCCTCTTCTTTAGAAACCTTCTCTTTTATTGCCTTTGGAGCAGATTCGACAAGTTCCTTAGCTTCCTTCAAACCAAGCCCTGTAAGTTCGCGGACTGTCTTTATAACAGCGACCCTGCTCGCTCCTGCATCCGTAAGGACCACGTCGAACTCTGTCTTTTCCTCTTCAGCAGGCTTTGCTGCCTCTTGCACACCTGCGTTTGCCACAGGAGCTGCTACAACTGCCTGTGCAGATACTCCGAATTCTTCTTCAAACGCCTTCACAAGTTCTGCAAGTTCTACGACTGTCATCTCTTTTACCAAACTCAAAACTTGTTCTATCTTAGACATTCTTATTGACCTCCCTATGGTCTTATACTCGTGCTTCTTCTTTTTGTTGTTTTACTTGACTAAGTACTGTCGCCAAACCCGCCAATGGCGCGTTCAATACAGTTGCTAGCGACGACAACGGTCCATTCATAGCAACTGCAACCTGAGTTAACAGAACCTCTCTGGGTGGTAACGTGGCTAGAAAGACCACTCTGTCTGCTGATATACTTTGGCCTTCTAACACACCACCTTTGATCTTCACCACCGGAACCTCAAGAGAAAAGTCTCGCAAGACTTTCGCGGGAGCCACCGGGTCGACTTCGCTGGCGGCCATCGCCGTAGGTCCCTTAAAGACATCTTCCATACCCTCGAGGTTAAGCTCTTGGGCCGCTCTGAAGGCCAGGGTATTCTTCACCACTTTGTAAGAAACCCCGCTCTCTCGGCACTTACGGCGCAATACTGTGTCGTCTTGAACGGACAAACCTCGGAAATCTACGAAAACCACGCTCTTGGCTGTCTCCATGTTCTTTTTGAGCTCTTCCTGCGCCTTAGCTTTTTCTCGCCTCTGCCTGCTTTCCAACAATATCCCTCCTATCTCGACCGCCTACTCACATCAAAAAGGGCCCTGCCGAAGGCATAGGCCCTTTTTATTCCATATATAGGTCATAAAAGAGTCTAACCTCGGCAGGCGGCCTTCTAAAGAAGGCCATTACGTTTTCACACCTGCTGTCTTAGGTTCACGCTATTTAGTTTATCCGAAACCTAACCATCCTTGCTAAGCACTCTGAGGTCTAGTAAGCCTTGAAAGACTAATCGGAACTCCAGGTCCCATAGACGGGCTCACGGTAACACTCCTTATATACTGGCCTTTGGCCGCAGGTGGCTTCGCTCTGATTATTGCATCCATGAAAACATAGAAATTGTCCAGTAGTTTGTCAGTGCCAAAGGAAACCTTACCTATTTTGGAGTGGACTATCCCTGCCCTTTCGGTTCTGAACTCTACTTTGCCTTGCTTAATCTCTTTTATTGCAGTTTCTACGTCCATAGTTACTGTTCCGGTTCTCGGGTTCGGCATAAGACCCCTAGGTCCAAGGATCCGACCAAGTCGCCCTACGATGCCCATCATGTCGGGAGTAGCAACTGCTCGATCAAACTCTAGCCAACCCTTTTGGATTTGCTCGGCCAGTTCTTCCGCCCCTACATAATCTGCTCCGGCTTCCTGAGCTTCTTTGGCCTTTTCGCCACGCGCAAACACCAGAACTCTCACTTCTTTGCCTGTACCGTGCGGCAATACTACCGCACCTCTGACTATTTGATCTGCGTGTCTTGGATCAACTCCAAGCCTGACGGCGATATCCACAGTTTCATCAAAACCGGCGTACGAAATCTGGGGCATGAGATCAAACGCTTCGTTTGGCTCATAATCTTTCGCCGGTTCTATAAGTTTGGATGCTTCTATATACTTTTTGCCTCTTTTAGGCATTGCCCTAACCTCCTAGTGGTAATAACGGATTCAATCCTCCCACAGAATTGCCTAATAAAACTAGACTACCTCGACCCCCATGCTCCTAGCGGTACCCTCAATCATCCTCATTGCAGCTTCAACAGACCCTGCGTTAAGGTCTTTCATCTTCAACTCGGCTATTTCTCTGACTTGGTCCTTGGTAACTTTTCCAACTTTCTTCTTGTTGGGCTCACCCGAGGCTCTTTCGATTCCAGCCGCTTTCTTGAGTAGTACTGACGCAGGCGGGGTCTTTACGACAAAACTAAACGATCTGTCTTCGTATATCGTGACTACTACTGGCACGATAGTCCCGATCTGACCAGATGTCCGGTCGTTAAACTGCTGGCAGAAAAGCTGCAGGCTTACCTGATGAGGAGCCAACGCGGGGCCCACAGGCGGTGCAGGTGTAGCTTTGCCACCTTGAATCTGCAACTTGACTACTGCTTTTACTTTCTTAGCCATATGCCTTCCCTCACACTTCCTCTACCTGATTGAAGTCCAACTCCACCGGCGTTTCCCGACCAAATATCGAGATGAGCAGTCGGAGTTTGCCTCGATCGGCCATAATATCCTGAACGGTACCCATCATCCCCTGGAAAGGACCGGATTTCACCCTGAGACTTTGTCCTGGCCTAAATCTGACCCTAACTCGAGGCGCCGCGTCTGGGCTTGTACGCCTCAATATCATCCCAACTTCATCTTCATCAAGAGGGATAGGTTTGGAACCAGGTCCAACAAATCCTGTGACCCCTGGAGTATTGCGAACCATGTACCAAGAATCGTCGTCCATAATCATATTGACCATAACGTATCCCGGAAACACCTTTCGCTTGACTACTCGTTTCTTTCCTTCCTTGTAGTCAATCTCTTCTTCCTCGGGCACCAGCACTTCGAATATCTTATCGCCCATCTTCATGTTCTCAACCCGTTGTTCCAGGTTAGTCTTAACCTTGTTCTCATACCCGGAATACGTATGAACAACGTACCACTGGGCTTGTTCTTTAGTTTCGCTTGAGTTTGTATCCATAAACAAGGACCCCCTCGATCACGTTCTGTTGGGTCCCAATCTCTCCCTTATTTCTACTTCTTAATGATGAAACTCATTAAAAGAGTCAAAAGAGCGTCAGTTCCCCACAAAACAAGGCCAACGCCGATCATAGCAAACAACACAGCTTTTGTATAAAGCTTTAGCTCATGCCACGAAGGCCAGATTACTTTCTTTAACTCCGAACGGACTTCTCTGAGAAAACCGCCAATTTTGCCGAAAAGGTTCTTTATCCACTGTAGAATTTTCATTTATCTCACCTAACGTGAAAGTTTATGGCAGGCCCGGAGGGATTCGAACCCCCAGCCTTCGGTTTTGGAGACCGCCGCTCTACCGTTGGAGCTACGGGCCTGCGTTTTGGGGCTGCTGAACCCCGCAAAACCACGAAAACCATGGAAACATACTGCTACACAGATCGTTCGGGACTAACGCGTTTCTCTGTGAACAGTATGCGTACGGCAAAACTTGCAGTATTTCTTAAGCTCAAGTCTTCCGGAATGGTTCCTCTTATTCTTTTTGGTAGTGTAATTACGCTGCTTGCATTCTTCGCATGCAAGGGTAATTATTTCCGTCGGCCCTTTTGCCAACTAGTCTCCCTCCCACCCCGGCGCGATTTTCAAAGCCGAGTGTAACACACGCCTGTTTCTCATGTCAATTCTATGCATCCGCAATAAACCTAGCACTGATTTACTCCTCAATCTTGGTGACTACACCTGATGCAACAGTGCGGCCGCCTTCACGTATTGCAAACCTTAGGCCCTCT
>MTKW01002388.1_pt1 | contig 17543 bp, 18 predicted proteins | sample 1042761 | NCBI WGS metagenome assembly MTKW01 (sample SAMN06205366, study PRJNA360243) | anaerobic digester metagenome | biome: Wastewater treatment plant; feature: Anaerobic digester sludge; material: sludge; isolation source: anaerobic digester fed with sludge from wastewater treatment plant ... | reverse complement strand
GGTGCCGGTGCAGGATTTAGCCCGCTGAACATGAATTAGGCATAACAGACGATCACCGAAATATGAAGGGGGAAGCAGGAGTGAACAGCAAGCGGCACTTTGGCCTGATTGGCTGTCCTTTGGGACACAGCCTATCGCCCCTGATCCATGAGCGCATTATGTCAGTGATGGGCATTCCGGGGGAGTACAGGCTCTACCAGATCGAACCTGAAGCCCTCCCCGCAGAGCTGCCTAAACTATTGGCAGCCTTGGACGGCTTTAACTGCACTATACCTCACAAAGAGGCCGTAATTCCTTTTCTGGAGAGACTGGCACCCTCCGCTTCCCTCTACGGGGCAGTGAATACAGTCCAGGGAAGGGTGGGCCATAACACAGACGGAGCAGGCTTTGCCGCCTGCCGGGTACCGATGAAGGGGCACAGAGTCTGTGTTCTCGGGGCAGGGGGCGTCGCCAGGGTGTTGGCTGTGGAGGCGGTCCGGGCCGGGGCCCGGGAACTGGTCATCAAGGCCCGCACTCCCGCGCGGGCTGAGAAACTGGCCGAGGAGATCAGGAAACAGGGCTTCCAGGCGGTCTCAACCGCCAGTTTCAACGGGGGTCCGGTTGACTGCGACGTTTTTTTAAATGGAACCCCCCTCGGGATGTGGCCTGAAACCGGGGGAATACCCTGCACCCCTGAGGAACTGGAGGGGGCCAAGGCAGTTTATGATACTGTCTACAACCCTACTGCCACCCGCCTGGTGCTCCAGGCTAAATCCAGGGGCATTTGGGCTCGGGGCGGTTTGGACATGCTTTTTTGGCAGGCAGTTGCGGCCCAGACGATCTGGAACCCTGGGCTGGATTTCGGCAAGTTCCAGGCAGAGTTGGACGGGGTGCGCCATGGACTGGCAGAGGAAGTACTGCGCATAGGCCCTGTCAAGCTGGTGCTGACCGGCTTCATGGGCAGCGGCAAGACCCATGTCGGGAGGATGCTGGCCGAAGCAGCATCACTGCCCTTTGCAGATCTGGATGAGCTTATTGCAGCCAAGGCGGGGCAAAGTATCAGTGAGATTTTTGCCTCCCAGGGCGAAGCAGGTTTTCGCCGGCTGGAACGGGAGGTTTTCCTGGAGCGTCTTCAACGCCCCGGGGCGGAGGTTTTGGCTGCAGGGGGAGGCACACTGCTGCAGCCGGGTATGGCGGAGGCTGTGCACAGTGCTGCAGCCCTGGTTATCTATCTGGATGTGCCCTTGGACGAGGCTCTGGCCCGCATTGGCTCAGACAGCGGCCGGCCCCTGCTGGGAGAAGCGCCCAAGCTCTATGCGGAGCGCAGGCCCCTTTATGAACAGGCAGCTGATCTTAAGGTGGATTCCGGCGGCGAGGCAGCGAAGACTGTGCAGTCGATCATGTCTGCCTTCGGATGGGAACTGTGAAGGAGGAAGAGCATGGCATCAAGCTGGGGTCAACAGTTGAAAATCACTTTATTCGGCGAGTCCCACGGGCCGGCAATAGGGGTTGTCCTGGACGGCCTGCCTGCCGGAGAACCCCTCGATCTGGAGGCGCTGCAGGCGTTTATGGAGAGGCGGGCACCGGGCCGCACGCCCTGGTCCACCCCCCGTAAGGAAGGGGACCGATTGTCCATCCTCTCAGGANNACTGATGCCAGGCCAAGGGATTACGGGCAGGTGCACAAAGTGCCAAGGCCGAGCCACGCAGATTACACCGGCAGGATCCGCTACCGGGGTGCGGCTGATCCTAGGGGCGGAGGGCATTTTTCCGGGCGGCTTACCGCTCCCCTGTGCGCGGCGGGGGCCGTCTGCAAACAGATCTTGGCCCGAAAGGGCATAGAGATTTTTTCCCGCATTGCTGAACTGGGGGGTATTTCCGACGTTCCGACTGATACCGCCAATCCCGACCTGACAAAGCTCCGCACCCTGGCCGATAAAGAGTTCGCGGTGCTGGATGACGGGAAGGGACGGGAAATGGTGGAACTTGTAGAGAAGGCGCGCTCCCAGGGCGATTCCCTCGGCGGCATCGTGCAGTGCTTCGCGGTGGGGATACCGGCGGGCATCGGCGATCCTGTCTTTGGCGGGGTGGAGTCCCGCCTGGCATCTCTGCTCTTTGCGATTCCGGCAGTGAAGGGAGTCTCCTTTGGCGACGGCTTTGCAGCCTGCCGGAGGAAAGGTTCGGAGAACAATGATCCTTTCTGCCTGACTGCTGAAAAAGAGGTGCGCACTTTGACCAATCACGAGGGAGGCATTAACGGGGGAATCACCAACGGCATGCCCCTGGTTTTTCAGGTAGGGATTAAGCCTACGCCTTCCATCGCTCTTCCCCAGCGCAGCGTCAATTTAGAAACAATCAGCGAGGAAACCCTTGTGATTGAGGGTCGCCACGATCCGTCCATTGTGCCCCGGGCGGCGGTTGCAGTGGAAGCATCGGCGGCAGTGGCCATCACAGACTTAATGCTGACCGCCTTCGGCGTGCAGGGCTGGGGAGGAACATACCATGTGTGAGCTGGAGAAGCTAAGGCAGGAACTGGCTGAGGTTGACCGGGAGCTGATGGAACAGTTTTTCAGGAGGATGAGAATCGCTGAGCGCGTCGCAGCATACAAAGAGAAGACCAAGGGCAGGGTGTATGTTCCCAGGCAGGAAGCCGGGGTGTTAGCGAGGACCCTCCACCAGGCGCCCAAGGAGCTTGCCTGCAGTGCAAAGGCCCTTGCCCGCACATTAATGCGCCTTTCCCGGGAGAGGCAGTATGAGCTGCTGCNNGCGGATCTCCGGGACGATTTCCTTCAGAGCCTGCAGTCCCTCTATCCAGATGTTTCCCTGATCGAGACTGATAAGCCTGGAGATGCCTGCCGCAGGCTGGGGGAAGGCTTGCTGGACGGTGCTGTCCTGCCCTTGAGTGAAGAACTAATTTTCCTACTAGAAAGGCACGCTCTCTTCGTTCAAGCGTGCCTGCCCAGCTGCAGCGGGCGCTATCTGATTGTCGGCTCCGGGCTGGTTTGGCCTGAAGCCGTCCAGGGCTGGACTTTGCTGCTGCGGATTAAAGGCGAAGTTTCAGGTGAACTGCTTGCCCTGGCGGTCCACATTCTCTCAGACTTGGAGCTGAGCATAGTCCGCATGAATTCCCTAAGTGACGGAAGCCTGTTCCTGGAGATTTCAGCACCTTCCAAATCCCGGATGCGGAGGGTATTGTACCAAATTCAGCAGGAAGCAGGGGAAGTTCACCTGGTGGGCTCCTGCCCTAGCTGTCTTTAAGGATCAGTTCGGTGAGCTCCAGGGGCTGAACCTGGACGCCGTCTTTATAGACACGCATATTGCCGCCGGAAATCTCGTCGATCAGCGCGATGTGCCTGCCTTGGCCGATACGTCCGAACTCAAACTTGATGTCGTATAATTCCAGATCCCTCTTGGCCAGTTCCTCTTTGACGAAGGAGGCGATCCGGCGCGTCAGCCCATAGAGGGTTTTGTATTCATCCTTCGACAAGATACCCAGCATCACCAGTGCATCTTCAGTAATGGGAGGATCCCCCCGCTCATCATCCTTCAGGGTAAACTCGACAAAATCGTCGAGGGGCTGACCCTTTTCCACATACTTTCCATAGCGGCGATAGAAACTTCCCACCGCCCGGCAGCGGCAGATCACTTCCAGACCTTCCCCGAAGGGTTCAGCCGGTTCCACTGTCATTGTCTTTTCGCCAAGGTCGGCAGAGAGGTAGTGGGTAGGAATCCCCCTTTCCTGCAGCAGCTCAAAAAAGTACTTGGTGAGCCGCAGCGCGGCGTCTCCGGCTCCTTCCAGCTGCAGGCCCACTTGATTGGCCCCTGGATCAAAGACCCCGTCTTCCCCAGTGAGATCATCCTTGAATTTAAGTACATACTTGCCGTCGGCGGTCCGAAAAACATCCTTGGTCTTGCCTTTAAATACCAGTTCCATGGTGACAGACTCCTTTCGGCTCCATTTTATAGAAGTAAGAGTGCCGGATCAATAGCAGGGTGGGGGTTAATATTGGGTAAAAATTTCTCTAACAATTTTTAGGTAAAACGCAATCTTTACAGATGAGAAACAATGTATTCGTGAACGGCCAAGGCTGGGTTGACGCAAAATAGCATTGGGACGCCATTTACGGCAAATAAGACGGTGAACTGGAAGGAGGAATCGAACAAGGAAACATGAAATAGTTACATAGAGAAGAAACCGGGGAGTGATAGATGGTGAAAATAACGGTGGTGAAGACTACTGCGCCAAGAACCAGGCCGGATCAAAACAAGCTGGGTTTTGGCCGACACTTTACTGATCATATGTTCATAATGGATTATACAGAGGGCAAAGGGTGGCATGACGCCCGCATTGTGCCCTACGGCCCCCTGGAAATGGAACCTGCTTGCGCAGTTTTGCACTACGGCCAGGCGGTCTTTGAGGGCATGAAAGCCTACAAGAGCCAGGACGGCAGGATACTCCTCTTCAGGCCTGAACAGAACATGGCTCGCCTCAATCGCAGCAATGCGCGCCTGTCTATTCCCCAATTCGACGAAGAGTTCGTTTTGGAAGCCCTCAAGCAGCTGGTCCTGCTTGACCGGGACTGGATCCCTGAAGCACCAGGCACTGCCCTTTACCTTAGACCGTTTGTGATCGGCACCGACAATGTTCTCGGAGTTCGGGCCTCATCAACCTACAAGCTGATGATCATTCTCTCGCCTGTAGGGGCCTACTACGAAGAGGGCCTCAATCCGGTCAGCATCTGGGTGGAACCCCATTATGTCCGTGCTGTGCGGGGAGGAACCGGATATGCCAAAGCTGCTGGAAATTACGCAGGCAGCCTCCTGGCCCAGAAAAACGCACAGGCGAAAGGGTATTCCCAGGTTCTCTGGCTTGACGGCCTGGAGCGTAAGTATGTTGAAGAAGTAGGGGCTATGAACGTGTTCTTTAATATTGACGGCGAACTGATTACCCCAGATTTGGGCGACAGCGTCCTGCCTGGCATCACCCGGGATTCAGTGCTGCAGCTGCTCAAGTCTTGGAATATCCCTGCCGCGGAACGCCGCTTGAGCGTGGAAGAGATCTTCCAGGCCCACGCTGACGGCCGCCTGGTGGAGGCCTTCGGCTGCGGTACCGCTGCCGTGATCAGCCCCATCGGCAAACTGGGCTGGGGCGAGCGGGACATCGTGATCAATGAAGGCAGAATCGGCGAAATCAGCCAAAGGCTGTATGACACCATGACGGGAATTCAAACCGGCAGGCTGGAAGATCCCTTCGGCTGGACAGTGGAAGTGGAAGGCTAGACTGAGTTCAAAGAAAACTGCCCCGTGTCGCAGGACATGGGGCGTTTTTATGTCTTGGTGAAGCCTGGATCTTAAAAGATCAGCATCAGCAGACCCAGCAGCAGGAGCAGGGGCGCAGCTCCCAGGCAGATGGGGAGCAGCAGGCGCAGGAAGGCCCAGCCCAGTTTAAAAAAGAGTACAATCGGGACAAAGAGCAAAGCGATGAGGAAAAACGGCCCCATAATTCCGAGAACCACCAGGCCCACAGTGCCGACGATAAAGGCCACCGGAATGCCGACTAAGAACTTGAGGGCGGTTGAATCCCCGTCTATTTCATAGATCACTTCACCGTCTTTCGTAACGGTCTTCTTTGGCTTGCCGCTGTTCTGATAAAGGGCAGCCAGTCCCACCACAATCAGAATTACCGGCCAGAATACTTTTAAGCTGGGGAGAATGCCCAGATTGCTGAGGAGAAAATGCCCGCCAAGCAGAATCAGCGCCAGGGCGACGAGTTGTTTGGGTTCCATGACCATACCTCCTTTGAGTTTAGTATAACAAGGTGGCAAGAAATGGGCAATTGGACGCCGGTCCGTTTCTGCATAGGTCTTAGGGCGGAGAAGGCTGGACTAATCAAGGCAGATGATGGATAATAACAAAAAGACTGAAGAGGTGGGCGAGAAGTGGAAGAGTTGAAGAAGATTCTGCGGGAGCATAAGGACAGGTACCCCGAACTTGTCCCCGTGGATTTGGTCAAGCTGATTTATCAAAACGAGTTTGGCTGCGGCCACTTTATCACAGATGAGCAGGCCAGCTTAGCCAGGCTGCAGGCAGAGGCGGCAGGGATCGAATACTCGCCGGGCGAACTGTTTGAGCCCATTGGCAACGGACTGGTCCGTCTGCATCTGCGGCACCTAGGCGGCGCCCTGCCCCTTGAGACTGTAAATCGATTCTTCTCTCTGACCGCGGGGGAAGAGCGGGGAAGCAAAGAAGGCTTTGAGGCTAAGCTTGAGCTTCTGCGGGAGCTTTTCCCTTCGGCGGAGCTCGATGCATACTTGGCAGCTTATAAGGAGGCAGGCTATCCCCCTGCCAGCCACAGCCAAGCCTACCGGGAACATTACTCCCCCAGCTACCGCATTGTGAGCAGTGCCTTTGCCCTCTACTTCCCTGTCTTTGAGCGGATCGAAGAGCTCCTGGTCCGGCAAGGCGCTGCAGTTATTGCCATTGACGGTCGGAGCGGTTCAGGCAAGAGCTTCCTGGGCCGGCTCCTGCATGATGTGTACGGCTGCCCGGTTATTGCCATGGATCACTTTTTCTTAAGGCCTGAGCAAAGAACCTCCAGCCGCTTGGCAGAACCGGGGGGGAATGTGGACTACGAACGGTTTATGCTGGAGGCAGGCAGAAAGCTTAAGAGCGGGGAGGGCTTCAGGTACCGGATCTATCACTGCCAGACTAATNNCAGCTGCAGCAAAAGCGCCTGCTCGAGCGCAGCGGACCGGCGATGCTGGAGCGTTTCCTGAATGAATGGATTCCCTTGGAAGAACTTTATTTTTCCGCATTGAATATTGCCGGGCAGGCAGATGTCTGCGTTGCTGCCGGCGAATAAGCCTGGGGGGGAAGACCCCTTAGCTGAGCTAAAGGGTCTTTACGATCAAATCTTCTCGGGAGCGTTTGGGGACGTAATGGATGCCCTCTGCATCCCGCCAGTAACGAATGTCGCCATCCTTGGGGACTTCCGTCAGCCTGACCTCCTCGCCGGGCGTACCCAGGGCCGCAACCAGTTCAATCTGGAGGTTTTCTGGAATGCCCAGCTCCTCCCGGAGCTTCGGTCGGTTAATTGACGCCAGCAGGCAGGCGCCGAAGCCGCTCTCCATTGCCCCCAGGATGATGCTTTGGGCAGCTAGGCCCACGTCAACGCTGGGGTTTTGATTAAGGGCAGGATCGCTGAGGATGATGATATAGGCGGTGGGACGTTCCTGNNTTTTCCCGGACCAGGATGTACTTCAGAGGCTGTTTGTTGGCGCCGGATGGCGTAAGCCGGGCCAGCTCAACCAAGCCTTCTAAATCCTCCATGGTTGGAGCAGGTTCAGGCAAAAATCTTCTGTAGCTGCGCGTCTTTTTCATTAAGTCAATGAGCATGCTGAATCCCCCTTCACGAACTTTTTCTCTGTACTTGTCCTCTGCAGCAGAGCAGTTTTCAGCTAATTTCGTGCTTCGGGCTTTTTCCCCTGCTAGCGGAGGCAAAAAAGGATGTCTTAGCAGGAAAAATCAGAAAACGATAGAATATATTTGATATTAAAAGCGAAGGAGGAGAGCATAAAGCGCGGTGAATCAAAAATGGAGTTCGTTAGCGGAATTGGCCGGTCAGTCCGGCTTTGCTGAACTGTACACCCTAGTGGATGAACTGCACTGCAGAAGAACGGAGTACGGCACAGCTGTCGAAGACTATGGTCATCAAACCCGGTTGAAGTCCTTGATTCACTTGGTGCACAGTTATGGCGAACGGAACGTGGACAGCAGACAGCCTGACCTGCAGCTCCTTGCCGCCCTTAAAGAGGCCAGCCGCGATCTGCTTGAACTGAAGCCCCAGGGCACCTTCGCCAATGTCCTGGCTTCGCTGCAGGCAACCTGGCCCGAACTTCTGGTCATGTTTGGCGCCCTCTTGGCCCAGGACGGACTGGCCGAGGCACTGGGCTGGCACTTCGCCTCAGTACAAAATTACTTGCAGAGGCAGCGCCTTCTGTACTTTGCCTTCGTCGGCGGCAGGGAGAGGGAGAACAGATACGTTTTTTCAGGGCAGGAACTTCGGCGCCTGTTAGGGAGAACGCCCCTGCAGGCTCTGGACTGGGCAGGGCAGCTGCCCCTGCTTCCCCTGGAGGGCCATGCATACCTGCTGTCTCCTGAGCTGTTGTACGATGATTTGCTCCAGAAGTACCTGGAACTTGCTGCCCTTTGGGCAGCGCGCTGTGGAAGGGGGCACTCCCTCCAGGTGGCAGAAGATCCTTAAGTTTTATTCCAAATTATTTGACAAATCAGATCAAGTGTCGTATAATTCAGGTAACTAACAAAGATCTCCGTGGCTAATCCAACCCATCGCTGAAAACTGCAAAGGCGGAGGGGGGATGAAAAGTTTACGCCGACACCTGGGCAGCGGCAGGAGATCCCCAGGTGGGAGAAGCTGCAGTGCAAATGGACAAGGACGAACATAGGGACCTGGCCTCAAGAACATGACAAGGATAGACCCTCAAGAGGCAGCGTCCCGGGACAAGGCAGGCGGGGGAGCTCTGGACAGGGCTCTCCCGTTTTTCCCATGGAGCAGGCAGGGTTTGCGGCATAAATAAGAGAAAAGAATACAAATCAGGCTCGATTTGAAAGCGAAGAGGGGAGATGATGCTGTGCAGCAGGTAGTACTTGGCAATGAGGTTCCTTCCGCCTCCATTGCACTTGGCTGCATGCGCATGGCCGGGCTGGAGCTGCAGCAGGCTGAGCGCATGATCCACACTGCATTGGAAGAGGGGATAGACCTCTTTGACCATGCGGACATCTACGGCGGGGGCAGGTCAGAGTCGGTTTTCGGCGAGGTGCTGAAACAGAATCCCGGACTGAGGGATAAAATGCTGATCCAAGGCAAGTGCGGGATTCGCAAGGGGTTTTATGACGCTTCCGCGGAGCACATCCTGGCCTCTGTTGATCAAAGCCTGCAGCGCCTAGGGGTGGAAACCCTGGATATTCTACTGCTGCACAGGCCGGACGCGCTGTTTGAACCGGAGGAGATCGCGGAGGCCTTTCGCACTTTGCACCAGGCAGGGAAGGTACGTTACTTCGGAGTGAGCAACTTCAATTCAGGGCAGATCCAGCTGCTGAAGAAGTTCGTGGATCAGAGGCTCATTGTCAATCAGCTGCAGTTTTCCCTGGTCCACACCGCCTTGATTGACAGCGGAATGAACGTCAACATCAGGTACGATCACGGCAGGGACTATACCGGGCATACCCTTGAGTATTGCCGCTTGCAGGAGATAACGATCCAGGCCTGGTCGCCGTTTCAATACGGCATGATTGAAGGCGTCTTTCTGGAGAATCCGAAGTATGAGAAGCTGAATCGGCAAATCCGGCTTCTGGCAGAGCAAAAGGGAGTTTCCGACTCTGCTGTCGCTGTGGCCTGGATTATGCGCCATCCGGCCAGGATGCAGACGATTGTAGGGACTATGAATGAGGAGCGGCTGCGTTCCATCTGTGCCGCGGCGAAGGTTTCCCTGACGAGGCAGGAATGGTACAGCCTGTACCTGGCCGCGGGCAATCCCCTTCCGTAACTAAACAACAGCAGTAAGAGGTGACCTATGTGTATTGAGCAGGCGAAGTACGAGAATTATATCGCCATTTTGCAGGAAGAGCTGGTGCCGGCGGTGGGCTGTACAGAACCGGCCTGCCTCGCTTTGGCCGGCGCTAAGCTGCGGGAAGTTTTAGGGGCGGTTCCGGACAAGATTGCAGTGGGCATGAGCGGCAATCTGATTAAGAACACCAAGTCGGTGACAATCCCCCATTCCAAGGGAATGAAAGGAATCGAAGCCGCCTTGTGGCTGGGCATCCACGGCGGCGATGCCGGGCGGGGGCTGGCTGTGCTGAGTTCTGTGACCGATGCAGACCTGGACAAGGTGAAGGAGAGCCTGGCTGATCCTGCCCGGTGCCAAGTCGAACTGTTGGCGGACACTCCTGCCAAGCTCCATCTGATCCTGGAAGGAACGGCAGGTCAGAAGAGTGCTTCAGTCGAGATTCTGCATGCCCACACCAACTTCGTGCGGATCACAAGAGACGGCCGGACACTTCTGGATACAGGCGCCAGCCCGGCTGATGAAGAAAAGCTGACCGACCGCTCCCTCCTCAATGTCAGGGATATTCTGGCCTTCGCAGACTCCGTCAGACTCGAGGATGTGGAGCCAATACTCAGGCCGCAGATTGAGCATAACCTGGCAATCGCAGAAAGGGGCCTGCAGGGTGACTACGGCGCCAATGTCGGCAGAGTCCTGCTGGAGAGCTTTGGCGACTCTGTCAGCAATCGGGCCAAGGCAACCGCGGCGGCAGCTTCCGATGCCCGCATGGACGGATGCCAGCTGCCGGTTGTGATTAATTCCGGCAGCGGAAACCAGGGTATAGCGGCTTCGATTCCTGTGATTGTCTACGCCAGGCATTACGAGCTGCCCGACGAGGAGCTGTTGAGGGCCCTTTGTGTCAGCAACCTGACTGCCATTCACCAGAAGACCCGGATCGGCCGCCTGTCGGCCTATTGCGGCGCTGTCAGCGCAGCCTGCGGCGCCGGCGCTGCCATCACCTACCTCCTCGGCGGGGACTACGAAGATGTCAGCGATACCATCACCAATACCCTGGCCAATGTCTCCGGCATACTCTGCGACGGAGCCAAAGCTTCCTGCGCGGCGAAAATCGCTTCATCTGTGGATGCGGCAATCATGGGACTGACTATGGCCTTTCGCCGGCTTAAGTTCTTGGACGGGGACGGCATCGTCCAGTCGAATGTGGAAGAGACTATGGCTGTAATCGGCAATATTGCCTCCGAAGGCATGAAAAAGACGGATGTTACTATTATTAGGAATATGATCAAGCAGCGGCATGACTAGTCAATCTGACTCACTGGGGAGCAAATTAGCCGCGGGCAAGGGGTGCAGCGCAAGATGTCAAAAGCAGATATTGGTTTAGTGGGTTTGGCTGTAATGGGCGAAAACCTGGTCATGAACATGGAGAGCAAGGGTTTTTCCGTTGCAGTTTACAACCGCACAGTGGATAAAGTGACAGCCTTTGTAGAAGGCAGGGCAAAGGGCAGGAACATTATTGGGGCAAAGTCCCTGCAGGAACTGGCGGACAGCCTGAAAAAGCCCCGCAAGATTATGCTGATGGTTAAGGCCGGAAAACCGGTTGACAACCTGATTGAGCAGCTGGTTCCATTCCTGGACCCAGGCGATATTATCATTGACGGAGGCAACTCTTATTTCGGCGATACGATGCGCCGTGCCAAGCAGCTGGAAGCTATGGGGTTTCTCTATGTGGGAACCGGGGTCTCCGGCGGTGAAGAAGGGGCGCTGCACGGAGCAAGCCTGATGCCCGGCGGCTCGCCGGAAGCCTGGCCCCATATTCAGCCCATCTTCCAGGCGGCGGCAGCCAAAGTCGAGGACGGCAGCCCCTGCTGCGACTGGGTAGGGCAGGACGGCTCCGGCCACTTTGTCAAAATGGTCCACAACGGCATTGAATACGGAGACATGCAGCTGATCTGCGAAGCCTACCATCTCATGAAGGATCTCTTAGGCCTCAGCGCCGACGAGATGCACGAGATCTTCAAGGAGTGGAATCTGGGCGAGCTGAACAGCTATCTGATTGAAATCACCTCAGACATCTTAGCATACAAAGATGAAGATGGTACGCCCCTAGTAGATAAGATCCTGGATACGGCAGGGCAAAAGGGAACAGGTATGTGGACCGCGAAGCAATCCTTTGATGAAGGCGTTCCACTAACCCTGATCGGCGAAGCAGTCTACTCACGCTTTCTCTCTGCCATGAAGGAAGAAAGGGTTGCCGCCTCCAAGGTGTTAACAGGACCGGCACCGACCTTCAGCGGCGATCGGGAAGCTTTTATAGAAGACATCAGGCAGGCCCTTTACGCCTCGAAAATTGTATCTTATGCCCAAGGCTATGCCCTGATGCGGGCTGCTGCCAAGAGCTACGGCTGGGACTTGAATTACGGTGATATTGCGTTGATGTGGCGCGGCGGCTGCATTATCCGTTCCGCATTTTTGGACGATATCAAAAGTGCCTTTGATCAAAACCCCGAACTTGCCAATCTGCTCTTAGATCCATTCTTCAAGGCGAAAGTAACTGCAGCCCAGGAGAGCTGGAGGAAGGTCTGTGCCACAGCAATGCTGAGCGGCATTCCGGTACCTGCCTTTGCCTCAGCCCTGAGCTACTACGACGGCTACCGCACAGAGAGGCTCCCTGCCAACCTGCTGCAGGCCCAGAGAGACTACTTTGGCGCCCATACTTATGAGCGGACGGACAGGCCCCGGGGAGAGTACTTCCACACCAACTGGACAGGACGCGGCGGAACCACCTCATCATCGCACTACAGCGCCTAAACACAACCCCCGCAAGGGGGTTTTTTCCTGCCTGCACCGCCAGGCACATTGTCAGTCAGGTCTAGTCCGAGGGCAGCCTGCGCAGACGCTTCCAGCTCTCAGCCAGTGTTTCATGCCTTACTTTCGTTGCATCAAACTTCAGCAGCCTAAAGGTGAGCTGGATGAAAAAGCCCAGCAAAAAGGCACTGAGGGCGGTGCCGATACCCACCATGCCGCCCAGCCTCCAGCCGCAGAGCAGGGCGAAAGTCTCCAGGGCGCTGCGGCAGACACCGATGGGAAGCCCGGTCAGGCGGGCCAAAGCCACCATCAGGCTGTCCCGGGGGCCGGCCCCAAAGGCTGAGTCAATGTAAAAATAAGAGCCAAGTGCAATAACCCACAGGCCAAGGAACAGCATGGCCAGGCCTGCACCTACGCTCTCAGCAGCCGGCAGGATGCCGGCTGCCAGGATCAAATCCAGAAAGATGCCGATCACAACCATATTGGCGATGGTCCCCAGGCCTACTCTCTCCCTGAGGAGCGCTGTCACAAGCAGGACAGCCAGACCGACAGCGATTGAGGCTGTTCCCACGCTCAGGCCGGTGGTCTTGGCTACGCCCACGTGGAATGTGTCCCACGGTGCATACCCGATCTGTGCCTGCAGCGTTACGGCGATGCCCAGGGCAAAAAGGAACAGCCCTAGGAGCAGTCTTGCGATGCGGCGCCGGAACGCTGCCATCAGTCCATGACCTGCCGCGGGTCCAGCGCGTCACGCAGCCCGTCGCCTACGAAATTGATGCTGAGCACCACCACAAAAATGGCGATGCCGGGAGGCAGCCACATCCAGGGCATAGTCGCCAGAATATGGAGGGGCCTGGCCCTGTTCAGCATATTGCCCCAGGACGGCGCCGGCGGCGGGACTCCAAGGCCGAGGAAGCTTAAGCCCGCTTCTGACAAGATTGCGGAAGCAACGCCCAAGGTTGCGGAAACCAAGAGGGGCGAAACCGCGTTGGGCAGAATATGGCGGAACATAACCCTGGCCGGGCCGGCGCCGATGGTTGCGGCAGCCAGGGAAAAGTCGGTCTGCTTCAGTTTCAGGAACTCTGCCCGCAGCAGCCTGGCCGAACTGGGCCAGGACAGCACCCCTAAGATGATCATCGTGTTGTAAATCGAAGGGCCGAAGATCGAGGAGATCGTAATGGCCAGGATCATAAAGGGAAAGCTGTAGAAAACATCGGCGATGCGCATGATGATCGTGTCTGCCAAGCCGCCGAAAAACCCTGCTACTGCCCCTAAAACTACTCCAATTCCCAATGAGATTCCCACTGAGACCAAGCCTACGGTGAGTGAAATACGTCCTCCATACAAGGTGCGGGCGAAGACGTCCCGCCCCATATCATCTGTGCCGAAAAGATGCTCCCTGGAAGGGGGCAGGTTGCGGTTGCGCAAATTGGAGCGGTTCGGGTCGTGGTCGGTCAAAAAAGGCGCAAAGATCGACAGCAGCACAAAAAAGATCAGGACGATCATGCCAAAGACCGCCAGTTTGCTGCGGCGAAAGCGCCTCCATACTTTCTTGCCTTGAGAAATGTGTTCCATGTCTGTTCCCCTCACTCATACCTGATGCGCGGATCTGCAAAGGCGTAAGATACGTCGGCAATAATGCTGCCTAAGAAGATCAGGACTGCAAACATCAGGTTAATCCCCATGATTACTGGATAGTTCCGTTCATTTACCGCCTGAATCGCCAGGGAGCCCAGTCCAGGCCAGGTAAAAATGTTCTCGGTAATGACAGCGCCTGAAAAAATGCTGGGCAGCATAAAGCCCATCAGAGTCAAAATGGGCAGCAGGGCGTTGCGGAGGGCATGCTTGTAAATGACGATTCTTTCCCGCAGGCCCTTGGCCCTTGCGGTGCGGAGATAGTCTTCGTTCAGCACCTCCAAGAGGCTCGCCCGCATGTACCGGGCTACACTGGCAATGCTGCCCAGCCCCAGGGTCAGCGCGGGCAGGAGCAGGTAGCGCAGATAACCGGCGAAGGTATGGGCCTCCCCTGCCATAAAGAAGCCGCCGGCAGGCAGCACATTAAGCTTAAGAGCAAAGACATAAAGCAGCGTCAGCCCGAAAAAGAAGCTGGGGATGGAGATGCCCACAAAGGCAAAAAAGGTGATGAAATAGTCAAAGATGGAATATTGGTAGCGGGCGGAGAGTATGCCCACCGGAATGCCGATGCCCCAGCCGAGGATGATGGAAGAGAGCGAAAGAATGACTGTGGCAGGCATTCTTTCTGCAATCAGCGTTACCACCGGCCTTCTGGCCGAATCAAAGGAAAGCCCTAAATCCAGGCGGATTACCCGCCCCAACCACTGCAAGTACTGCACAATAAAGGGCTGGTCCAGTCCAAGCTGGGCTTCCCTCTGGGCAATGACAGAGGTGTCGAGCTCAGGCACGCCCCGCAAGTGGGTGACTGGACTGCCGGGGGCAATGGTAATAATCAGGTACAATAAAAACGTAAACCCCAGCAAGACTGGAATTCCCTGCAAAAGAATCCTTCTAACAATATATCTCCACATGCAACCACCTTCCGAGCATGGAACGGAACAGCAGAGACTGCTGTTCCATTCCAGATTTAATGCCTAGATCAGTCTTCCAGCCAAATTGTAGTGAGGAGCTGCCTGCCTACCAGGGGACCATAGGGGCCGGGTTCTGTATCAATGCCCTTTACCCGCTGGTTGATGGCGCCGATTGATACGCCGTAGTTCAGGAACATGGTCGGCAGTTCATAGTTGATCAGTTTTTGCCATTCAGCGTAGATTTCTTTCCGCTTTTCAATGTCAGTTTCCATGCGGCCCAGCTCAATCAGGCGGTCAGACTCGTCATTGAAGAATCCCGGGTCATTCCACAGGGAAGTGGAGTGCCAGATTCCGTAGGGATCAGGATCCACAGCCAGGCTCCAGCTCATGGTAAAGGTGTCAAATTCACGGGCGTCAACGCGGTCAACGGCAGCGCTGAATTCCATAAACATCAGGTTTACCTTAATGCCTAGATCCTCCATGTTCTGCTGGAAGAGCAGCGCCATTTGCTCCGTGAGGCGGCTGCCTTCGGGCACCAGGAACTCAAACTCCAGCCTTTCGCCGTCTTTCTCCAGGATGCCGTCGGGACCTGGCTTCCAGCCTGCTTCAGCCAAGAGCTGCGCAGCTTTTTCAGGATCATAGGGATAGGTGTTGATTCCCTCATCTGAATAGGCCCAGGAGGCGGTGGGCATCGGTGCATTGGCGACAATGCCGAAGCCTTCACGGATCAAGTCGACGTAGAGCTCACGGTCAAAGCCGTAGGTAATGGCCTGGCGGACCCTGACGTCGTCAAAGCGCGCCTGGCGCATATTAAAGGCGATATAGCTGTAGCTCAGCGCTTCATAGACATAGAGATCGATGTGGTCCATTTCGCTCACTTGGAGGTACTGGTCCGGGGCGATTTCAATAAAGTCGATCCTGTTCTGCTGCAGGAAGATGGGAATTGTATCCTGGGAGACCTTTTGATAAACAAGGGTATCAATATTGGGCCGCCCGAAGAAATAGTCTTCATTCGCTTCCAGGGTGACGTGCTGGTCCGTGAGGAATTCAACAAATTTGAAGGGTCCGCTGCCGATTGGATTCAGGTTGAAATCTGCCGTCTCCAGTTCACCCACGGGAATGTGAGCGAGCAGGTGCGAGGGCAGGATGCCGTAGCCGAATGAGGAGAGCAGCGGGGCATGGGGCCTGACTGTCTTGAACTTGATCGTATAGTCGTCGATGATTTCAATGCCCGGCACGGTGTCGGCGAGGCCTTCCTTGTACTCCTGGGCTCCTTCGAGCATGTTGAAGTTGCCGTAGCGGACCCCTGTGTACTCGGGATGCAGGATGGTCATATAGGTATAGGCAACGTCCTTGGCTGTAAGTTCCACTCCGTCATGGAACTTAATGCCCTCGTGGAGGTAGAAGGTAATTTCCATGCCGTCCTCCGAGATTTCCCAGTACTTGGCTACCTTGGGCTGGGGCTGGAGCTTGGCGTCAATTTCGATCAGACCGTCATAAACCACGTCAATGATGTAGGCGTCATAGGTCTCGGTGTAGAGAATGGGGTTGAACATGCCGCGGGGGTTGACAGTTGTCCCGTAGCGGAAGGTCCCTCCCTGGACAGGAGTTTCCTGGGCTGAGACAATGACCGACAGACTCAACACTAACAACAGCACAACTAACAGTATGCGTATCCGGTGCCTGCCAGCAAATATGACTTTTAGATTCTGTGTAAATATACAAAGTCCTTCTATAAACATACATTTAACCTGAGCTTAGGAAAAAAGCAACCGCCCCGGAGATTTGGGTGGGGGAAAGAGGGGTTCCACAGCCCGGTGTGGAAGACTTTAGCGGAGAATTGGCAGTTTAAGTGGAGGGATGTACTTGCTGGGAATCAAGAATGTAAGGATCGAGACAATTGCTGCAGGAACGATAGAAGCTGGCTGCATTACGGTTCGGGAGGGGAAAATAGCGGAACTGGGACGGGATCTCGACCTGTCCGGATGTGAAAAAGTAATTGACGGCAGGGGAAGGGTTGTCACGCCTGGGCTGATTGACGCCCACACCCACCTGGGCCTCTCAGAAAGCGGTGTGGGCCCGGAAGGCAGGGACACCAATGAAGGCACCAGCCCTATTACGCCGTGTCTAAGTGTGCGGGACGGTATTAATATGCAGGACCAGGCCTTTGCAAGCTTCAGAAGGTCCGGGATTACCACTGTGGGAGTGTTCCCGGGCAGCGGCAACCTCTTGGGGGGCACAGGCCTAGCTCTGAAGTGCAGGGGTTTGGTAGTGGATGAGGCAGTCCTCAAGGATCCCGTCGGCATGAAGGCGGCCCTGGGGGAAAACCCTAAGGGGCACTACGGAGCCAAGCAGAAATCGCCTGCTACAAGGATGGGCAATGCCGCCCTCCTGCGCGGTGCACTGCAGAAGGCCAGGGATTACTTGGCCAAGGCGGAGCTTGTAAACGGTGACAACCCGGATGGAGCAGACAGGGACTCGGAAGCGCTGCTGCCGGTGATCAGGGGGGAAATACCCTTAGTCATCCACGCCCATCGGCATGATGACATTCTGACCGCACTGCGCATCTGCAGGGAGTTTGGCGTCAAGTGCCTGCTCCACCATGCAACAGATGGGCATCTGGTGAAAGA
>MTKW01016760.1_pt1 | contig 17548 bp, 15 predicted proteins | sample 1042761 | NCBI WGS metagenome assembly MTKW01 (sample SAMN06205366, study PRJNA360243) | anaerobic digester metagenome | biome: Wastewater treatment plant; feature: Anaerobic digester sludge; material: sludge; isolation source: anaerobic digester fed with sludge from wastewater treatment plant ... | reverse complement strand
TTTCAAGGATTTCATAAAACAGCGATCTTGACACCACTACCTCTGCCATTTGAAATGTCACATATCGAGCATGGCTGACCACCTTGGCTCCGATCTTGACCAGTTTTTCCCGTTTTGCAGGGGTAAACTTCATCAACCCATTGCCCCGGTTGGTTTATCAACGCTTTCAGGTTTTTGGGCTGTGTGAGAATCTCGGTTTCAAACCGTCCCATCTGACTGACCGAAGCGGCTGTTTTATCTTTAGCCCTTCCCCCGACAACATGACGCTTCGCGGGATCAACAGAGAGCCGTTCAGCATCGCTGGTGACTTTCACTCCGTGAAATTCGAGTTTCAATGTGTTGTCAAAATTGACTCTCAGAGCCTCCTTTTTGGCTTCACCCATTGGGGTCTTCAACTCTGAACACAAAAACTGTTGTAGACAGCATCCATAAGCCCTATACTATCAAAATCTTACCTTTTTGCACGGATTTACTTGGGAAATCCGGGTTGACTGTGTGCTTGCCTACAGCGTTTGTCGGCGAGATGACGAGGTGGACGCGATGAACAGGGAAATGTACGATCAGGTCAAGCAGGGCATACTGGCCCATCCAGAGCATATCGAAAGTCTGATTCATCTGCTGAGTGTCTCACGCCACCTTGAGCGCATCGCCGACCACGCCACCAACATCGCCGAGGACGTCATTTATATGGTCGAAGGCCGCATCATCCGACACAAGACCGAAGAATACGCCTAATTCGATTTACTGCGACGAACCGTTTAAGCGTCGCGATGTGGCTCAATAGTCCGGGGGATCTTCAGTCGGTAATGCCCAGGTCGTCTTTGGTCATCAGGCTCTCAAAGACATAGCCGGCCTGTTCAATATTTTCGCGGGCGCCTTGTTTACGGTCGATGACGGCGACGATTTTTTTGACGGTCGCCCCGGCATCGGTAATAATTTTGGCCGCTTCAAGCACTTGCCCGCCGGTCGTGGCGATATCTTCCACCAGCATCACCACGTCGCCGGGGTTAAGACGTCCTTCGATCATTTTGCCGGTGCCGTAGCCTTTTTTGCTGTTGCGGATAATAATCCATGGCTTGTCGGCTTCCATCGCCGCCGCCGCGGCCAGCGCGACGCCGCCCAATTCGGCGCCGGCGATCAGCGTCACATCGTCGGTCAGGTGCTCGCAAAACGCCTTGCCCAGCGCCCGCAGCACATCCGGCTGTGTTTCGAACAGATATTTATCCAGATAATAGGTACTGCGTTTACCGCTGCGCAGCACGAAATCGCCTTCCAAATACGACGTTTCTTTGACCCGTCGAATTAGCGTTTGTTTGTCCATTATCATCTCCAACACGATACTTCGTGATTGACTGCCTGCGTCTACGGTTTTGTGGTTATACGCCTTTGTTGGACGGACAAGGCAGGCGGCCGTTTTGCGTCTGCGTTTCTATGATACCGCTGCGGTTAATCCTGCGGAATAACGCGTACAAAGCCGGCGTCAATGTACTGCCCGCCGCCGGTCTGGCGGCAATGGATGGCGATGACATTGGTGCCGATTCGCAGGGCTTTGCGGGCGGTTTCGGACAGCGGATACGGCTCGTAATCGGTGGTAAAACCTCCCAAATCCGCAATTTTCACACCGTTGATGTAGAGTTGCGCATCTTCATCGTGGTGGACGTACAGGTGCAGGTCGGCCCGAATCTCGGCAAGTTCAAATTCACGCCGCAGCCAGATGTCTGAGGTATTCCATTGCGTTCGTACGGCAGCGCCGGGTGTGCCGCGGGTACCGAAGCCGCCAGGGCCTTTTCGCCAGCCGGCTGCGGCAGGATCAAAATCAACCGCAAACCAGTTTTGCTCCGGCTGCTCAAATACATAATACCACTGCTTGGGCGAGGTCATTGAAGTTTCCACGACTTCGATGATCTTCGGCGGATTGGGAATGGCCGACCATGTGCCGGTCATGGAATCGGCTTTGGCAACCCATTTGCTCCAGATGTTCTGATCCTGCATCAACTGGATAAAGACACCGCCGACAACCGGCCGCGCACGAAATCCACGCTGTCGGGCGTTGTGCGTCCAGTACCAGTCCGTCATCGGCATGCGATCCGGCGTTTCGTTGAGAAAGCGGACAACCGGTGCGATCAGGGCCTTAAAATCGTCTTTGTTATGGGTAATCGAAGCCGTCCAGTGAATCCAGTCCAGTTTGGTGTATTCGCTGCGGTTGTCCAGCGGCAGGCCGTACGGGTTTTGCATCCGTTTGTAAAATGCCATTTCCTTTTCGGCCACCTCCTTGGGGAACAGATTCAGTTTCAAAATAGAGTCCCAGACAAGGTTGTACTTCTGGCTCCACGTGCCGGGGCGGTCAAACGCCAGCCGATAGTGGTCGCCGTCGTCGGCCATCCGCATCCATTCTTTGACATAGCTTTCAGCAGTTTGGCGGTAAAGTTCTGCGGTTTGGGTTTCACCCATCCGCTCGGCCAGGTTTGCATATGCTCCCAGCGCAACAATCGCCTTCAGCGAGAGGTTGACATTATGGGCCAAATGTCCTGCAAAGTCATCCGTACACAGTTGATTTTCCGGATCCAGACCTTTGCTTTTGAGGTACTCAGCCCATTCGCTCAGCGTGTCCCAGTACATCCGGGCAAAGGCGATATCATCCTCAGCCTCAACCACCGCAGCCGTGAGCAAAATCATATTGCCGCTTTCTTCCACCGGCATCTGATTCTCTTGCGACCGTTCACCGCCGCCGTAGGCTTGTCCCAGGGCGTGCGGATAAGTTCCCAGGTCATGCGGGGCAAAGGGAAACCGCCAGCGTTGTGAACGGGCATACTCAAAAATCGGCGCAAAAGTCGCCCTTGCCAGTGTAGGATTCAGCAGCAGCACCTGTGGGGCAAAGGGATAGAACACGTCCACTGTTCCCATGCAGCCGTTGCTGTTGTTTTCCTTACTGAACATCAGGGGCATACCGGTCGTATCGGCGACGATTTTGTTGGCTCCCAGCGCCTGCCGATAGGCCAGCGCTCCGATGAGTTGATAATCCGACCCGCCGGTCCGATACAAATCGTCCATCAGGGCCTGGTCAAAAGCATCGGCACGATTCGCGACGGCGCGATAGGACTGCAGGGCCTCGGAAAGAAGCGTTTCGGCGGTTTTGTCGTTCCGTTTCCAGAAGGGGCGAAGTTGCTTTCCAAAATAAAGGATGGAATAGAGGTCGTCATAGGCCAAAATAACCTGGCAGGTTTTGCCGCTGGTCAGGCCGCTTCTGATGTCTGCCAGATGGAACATCATCGCCATGACCGGGGCATTGTCGCTGACCCGGCGGGGCATATTGGTATCGGCATTCTTCGACAGCGTTCCGTTCTGGATAAACGCCTCTCGGCAGTCCTTGGCCGGTGCAATGATCGCTTTGGGGGCATATTGAGCGCCCGCGGCCAGATAAAAATATCCCCAGTCAATTCGCACATCGTCACCTTTACGGCCGAGAACAGGCTGTTTCTCGCTGCCGGCTTTCAGGATTTCCAGCCCCTGGGCCATATACTGCGACCAGACGACCGTCTGGCTGGGCTCGTTGACGACGATTTCCATTCCCGCGTCGATATATACGCTGACCTCATGCGACCGGCCATCGGTCGCGACACACGACCAGGTCACATAGACTACCGGCCGACTCATCAGATCGATATCTTCCGGCAGGGCCGGCTGTAAAAACGTCATCGTTACGCGCACACCCTGTCCCTCGAAGGTATAGAGGGTTTGCGTCGGCAGCACCTGTAAGGCCGTCTGCGGCAGGGCCGGCAGTGATGTCGGCTCGGTACCCATTAGCCGAAAGGTCTTGCCGTCGATCCGTACCAGGCTGGTCAGCGGATGCGGCCGTCCTGTCCAATGTCGGGTCACGTCGCCGTGAAGGGTATCGGCCATCGACCATATACTGAAATAAGGATCGGTAACCACCAGCGGTACCGCCGGAGGCCGAAAAGAACTTGCCGGTTCTGCGGCCGCGGCCCTCAGAGACGGGCTTGTCCCCAAAACCGGTCCGATAATGAGGGCTGCCAGCAAGGCCCATAGCTGTATTGTTGATTTAGAGGTCCCAGTCAAGGGGTTTCTCGGCATTCTGTAAGACATCATCTTATGTCTCCTTTTTTGAAGTTATATCGCTTATGGGAGTAAGATATTTAACGGACGTTCCGATAATACGCATTTGGAAACATTCGTCAACGCTGTTTTTACCGGATTTTTCAAACAAATTCAACAAATTGCTTAAGAACACCGCGATGTCTCCGATAATGTAGGATGAATCGTCACTCAAAAAGAGCTTTTATCGGATACACGGGATTCGAGATGCGCTTGTTTTAACACGTTAATATTTACTTTTCAAAGTGGTAAGGAGAGTTTTTATGTTAGCAATTAAAAACAACATTATGGCAGAAAGCGCAGCGCGTCATTTGGGCCGAAGTTATTCCGCACTGGCTCAATCGGTTGAACGGCTCTCCAGCGGGTTACGCATCAACAGCGCCAAAGACGACGCGGCCGGACTGGCGGTACGTGAACTGATGCGGGCGGACATCGCGGTGCTCAAACAGGGGACCCGCAATGCCAATGACGCGATCAGTATGCTTCAGACGATGGAAGGTGCTTTGGGGTCCATCGACGGCATCCTGATTCGAATGAAAGAGCTGGCCGAGCAAGCCGCGACCGGTTCCTATTCGGAACAACAGCGCCGTATCATGCAAAATGAATTTAAGCAGATGATCCAGGAAATCGACCGTATTGCCGAAAGTACTGATTTTAACAGTATCAATCTGCTGAATAGCGCTACTGCCAAAGCGGTTATTCATTTTGGGTCGGAAAAAACCATTAACGTTAAGTCGGTCGATGCACGCGCCTCAGCGCTGGGAGTCAAAAGCCTGAAAATTTCAACTGCCTCGGCGGCTCAGTCGGCACTGTCAGCGTTGACCCTCGCCATTGAACGCAAAGACAGCGCTCGTGCGATGTTCGGCTATATGATGAACCGTCTGGAAAGTACCAGCGAAGTGCTGAGCATTCAGACCGAAAACCTGATGACTTCCGAGTCGCGCATTTCGGACGTTGACGTGGCCACAGAAATGGCGGCCATGACACGAAACCAGGTGTTGGCTCAGGCGGGCATCTCGATGTTGGCTCAGGCCAATACCATGCCTCAAATGGCGCTGACGCTGCTGCGATAATGTAAGGCGAACTTCTTACCATGATTGCGGGAGGGTTCGGCGCCCGTGCGTCGGACTCTCCTCAATGGTACCAACCACACCTGTGGCCGAGATGAATTGACCCCAGAGCCGAAAGAATCAGGAGCCTGCACTATGGATGCTGTATCCGTCTATCAGGAAAATGCCGTGGATACCCAAAACCGGGGCCGCTTGATTGTGATGCTGTATGAAGGCGCCATCAAGTTTCTTCGACAAGCCCAGCAATGTATCGAAGCCCACGATATCCCGGGACGCAATCGTTACATCAACAAGGCCCGTGATATTATTTTCGAACTGAATACTGTATTGGATATGGAGCAAGGCGGCCAAATCGCTCAGAACCTGCGCTCGCTGTATAATTTTATCTGGCGGTATCTGGGTGATGCAAACCTGAAAAACGATCCGCGTATGCTCGATAAAGTGATCGGCATGCTGGATGATCTGGCCGGAGCGTGGCGCAAAATTGCCGACTGAAACGAACGGCCGCCCCTGAATTTCACAAGACGCCCAAATCTGCGGCGTCTTTTTTTATACGCGTCTTAACGCTCATCCAGACAACATTCGTTTTGTTTCTTGCGGCATATCTTTCTGCCCATAGGGGGGAGGGGTTATTCCGGATGGGCATGACCGAACACGACTGTTCAGTCCTGACCGCCTGATACCTGACGCGTCCGCGGCGTCTATGAGCACGCCGGTTTCAAATTGCTGCACTTCCGATAAAAACGTGCCCTTTCAGAATGATAACATGCACATTGATTTTTTCGCCTTAAAAGGGGCATCAAACGGTCCTTGGCTGCTTTTTAAGGTGCCAATCGTCTTTTCTTGCGGCGTCTGAGAAAAAAATATTTTTTTCAAAAATTTTATGAGCGTCAGAATTTTGCTTTTACTATCGTCCGGCAAAGCACTATCGGTCGTTGCGGAAAAACAGGGTTTTGGGGCGTTTGGACGGCCTAAAGAAGCCTGTTGTTGTGTCGATAATGGAGGATGGAACGTCGTGTGTGCGGCGTTTGCTGTGTAAAGTGTATTCAGTAAATGTCCTGACAGGGGCACAATACAATTACTTTTTGTTAGGAGTTTAGAAATGCTATCAATCAAGACCAACATCATGGCGGAAAATGCCAGCCGTTACCTTGGACAAAGTTACAGTGCGTTGTCCAAGTCGATTGAGCGGTTGTCCAGCGGGCTGCGTATCAACAGCGCCAAAGACGACGCCGCCGGGCTGGCGGTACGGGAGTTGATGCGGGCGGATGTGGCTGTGCTCAAACAGGGCACACGCAACGCCAACGACGGCATCAGTATGCTGCAGACCATGGAAGGCGCGATGGCGGTGGTCGATGACGCCCTCATTCGGATGAAAGAGCTTGCCGAACAGGCCGCCACCGGTTCGTATTCCACAATGCAGCGCAATATTATGGAAAACGAGTTCAAAGAGATGATGGCCGAAATCGACCGCATCGCCGACAGTACCGATTTTAACAGCATCAAGTTGCTCAACAAGAGCGATTCGGGAAGCGGGGCGACGATTCATTTTGGTGTCGGGCAGTCGATCACTGTTAAGGGAGTGGACATTCGTTCCTCGGCACTGGGTGTCAAATCTGCCAGCATCTCAACCGCTGGAAAAGCCCAATCCGCACTGGCGGCCGTCACCACGGCGATTGAACGCAAAGACAGTGCCCGTGCGATGTTTGGCTATATGATGAATCGTCTGGAAAGCACCACCGAGGTGCTCAGCATCCAGACGGAAAATATGATGGCCTCCGAGTCGCGCATCTCGGATGTGGATGTGGCTTCCGAAATGGCAGCCCTGACCCGCAACCAGGTACTCGCTCAGGCAGGCGTCTCGATGCTGTCGCAGGCCAACACCATGCCGCAAATGGCCCTCAGTCTGCTGCGGTAAAGAGACTTTCCGATCCTGTCGGACACATGGAAAGACCGGAAGACGGTTGCGCTGCTTTGGCGCAATCGTCTTCCGAAACGTTGCTTGGATTTTGAATAGAATGGTTTTCTTGAAGAACGGTCGCTTACGGATGACCGTCGCCGACGGATAACGTCGGGGAGAAGCGTATATGAACGGATTCGATGCCTATCAGGAAACAGCTGTCAGCACCCAGAGTCGGGGACGGCTGATTGTTATGCTGTACGACGGAGCGATTCGCTTTCTTCGGCAGGCGATTGCCGACATTGAACGCTGCGATTACGCCGCCAAAGGGACCCATATCAGCAAAGCACAGGATATTCTCTTTGAGTTGAACACCGTGCTGGATATGGAGCAGGGCGGCCAGATTGCTCAGAATCTGCGCAGTCTCTATAATTTTATGCACACCCATCTGGCCAAGGCCAATTTACGCAAAGACCCTCAGATGATTCGCGAGGTCATCGCCATCCTTGAAGAACTCAATCAGGGCTGGCGGGCGATTACCGGCTAAGGCGTAATGTGTCATTTCCATCGGTTTGTCGGCAGCGCCGATGCGTCCACCCTTCAGAACCGTTTTGTGCCAAGCACAAGACCGTTTTTTAGTGGACATTTTGGTTTTCATAGCGGCAGGGGCGGCTACGGTACGTTCGAGAAAATACACCTGAAAATAGACCCGCGCATCGGTGTTTTTTAGTTGATTCAGGCGGCAATTTGACCGAATAAAAGACACCGAGTTGTTTTTCCTGAATTGATTTAAGGACGAAAACGCCATGTTAAACACAGCGGACACGCGTTTCAAACAGGAGGAATTCGAGGCCTTTTTGGATACGTTCGAGCAGGTGTTTTGCCGATTCATCTGTTATGATCAGACCCTCCGATTGACCTATGTCAGCGGTGCAATATATGGCTGGACCGGCTGTGCCCCGTCGGCCTTTATTGCCCACCAGCGGAATTGGCTGGACTGGGTCCATCCGGCCGATCGCACAATCCTGCTGGATACCGTTGAGCAGGCCCGCCGACAACACGAGGGATTTGTAATCGATTATCGTCTCATCGGCGAGCCGGTTCGCATCATTCGCCATACTGCCCGTTATGCCGGCCGGGAGAACGGGCACGGAGCCGACCTCTGGAACGGCTTTCTGGAAGACATTACGGCTTTTCGTCGTACGCAAAATGATCTTGAACGGTCCCAGCTTTTACAGAATATGGGACGGCTCTCGGCCGGCATTGCCCACGAAATCAATACGCCCATCCAGTTTATCGGTGACAATCTTCACTTTTTGGCCGAGGCGTGGGAGGCGCTGTGTGCCCAGTACCGCCATTTGCTTGAAATCGTTCGCCAGGCGGCGCTTGAACCGACAACCAACGCCGCCTCGCAGGCAGGTATGTCGTTTATTTTGACCGAGGCTCCGGACGCGATTCGCCAAAGCCTTGACGGCATTGAACGGATCAGTGCGCTGATTTCGGCGATGCGCGATTTTTCCCATTTGGATGAACGGCGTATGGCTGCGGTGGATTTGAACCGGGCAGTACAGAGCGTTTTGACACTGCTTCGCAACGAGTTGAAATACACGGTGGATGTGCAAACTGAACTGGACCCGTCCCTGCCGGAGGTGTATTGCTCCGTCGATGAAATCAGTCAGGCGATTATCAATCTGCTGATCAATGCCGGCGACAGTATCAAAGAAAAAATCGAAAAAGGACTGTATCGCCGCGGACAAATTTCTGTCCGTACGCGGGCAATGGACGAGTGGGTTGAAATCTCGATTTCAGACGATGCCATGGGCATACCGGCGGATATTCAGCCGCATATTTTTGAACGGTTCTTTACAACAAAACGCTACACCGACGCCAAGGGCACCGGTCAGGGACTGGCCATGGTCAAGGCGATTGTGGAGCAGCACCATCGAGGAAAATTGACATTTCAAACTGAAATCGGACAGGGGACGACATTCATGCTGCAAATCCCCGTCGGCGGTTCTGCTCAAAAGGAAGATTGACAATGAAGGTCATGTTTGTAGATGATGACGTCAAGGTGCTCGAAGCGCTGCGACGGATGCTGTTCGGACGACGCGATGTGTGGCAGATGCGGTTTGTCTCCGATCCGGATGAGGCCATTGAAGGGCTGCACACTGAGCCGGCTGATTTGGTGATCTCCGATTTGCAAATTCCTGATATGGACGGCATGGTGCTGCTTGATCATGTACGTGAGCATTTTCCGGAGACGATTCGTTACGTCTTAACCGGCGTGATGGATCATCCGTCTCTTGCACGGGCGCTGCGCTGTGCGCATCATGTCATTGCCAAGCCTTGCCGTCCGCCCGAATTGTATGAGGTGATGCAGCGTGCCGAAGCCATAATGCTTCGGATGAAAAAATTAAAAAAAGCCTCGCTGATGTCCGGCCTGGATAAATTGCCGGTAATGCCGAGTATTCATCAACAGGCGCTGGAAATGATCGATTCACCGACGGTCAGCCTTCGCCATTTGGGGAAACTGATTGCCGAAGACGGCGGGATGTCCGTCCGGGTGCTGCAACTTGCCAATTCCGCTTATCTTGGCCGGCCGGGAACAATCCGCGATCCGGTTCAGGCGGCGGTCTTTTTGGGCATCAAAACCGTCAAGGCCATGATTTTGACCGAGGGGTTGTTTGCTCGCCTGGATCCGAACCTTGTCAAGACGTTTGGGATGACGGAGCTGCAAATGCATGCGATGCGGGTTGGAGAACTGGCTCGCCGGATAGGCGCCGATCTGAATTTCGGAACGGAAAAAACCGAAGCGGCTGCCACCGCCGGCATGCTTCACGACGCCGGGAAAATCATTTTACTTTCCCAGCAGAAAGACCTCTTCATCGAGGCGCTGTCGCGTTCCCGACAACAGGGGCGCCCATTATATGAAACCGAGCAGGAACTGATGGGCATCAGCCACGCCGAATTGGTCGGGGCCATGCTTCAGTTGTGGGCGATGCCGGCCGACATCATCGAGGCTGCGGCCTGCCATCATGACCCGCTCGATGCGAGCTGTGTTCTTTCGGCATCGCATACGCCGACTCTGGCGGATATCGTCTATCTGGCCGATGCCATCGACCATCGTCTGTGCAGCAGCAGCGTGGACGGCGCCTCGCCGGAGGTTGATCAACAGCGTCTGCGGTTTTTCAGCCTGAACGACTATCTGCCGCATTGGATCGAACGGCACATTCAAAACCAAACCAGAGAAACCGTCTATGGCTGCCAGTACGCCTAATGCCATCTTGATTATTGATGATGATGCGAATTTGCTGGCCGGCCTTCGTCGGAACATTGCCGGACAGTACGCACTAGATACCTTTACCGACCCCCACGCGGCACTGACGTCATTGCGCCAAGGTCCGATGTACGCGGTGGTCATTTCAGACATGCGAATGCCGCAGATGGACGGATTTACATTTTTACGACAAGTCCATCGACTGTGTCCGGAAAGTGTGTGTGTTATTCTGACCGGCGCCAACGAGCAGGGTCCGGCCGTGCAGGCCGTCAACGACGGCCACATCTTTAGATTTTTGAAAAAACCCTGTTCGCGAGATGAATTATCCCGGGTCATTGAGCAGGCCTGTCAGGAATACCGCAACCGCTGCCTGCGAAATGGCTTTTTGTATCGACAGACCAAAAACGAACAGGGCCCAGCGCTGATGGAGGCCGAGGCGGGCGTATGGGCAGTCACCGGCTACAGAGGCATCGATCTGGCCGAACAGTCTTTCCGCTGGAAGGACATGACCCTGCCGGAAGATCGTTTCAACGTCCAGGCCTTTTATGAACGTGCCTGGGCGGGTGTGCTGCCGGATCCCCTTGAACATCGCCTGTGCCGAAAAGACGGCTCTGTAATCTGGGTTCGCAACACGCTGCTGAATCGATACGTCCATGGCGATATGACGCTGACGATTGAAGGGCAGATTCAGGACATTACCGAGCAAAAGCGCATCGAGCGAAATCTGGAACAGGCACGCCGGCGTTTTGAAAAAATCGTTGCTAATGTGCCCGGCCTGGTCTTTCAATGCCAGATTCAAAGCAGCGGGGATTTTGCTTTTACCTTTGTCAGCCATTCCTGTTTGCGGCTGCTGGGGGTTACTTCCGAGCAACTGCTCATGGACAGCAGTTTGTTATTTCAGGCTTTTTCGTCTGACGATCGTTCGTCGTTTTTCAGCAAATTGGCCGAGTCGGCGGAACAGTTAAGCTCTTTGGTTTGGCAGGGGCGCCATACCCGCGGTGATACGGAGCGATGGTTTCAAATTACCGCCCAGCCGGAGCGATTGGCCGACGGCCAGGTTCTCTGGGACGGTCTGCTGATGGATATCACCGAACAAAAGAAAAGCGAACAGCACGCCGAATTTCTGGCCCAGATTTCCAACGAAAACCCCACTCCAGTGCTTCGTGTGAATGAACAGGGACGCATCATTTATGCCAATGACGCCGCAGCGCCTTTGCTGACCCTCTGGCATCGACAAGTCAGCCAGTTGCTGCCGCAGGATATATATGAAATCGTCCTCAAAGCCAGCGAAGGCGGAAGGCCGATAACGGTGGAACAACGTTGCGTGGATCATTACTATTCGATTATCTTTTCACCGGTGCGGGATTCGACCGATGTCAATCTGTACGCACGCGACATCACGAAGATCAAGATCGCTGAGCTGGAACTGCGCAATGCCAATCAGGTGCTGATTGAACACGACCGCCTGAAAAGCGAATTTGTATCGACCGTTACGCACGAATTGCGTACGCCGTTGTGTATCTTTCGCAATATCTTGTCCAATGCCCTGGCCGGTGTTCACGGTCCCATCAGCAAACGCCTTCGCGAAAATCTGGAAATGGCTCAAAGCGGTGTCGAACGGCTCAGCCGTATTATTTCGGATTTTTTGGATGTGAACAAAATCGAAGCCGGAAGTCTGCAGCTTGAGGTGGACCTATGCTCTTTGAATGATGTGGTTCTTGAGACGTGTCGTTCGCTCAAACTACTGGCCGCCGCAAAGAAAATCAAGATTAAAACCGATATGCCCGGTGGGGATTGTCCTGCGTGGATTGATCGCGATCGAATCGTGCAGGTGCTGGTCAATCTGATCGGCAACGCCATAAAGTTCATTCCTATACGCGGCCATATTACCGTTCGCCTTGAAACTCTGGAGGAGAGCTTCAAAATCTCCGTGCAGGACGATGGCCCCGGCCTGACGCCGGAGGAAATGGCCCGGGTCTTTGACCGCTTTGTCCAGATCAAAACCCTCAAAGGCCCCGGCCGGCATGGCACTGGTCTGGGGCTGACCATCTCGCGCGAACTCGTTCGGCTGCACGGCGGCCGCATCCACGTCGATAGCGAACCCGGCAAAGGGTGCACCTTTTGGTTTACCCTTCCCCGAACCGCCAAATCACAGGGCAGCGAACCTGCCATTATCGCATCATCGCCCGGCCATGATTGTTAAGAAAATATAACAAACAGCTAAAAAAACGCTATACAATCGGCGATTGCGACATTATCATAGCAAACCGACTGGAAAACCGAAATCCGTAACAAGGACTTCACACAAGGCTGAATCCTCAAATTTGGTTGTTAAATGGTGATGTTTACTCTTTTTCTTGACCGGCAGGTCGGCGTGAACAGGCATGGTTCATCTCTTATGGTGGGGGACTCTATGAAGATCAGTAAGCGGGCAAAAGACACGTTAGCGACGGCACTTCTTGCTTTTTTTCTCATCTTTTACGGTTTGACCGAAGCAGGCGGCAGTTCGGCTGATTATCAACGTGCCCGAACGCTGCGTCAGCGATTCAGCGGCAAGGTGTTTCGCGACAACATTGATCCGCATTGGGTCGCCGATGGTTCGATGTTCTGGTATCGGGTTGCTGCCGGTTCGGATTCGTATGAGTTTATTCTGGTTGATGCCCAAAATGGGCTTCGGCTTGCGGCCTTTGATGCCAAGCGAATGGCCAACGCCCTGACTGATGCCGGTGTGGCCAATGTCCGTCCCGAGGCGCTGCCCATCGAACAACTGGAGTTTGACATACAAGATCGCACCCCTCGGACTGTTCAGTTTCAGGCCGACCAGAGAGTATGGCAATGTGATTTGCAAACGTACCAACTGGAGGTGTTGGGGCAAGTTCAGCCGGAATCGCTTGCGGCCCTTCCGCCTGACAGGGCCCCTGGTGCCAGCCTTCGCACGGGCAAACAGGTCTATCTGACGTTCGTTAACCAAACCGACGGTGATGTAGAGCTGTTCTGGCTCGACGCCGGCGGCCAGCGCCAAAGTTACGGCCTGCTTCGTCCCGGCCAAGAGCGACGCCAGCATACCTACGCTGGTCACGTCTGGCTGGTGGCCGATACTGACGGTAATGCCATCGCAGTCTATCAGGCCGTCGAGCAGCCCGCCCGTGTCCTGATCGGTCGTCAGACCACCGCCCCTCGTCGCCGATCGGACAGACCCGCCGGCCCCGACCGCTCCATTTCGCCGGATCAACGATGGCAGGCCTTTATACGCGATCACAATCTGTGGCTGCGCAACCTGCAGGAGCAAGGCCGCGAGCAACAGTTGAGTACCGACGGCAGCCCCGAAGACAGCTATCAGCTGCGCGTTTATTGGTCGCCCGATTCTCGAAAATTGGTTGCAATTCGACGCCAACCCGCCCAAGATCGCAAGATTTATTTTGTTGAATCCTCCCCGCGTGATCAACTCCAGCCCAAATTGCACAGCATCACCTATCTCAAGCCCGGCGACCGCGTGGCTATTGACAAACCGCAATTGTTTGATATCGATACCCAACCCCCCATTCCTGTCAGCGATGCGTTGTTCTCCAATCCGTACGCCATCTTTGACCTCCGCTGGCAGCCCGATTCAAGCCGTTTTACCTTTGTCTATAATCAACGCGGCCATCAGGTCCTGCGGGTGGTTGCCGTCGATGCCCAAACCGGTCAGACCTCAGCCGTCATCGAGGAAACCAGCGAAACGTTTATCTGCTATTCCCAAAAATTTTACTGCAGCGTCATCGACGAGACCCAGGAGATGATCTGGATGTCCGAACGGGACGGCTGGAATCACCTGTATTTATACGATGCCCAAACCGGTACCGTCAAAAACCAAATCACCCGAGGCCAATGGGTTGTCCGAGGGGTGGATTATGTGGACAAAGACAGCCGACAAATCTGGTTTCGACTCAGCGGTTTTTATCCTGAACAGGATCCGTATTATGTGCATTATGCGCGGATCAATTTTGACGGCTCCGGCTTGACCCTGCTGACCGAGGGCAACGGTACCCATTCGATGCAATTTTCACCCGATCGCCGGTTTGCGATGGATCAATGGTCGCGAGTCGATCAGCCGCCGGTTCATGAGTTGCGGCGTTGTGAAGACGGCAAGCGCCTCTGCGTTCTGGAGCAGGCCGACGTCTCGGCGTTGTATGAGGCCGGCTGGCAGGTGCCCGAACCGTTCCTCGCCAAAGGCCGCGACGGCCAAACCGACATTTACGGTCTTATCATCCGTCCGACCACCTTCGACCCCAATGTAAGTTACCCCATTATTGAGCACATTTACGCCGGTCCCCAGGATTCTTTTGTCCCCAAAGCCTTTCAGCCCTATCTTCATATGATGCAGATGGCTGAGTTGGGCTTTATTCTTGTCCAGATTGACGGCATGGGCACCTCCAATCGCTCCAAGGCCTTTCACGATGTCTGCTGGCAGAATCTGGCTGATGCCGGTTTGCCGGATCGAGTCTTGTGGATCAAGGCCGTTGCGGAAAAATACCCTTATATGGATAGCCGGCGGGTTGGTATTTATGGCGGCTCGGCCGGCGGGCAGAACGCCGCCGGCGCCGTGATGACCCACGGCGATTTTTACTCCGTGGCCGTGGCCGACTGCGGCTGCCATGACAATCGAATGGACAAACTTTGGTGGAATGAACAATGGATGGGCTGGCCGGTTGGGCCGCATTATGAGGCCAACTCCAATGTGACGTTAGCGCCTGGCCTAAAGGGCAAGCTGCTGCTGGTTGTTGGCGAGATGGACACCAACGTCGATCCCGCTTCGACGATGCAGGTAGTCAATGCCCTGATCCGGGCGGACAAAGATTTTGAGTTGCTCGTGGTACCCGGTGCCGGGCACGGTGCCGCCGAAACGCCGTACGCCAGCCGCCGCCGTGCCGATTTCTTTGTCCGCCATCTGCTGGGTGTTGAACCTCGGCACGAATAATGCCGATTGTTGAACAAGGAGCTAAGGATGAATGCCAAAGTACTAATTGTGGACGACCAGAGGGATTTGCTTGATCTGCTCAGCATGGCGCTGACGCAGCAAGGCTACATTGTCCGAACCGCCGCCAGCGGGGCTGAGGCCATTGAGGCCATCGCCGCCGACAAGCCCGACCTGATCTTGCTCGACATTATGCTCGGCGATATATCGGGCATCAAGTTGACCACCCGCTGGAAAAACGACGCCCAGACTGCCCACATCCCTATTATCCTGCTTACGGCCAAAGACAGCGAGACGGATATTATCGTCGGCCTGAGTGTGGGTGCGGATGACTACATCACCAAGCCGTTCAGTATGCCCATTCTGCTGGCGCGGATGGAGGCGGTGCTACGTCGGGCCTATCCAGAGTCGCCGGCGGTCCAGGAAATCCTTTCGGCCGGGCCGATACGTCTGTTCCCCGCGGGACGGCAGGCTTTTGTCCAAGGCTCGCCGGTCGATCTGACGGGTGCCGAATTTAATCTTTTGCAGGCACTGATCAAGGCCGGCGGTCAGGTCCTTTCACGCGAAGAGTTGCACGGCGCGATGACGCCCAATTCCGACCAGGCGGGTAACGTGCGGGTTGTGGATGTGCACATTGCCTCGCTGCGAAAAAAACTCGGCAGGGCTCGCGCTCTTCTCAAGACTGTCCACGGCCAGGGCTACCGCCTCGTCGTTTAGCTCAAACCCAGCAGAAAGTCGGCTGCTGGAAGATAAGAGGACTGCGGCCGAAAGCCGGCAGAAGAGCGTTTCTATGGCGGATATACAAATCAACAATATGCTGTTTATTCCGGAAAGCTGTCTTAGTTTTCAGGCCGCCCGCAGTTCCGGCCCCGGCGGCCAAAACGTGAACAAACTGAACACCCGCGTGACGTTGATTTTTGACCTGCCAAATTGCCCGACCTTAACTGACCCGCAGCGCCAGCGGCTGCGCAGCGTTTTATCTTCCCGCCTTGACAAAGACGGCCGCGTGCGTATCTCCTCCCAGCGTCACCGCAGCCAGTACGCCAATCGTCAAGACGCCCTTGAGCGATTCCGGGCCCTTGTTGCCGAAGCCCTTCGTGCCCGCCCCAAACGGCGAAAAACAACCGTTCCCCCCGCAGCGCATCGCAAACGCCTCGAACAGAAAAAACGCCGTTCGCTGATCAAACAACTGCGGTCATCAGTTGATAATGATTGAACCTAAATTGTAAAAACTCCTATTTGAAATGGAGGCATAAATAACGGCATATTTTGTTTTTTTCCAAAAAATTTAATTGACAAAACAAAATCGAGTCGATTTACTTGAAACTGTGTTAAAAGATTGTTCCCGTCCCTCGGAGCGGTCTTTGTTATGATATTGAGGGATTTTCGGCAAAGCGGGCCAAAGTGGTCCAAGGAGTGTCACGTGAGTGTTGGTACAGTAAAGTGGTTCAACGAGAAAAAGGGGTTCGGTTTCATTACACCTGACGATGGCGGCGATGACCTGTTTGTTCATCACACCAATATCGTCGCCAAAGGCTTTCGGACGTTGAAAGACGGCCAGAGGGTCGAGTATGAAGCGGCTCAGGGCAAGAAAGGGATGGAAGCAACATCCGTCAAACCGTGTTAAGTTGTGATAGCGCAGATGCTCACAATCGGGCCTGCTGAACGAAGCAGGCCTGTTTTTTTGCGCCCACCTTATTTTTGCCCTTTTTTATTATCCGACAGCGTCCAGCCGGCGTAATCGCCTTTATCCAAAACGCAATTCGTTCAGGTGCGCAAATGACGGTCAGTATGGGGAGATATCATTTTTTGATATGAATCATTGATATCCTCGTCATAAACGCGGATTATTAATGCAGCTCGTGCCGGTGTGTGAATGTGTGCGTTATCCCCTTTGGGGTATGTTTGCCGCCGGGGGCTAATATTTTCGCCGAAACTTGGCGGTTGGGATGTTCAGCAACTTGCGATATTTGGCCACGGTACGTCGAGCAATGTTGCCCATGCCCGCCTCGGCCAGTTTTTTCCGGATTTCCTCATCACTGAGCGGGTTGGTTTTGTCCTCATTGTTGACGATTTCTTCCAGTTTGGCCTTGATGGCATCGTAGCTGTGCTGATGGCCGCTTGGGTCTTCAAGTCCTCCGCTGAAGAAGCTCCGCAGCGGCAAAATGCCCTGGGGACACTGCACATATTTGCCCGCCACTGCCCTTGAGACAGTCGCGATATGTACCCCCACC
>MTKW01006922.1_pt1 | contig 17577 bp, 20 predicted proteins | sample 1042761 | NCBI WGS metagenome assembly MTKW01 (sample SAMN06205366, study PRJNA360243) | anaerobic digester metagenome | biome: Wastewater treatment plant; feature: Anaerobic digester sludge; material: sludge; isolation source: anaerobic digester fed with sludge from wastewater treatment plant ... | reverse complement strand
TTTCCGGATTTGCTCCCGACCTTGAAATTTATTCCATTGATGAATCTTTTCTGGATTTATCCGGATTCAGCGGAAGCCTGACTGATTATGGTCAGCAAATGCGGCGCAGGGTGAAAAAGTGGACAGGAATTCCCATCAGCGTTGGTATTGCTGAAACAAAGACGCTGGCAAAACTGGCAAACCGGATTGCAAAAAGATTTCCGGAGCTCAACAATGTCTATATTATTGATTCTGAAGCCAAAAGGATAAAAGCGCTGAAATGGGCAAAAGTTGGGGATATCTGGGGTATTGGGCGGCAGCACGCACAAAAGCTGGAATATTACGGAGTGAAAACTGCCTGGGATTTTACTCAAAAATCGGATGCTTTCGTCCGGAAGTATTTTACGGTGACAGGGCTGCGAACGAAAAAAGAGCTTGAGGGCATTCCTTGTTTCGGGCTTGAAGATATTCCGCCGGCAAAAAAAAGCATAGCCACCACCCGAAGTTTTGGTATTCTGCAAACCGAGTTGGAAAAAGTTCAGGAGGCGGTTTCAACATTTGCCACTGTTTGTGCAAAAAAGCTCAGAGACCAGAAAAGCTGTGCAAAAACCTTGATGGTATTTATTCATACCAACGGATTTCGTGAAGATTTGCCGCAACACAGGCGCAATGCAGTGGTTACGCTTCCAGTGGCATCCGCTCTTTCTTCAGAATTGTCGAAATATGCAACTTTGCTGGCAGAGGCAATTTTTAAACCCGGATATTCCTATCACAAAGCCGGTGTGATAGTTTCGGGAATAATTCCCGAAAATCAGGTGCAATTGAATGTTTTTGACAAAGTGGACCGGATAAAACAAAAAAATCTTTACAAAGTAGTTGACCTGCTGAACAGCTCTTATGGCAGAGATACAATCCGGCTGGCGGCGCAGGGCAGAGACCGAAAATGGAAGCTCAGGCAAGAGCACCTCTCAAAACGTTACACAACCCGCTGGGAAGATCTCCTGGAAATTTAATTGTCGCATGATGAAACATATAATATCATTTTTTAGATAAAGTGATGAGCGGCACAATCATCTCTTCCAAAGAAATTCCGCCATGCTGGAAGGTGTCTTTGTAATAATTCGCGTAGTAGTTGTAATTATTCGGATAGGCAAAAAAGTCGTTGTTGCGCGCAAAAATATAGCTGGTGCTCACATTTCGCGAGGGAAGATGAGCTATGCGCGGGTCCCGCACCTCAAAGACATGTTTAGATTTGTAGTTCAGGTTTTTTCCCAATTTATACCTCAGATTGGTATTGGTTTCGCGGTCGCCGATTACTTTCACCGGATTGTTCACTTTAATGGAGCCGTGGTCTGTAGTCACCACCAGCTTAATGTTATTGCCTGCAAGATTCCGGATCAGCTCAAGGACAGGCGAATGGTTAAACCAGCTTAAGGTTAGCGAGCGGTATGCCTTTTCATCATTTGCCAGTTCGCGAATCATATTCATTTCTGTGCGGGCATGTGAAATCATATCCACAAAGTTGAAAACCATGACCGAAAGATCGCTTTCCTGAATGTTTTTCAGACTTTCGGACAGTTGCCGCTCACGGCGGATTCCGGTAACTTTTTCAAAGTATAGTTTTTCCTGTCGCCGGTGGCGTTTCAGCTGCCGGATTAAAAGCTCCTCTTCGTGCTGGTTTTTATTTCCTTCATTATCATCATCGTCCCACAGTTCAGGAAAAGTTTTTTCAATTTCGGCAGGCAGCATTCCTGCAAACATGGCATTGCGGGCATACATGGTTGCAGTAGGGAGGATGCTCATATACAGCTCATCGGAATCAACCCGAAAGTACTGCTCAAAAACCGGACTGAGCGTACGCCACTGGTCGAACCGCAGATTGTCAATGACAAGCACAAATACTTTATGCCCGCCATCTAACAAAGGGAAAACCTTATGTTTAAAAATATCATGGGAAAGGGTGGGACGCTCGTCAAAATCTTTGTTGAGCCATTCCAGATAATTTTCTCTGACGAATTTGAAAAATGAATTGTTGGCATCGTCTTTTTGCATTGCCAGCACTTCGTCCATGGTGTTGTCATCGGAGGTGCCCAGTTCAATTTCCCAGAAAACAAGTTTTTTATAAATGTCCATCCACTCCCGGTAGTCTAACCGGTCGTTAATGCGCATCCCGATTTGTGAAAACTGCATCTGGTATGCCGATGTGGTCTGCTGTGTAACAAGTCTCTTCTGGTCTATATTCTTTTTCAGCGTGAGCAGGATTTGCTTCGGATTCACCGGTTTGATGAGGTAGTCCGAAATTTTTGAGCCAATAGCCTCATCCATGATGTTTTCTTCTTCGCTTTTGGTTATCATGACTACGGGCACGTTGGATGATACCGCTTTAATTTCGGTTAGGGTTTCCAATCCGGTCAGTCCCGGCATGTTTTCATCCAAAAAAATAATATCATAAAAATTATTTTTAACCATTTCAATGGCATCCGCCCCATTATAAGCAGTTTCTACTTCATAGTCTTTATTTTCGAGGAAAAGAATATGTGCGCGTAGTATGTCAATTTCGTCATCAACCCAGAGTATTCTTGGTTTTCTCATGTTTTTTAAATTAATTGTTCATGGAATGATAAATATACGCACAAAAAAAGTGCCGCAGGTATAGTTAACATTTTTTAAGCTCATTATTCACCTAAATAGATGAGCTTATAAAAATCCATGTAATCGTTGATGTTTTTCTCTGTCAGAAACACTTCAAAGTTATCGGCTGAAATAAGGAAATTGCGGTAATTTGCTGTGCCAAGAGGTGAGTAAAGATCTCTGTTTTGAACCACTGTGCGCGAATAGCGCGTTGCAGCTTCTTTATCCTGAAGCCCGGAAATTACAATTGCCACGCGGAACTCATCCACGGGAACTTCTCTGATTTGCAACTGTTCTTCTTCACTGGCAGCATTATATTGCTCAATTCCACCGGTAAATTCTGTTTTGTCAACTCCCTGTGCCGGAATCACAAAAACAAAATAATGCGGTGCTTCAACCTGAGTGCTGTATGGTCCGGAATATGTTTTTGGGGTTGTTTTTTCCTGAGCGGGTTCAGCCTGTTCAGGCTGCTGTTGACTCCGGTCAGGAGTGGGTTGCTCCGGAGTACGTTGAATATAATATGTGCGGAAGAAGTCGATATATTCGTCCACTTTGTTTCCGTCTGCCATTTTTTCCAGGTTTTCATCTGTAATCAGGAAATTCCTGTAGGTAACCTGTCCCAGCGGTTCAAACAGGCTGCGGGTGGTAACCACCGTGCGGAAATAGGACATGGCTTCATTTATGGAGGGAATCTGTTGAACAATTATCAGCTGATACTCGCCTGCCTGTTTAATCTGTGTTCCTAAATTAAGCCCCTTAAACTGATTCCGGTTAAACTGAGTAAAGCCGGCTAATGTTGTTTTCATGGAGAGCCGGTTATCTTTCACCGCCAGCACAAAATTCTGGGGACCGCTGACATTGGCTGTAAACAGGTCTGACGCACCGGTTTCAACAACTCTGTATTGCCCGCGCTCGCGAAGCATCTGCTCCTCTTCCCGCGCTTTTGCCATAAGCTCTTCGGGTGAAATATCAAACTCATCATCACTAAAGTCGGGACCAATGTATCTGCTGTAGTTTTTCACAAAAAATCTAAGGTACTCCGCATAGGATTTCTCTGAGAGAATTTCCCGGTAATTGGTTGAAGAGATGGCGAAATTTACATAATCGATTCCGCTGAGTGCTCTAAAAACCGGCGCCCGCCGAATGATTGCCCGGTGATAAATAACACCGTCGTCTTTGTTCCTAAGCGCCCTGACTACAACCATATTGGTTTTATCGTTNNATATCAAACTTAAGCCTGTTTAAATTCACGGCAGCATTTAGCGGATATGCAATTACAAAATAGTGGAGCAGGTCTTCCTCGTAGGAAAACTTACCGCCAAACTCGTCGTTTTCCATGCGCTGCGCCATCAAAAGCTCTTCGTTTTGAATCTCTTCATTGATGTAGCCCATGTCTATCAGTTTTTGATAATCGACAAGGGCACTGTCCTGTACCAGTGTAAGGATTTCATTTGCAAGCGGTGTGGGTTCAGCTTTTGGCCAGGTTTTGATATACTCTTTCAACTGATTTTCAAAATCTGTCATATTGGTTTGGGTGCCCTGTGCCACTGCCTCCATAAATTCAATTTTTGGTACCATCAAGCTGTCAGGTTCCATCTTTTTCATCGCTTGCGAAAGCGTTATTACATTTCTGTACTTTCCTGACCTGTAGCTTCTGAAAGCTTCTTCGTAGAGCTGGTTCAAACTGTCGGTTTTAGCCTGCATTTCAACAAAAAAGTTGGGGTTTTGCAGGTATTGGGCGTATTTGCTTGCCGGAAATTTTGAAATAATCAGATTCCGATAATGGGCAGATTTTTGTTTGTCTCCCAGTAGTTCATACAGGTCGTATAAGTCGAAAAAAGCTGAAAGCTGATAGATATTGTTTGGATAACGCCTCAATAGTTCTTCAAATGCTTCGGCTGAGCGCTTATAATTTAAGAACTCTGATTTGTAGAGTTTTCCGGCGTTATAGAGTGCATCCCTGATTTTGTCGTGGGAAATAGCCATCAGCGAATCGGTGAGCGGCAAATCCTGGATGTAAAATTCTTTCTGAAGCGGGTCTTCCACTCTGATTATCATCTGGGATGAATCGGCTGTTTCATCGAAAAAAGCAATATCATCCATTGAAACAGTGCTTTTGTTTGAGCGCCGCCAGTTATCTTCTAGTTTTCTTTGTCCCCAGCGCTGCTGGAAAGTTACTTGTCCGTAGGCAATTGTTTGCGGATTGTAAAAGTACCAGCCGGCTCCCTGCTGGTCTGCTCCCATTCCCATTCTGTAGCGATTGGAGCGATAGTAACCCTGGTCTGTTCTGCCCTGCATTGCAAGACTTTCCAAATCCCGCTGCCTCTCCTGTTCTTCACGCATCAGGCGGGCAATGAGCGCTTCCCTTTCAGCATCGGGCATCAGGGCAATGTGTTGTAAACTGTCTTCTCTTTCAACGGTGAGAATATTATCAACCAAATTTGAGAGGCTTTGATACTGGATGGAGAGTTTGTCGTAATTCGGGTAGGTATTGTCAATAATTATCATTGCACTGTCGTAATATGCCTGTGCTTCCCGATAATTTTGTATGTCAAAATAAATATCGGCAACCGTAATGGACGATTGAGCCCGCTGAAACTGGTTGTTGTAGCTGCTGGCAACGGAGTTGCGATAGTTTTCAATGGCTGCATTGCGGTTTCCTTCCCGGGAATAGATATTCCCCAGAGCGTAGTAAATTTGGTCGCGAAACTCTCTGTTCTTTTTATCGCGAAGCATTTTCTGCAGCTCTTTTTTGGTTTTTTCTGCATCTCCGTGTTCAGAAAAAACACCTGCCGCATTGATTTTTGCATTAAATGCCATCCGGTAGTCGGGATTCATGCGGGTTACCTTTTGGAATGCCTCAGCAGCTTGTGCCGGCTGGTCAAGTTCCTGGTAGAGTTGTGCAGCAATATATTGCAGTCGTGCCTTTTGCTTTTTCCAAAATGTTTTGTCTATGGCGATATCTAAAAACTTTATCGCTTCGGCATAATCTTTTTGTTTTATGTGATAATCGGCAGTTGCAACAGCCAGATCACGCTCAAGTTTTCGGGGAAACTCCCTGTTGTTTTGAATTGCCTGCATTACTTCGGCAGCTTCGGCAAATCGCCCCAGCTCCGAATAGCTGCGCAGCTGCCAGATTTGAGCCTCGTGACGGGCATCTCCATCCCAATATTTTCGCTGGATATATGAAAAGTTGTCAATTGCTGTCAAAAAATTGTGCTGATAGAAATATGCTTTTCCTATGAGCAGGTAGCTGTCGTCAATCCATTTGTTAAACTCCTCCTGACTGGCAAACTCCTGATAGCGGCGTGTCCGGCGTTTGCGGCGTTTTGGCTTTTCGGTAATGGAGTGTATTTCAATCAATTTTGAAGCTCTGAGAATGGTGTTGTCCATGTCGGATTTAACCAGATTTGCTGCTGAAGGGTCGCTTTCGGGGTAAACAGGAAGAATTCGTGTGAAGTTGTCCTCGATACTTGTTTCAATGCGTTTCTGCCCTGCTTTAAAACTTTCATTGGCATTGAAATAAATATTATATTTTGACGTAACTTTATGGTAAGTCCGTGAGGCAAATGTATTTTTCTCAGTTGAACATCCCTGAAAGAGAGCAATCAGCAAAAATAACCCGGTCGTATATGGTAAATATCGCTTCAAGTACAGCTATTAATTGACTTTAAGAATAATAAACTCTTTTTGCTTAATAATATTGTAGGGCAGCGCTCTATTTATATTCTTAAGCAAGGGCACAAAAATAACAAATTTTACAGTCGATTGCCTGTAAAAGCTGTGTGTTTGTTTTTGCACGGGATAATTTACCTTCTTGTGATTTTTACTTTTTTGGTGGGCGCATGTTTCAGGTTTCGAATGTGCACCTGATGTGCCAGTGTTTTAGCCAGTTCAGAAAAAGTTTTTCCCAGAACAGAATCCGAATCCAGCGCCACCGGAGTACCCCGGTCACCGCTTTCCCGTATGCTTTGAACAATGGGTATCTGCCCTAAGAGCTTCAGTCCAAGCTTTTCTGCCAGCGCTTTTCCGCCCTCTTTCCCAAAAATGTAATATCTGTTTTCGGGAAGTTCTTCGGGCGTAAACCATGACATATTCTCTATAAGTCCTAAAACCGGAACATCAACAGACTTGCTCTGAAACATGCTGACACCGCGAATGACATCAGCAAGCGCCACATCCTGCGGCGTGGTAACGATTACTGCACCCGTTACGGGAAGTGTTTGAACCAGTGTGAGATGAATATCGCTTGTGCCCGGGGGCAGGTCAAAAATCATATAGTCCAGCTCACCCCAGATAGCGTTCATTATGAGTTGTTTGAGTGCATTAGAAGCCATGGGTCCGCGCCAGATAACCGCGCTGTCGGTTTCCACAAAAAAGCCGATGGAAAGAAATTTCACACCGTATTTTTCCAGCGGAATAATCATATCCTGCCCGTTAACCTTTTCACCCTCCGGGCGATCGTATTCACTTCCAAACATTTTAGGCACAGACGGGCCAAAAATGTCGGCATCAATCAAACCGACTTTAGCACCTTCATTGGCAAGCGCAACCGCCAGATTGACAGCCACTGTGGATTTTCCCACACCTCCTTTTCCGGAAGCTATGGCAAGAATGTTTTTAACACCGGGCAAAACCGGGCGTTCCATGTTGTGTAAAAATTTAACGGCAATATTGTCTTCAATTTCCACATGCTCTCCCAGATAATGCTTTATGGCATTTTCGCATTCCAAAACGAGCTTTTCAATATTCGGGTCATCACTTTTTTGAAAAACAAGTGAAAAACTGACTCGCTGGCCGGCAATGCGGATTTCCTGCACCATGTCTAATGAAACCACATCTTCGTTGCTGCCCGGATAGTTTATGGTGCGAAGCGCATCCATAACATTTTTGGGTACTATCAACCCGTGAGGAATATCATTCATAATAATTGTGTTTGTTTTAAGCACACAAATTTAAAAAAATATCTTAGGGTATTTTAATTTTTTTATTCCGGCTGCTTTTGTTTAAAAAGTAATGCCAGATTTATTGTATCTGTTTAGGGAGTTTCTTTTAGCAGCATCCTTAAATGAATTAAGGATAGCATCGCCCAAAAGCGATGCCATCCAGTGGTAGAAGGATGGCATCCCTTGTTAGTTTTTTGCAGTAACTTTGCCCAAATTTTTTTATGATGCTGGATTTTACTATGTGGCAGTGGCTGTTGCTGTTTTTATGCGCAGCGTTGATTGGTATGTCGAAAGTTGGTGTTCCGGGCGTTTCGCTTTTTGTAGTTCCTGTTTTGGCAATTATTTTCGGCGGCAAGGCTTCCACAGGAATTTTACTGCCAATTTTGATTATGGGTGATTGGTTTGGAGTGGGTTATTTTCATCGTCATGCAAAGTGGAAATACCTCTGGAAGCTTTTGCCCTGGGCTTTTGTAGGAATTGGTATTGCCCTTTGGGCAGGGCAGGTTGTGAGCGATGTGTGGTTTAAAAATATTATTGCAATTTTGGTTTTTGTGTGTATCGGTCTGATGTTGTGGGAAGACCGTCAAAAAAACAGCTATTTCCCCGACAGCTGGTGGTTTGCTGCGTTGATGGGCATTCTTGGGGGATTTGCCACCATGATTGGCAATGTGGCAGGACCAATTTTTGCCATCTACCTGCTGGCTATGCATTTACCCAAAAACAACTATATCGGTACCGGTGCATGGTTCTTTCTGATTATTAACCTTACGAAATTTCCATTGCACCTTTTTGTGTGGAAAACAATCAGCCTACAAACCCTGACATTGGATTTGATTCTGCTGCCGGGAATTGCCGCCGGTGCTCTCTTTGGAATATGGCTGGTGAATAAAATTCCCAACAAGACATACAGGAGTTTTGTTATTACAGTTACAGCAATTTCCGCATTGATGCTATTGCTTTAAAAATAAGCTGTCTGACATATTCCTGCAGTTTTTATATTTTTGTAACTCCCCGGTAGGGAATTTTGATTGCGTTAAATAATAATCATTCTTGGTATGGAACCTTTGGTAAATTATTTTAAGGGTATTGAAATAAATTCTGTTTTGGACATCGGAACAGGTAGCGGTGCGTTTTTGAAGGTTCTGAATAAAATATTTCCCAAAGCTCACATTACAGGCATTGATCCCAATATTGAATCACTCGAAAATGCCCGCAAATTTTTTCCCGATGTAACTTTTCTTGAAATGGAAGCGGGAAATATGTCGTTTGATGACAATATGTTTGACGTGGTAGCAATTTCCATGGCTCTGCACCACCTCCCCAAAGTGAAAAAAGCATTGCGAGAGATGAACCGCGTGGTTAAACCTGACGGATATGTAATTATTAGCGAAATAATCAGCAATAATTTGAATCCGGCTCAGGAAGTTCACAAGTTATTTCATCATTTCAGGAGCCGCATCGATCGTTTGACCGGATCTTTCCACCGAAAAACGTTCAGCAGTGATGCCATTTTAAATCTGCTGAAACAGACGGAGCTGCCCGTTCAGTTTTACTTTGAGCACCGCAGCAACATGAATCTCCTGGAAGATGACTCGGAGCTTGAATTTAAGGTGGAGCGAATGAGGCAGATGATTGAAAAGATAAAAGGGCGTCCCGAATATGATTTGCTTTATCCGCAGATTGAAGAATTCAGAAAAAAAGCGATGGAACACGGGCTTCAGGCGCCTACAAAGCTTGTTATTGTTTGCAGGAAAAAAGTTTTGAGTTAGCCCTTTAGTGCTTCTGCCCCGCTCACGATTTCCAGAATTTCGCGTGTGATGGATGCCTGTCTCACCTTATTATATTGCAGGGTTAAATCTTTAAGCAATTCGGTTGCATTGTCGGTTGCCTGGTGCATGGCAGTCATTCTTGCACCGTGTTCTGCAGCATTTGAATCAAGCAATGCCCTGTAGAACTGGATTTTCAGGGTTCGGGGAATCAGATCCTGCAAAAGAGTTTCTTTTGAAGGCTCAAAAATATAATCGTAAAATTGATTTTTTCTTTTTTCTTTTTCTGCTTTTACGGGCAAAAACTGCTCAGCAGCATTCACCTGAGTTGCTGCATTTAAAAACTGATTGTAAACAAGTTCAATTCTGTCATAGCTGCCTTCGGCAAACAGATTCATGATTTTCTCTGCCAGCTTGTGAGACTCCTCAATGAGGAGATTGTCGAATAATTCATGGTGGCTTTCAATCACATTCAGTCCGGCAGCTATAATATGCCTTTCTGCTTGTCTGCCAATACATATAAAATCGACATTGCCGGATTCATGTTGCCGGTTATAGGTTGTGTAAACCAGTAGCATCGCTTTTTTGGCAATATTCAGGTTAAATCCTCCGCAAAGCCCCCGATTGGAAGAGACAAGCACAATAAGGATTTTTTCAGGTTCGCGCTGCTGCGTATAAACCGATTTGTTGTTCTCCTCAAAAGTTAACTCAAGCGATTTCAGAATTTCATATAATTTATTTGCATAAGGTCTGATTTGAAGTATGGCATCCTGTGCCTTTTTAAGTTTGGCTGCCGACACCATTTTCATGGCGCTGGTAACCTGGCGCGTAGTTTTGATTGATGCAATGCGAGTTCGTATTTCTTTTAATCCGACCATNNTTCAATTTGCTTACTCATGTTTCCATCCCTGATAGAGTCGAGCATGTCGCGGTGCTCAGTTTCCAATATTTCCAGGAATTTTTTCTCAAATTCTTTGATTTTGTCCACCGGCACATGCCTGAGCAGTTCATTAACACCGCAATAGATGATTGCTACCTGGTGTTCGATTTTCATCGGAGAATACTGGTTTTGCTTGAGTATTTCCATATTCTTTCGNNAGTTCGCGGTATTGTGCCTGGTCCAGTTTCAGGGTTCCGGCAATCTGTTTCATGGATTTGATTTGAGCATTTCCTCCCACGCGTGAAACAGAAATTCCCACATTGATTGCAGGTCTGAATCCGGCATTAAACAGATTAGATTCCAGAAAAATTTGTCCGTCGGTGATGGAAATCACGTTGGTAGGAATGTAAGCCGACACATCGCCTGCCTGTGTTTCGATTATAGGCAGCGCAGTGAGTGAACCTCCTCCTTTTACTTTGTTTTTTAATGGTTCCGGCAGGTCGTTCATCCGGGCTGCAATTTCATCCGATTCGATAATTTTTGCTGCACGTTCCAGCAGGCGGGAGTGCAGATAGAAAATATCTCCCGGGTATGCTTCACGCCCTGGCGGACGGCGCAACAGCAAAGAGACTTCACGGTAGGAAACCGCTTGTTTGGATAAGTCGTCCAAAATAATCAAAGCATCGCGCCCGGTATCGCGAAAAAACTCTCCGATGGTCATCCCTGTAAATGGTGCATAAAATTGCAGTGCCGCCGGGTCTGATGCGGTTGATGAAACGATGACAGTGTAATCCATTGCCCCATATTTTTCCAGCGTTGCAGCAATGTTTGCCACAGTGGAGCCTTTCTGCCCAATTGCCACGTAGATGCAAAAAACAGGTTCTCCTTTTTCGAAATTTTCCCGTTGGTTGATAATCGTATCAATAGCCACAGCTGTTTTTCCGGTTTGCCGGTCGCCGATAATCAGCTCGCGCTGCCCGCGCCCGATGGGGATCATTGCATCTATGGCTTTCAGTCCTGTTTGCAGCGGCTCTTTCACCGGCTGCCTGAAAATTACTCCGGGAGCTTTGCGTTCCAAAGGCATTTCGATCAGCTCGCCCGTTATGGGGCCTCTTCCGTCAATGGGCTCGCCAATGGTGTTTATCACTCTTCCAAGCATTTTTTCACCAACCATTATTGACACAATGCGCTTGAGCCGCTTTACGGTGTCGCCCTCCTTAACATCTTCCGATGATCCTAACAGTACAGCTCCCACATTATCCTCTTCCAGATTAAGCACAATACCCTTTATGCCGCTTTCAAATTCAATCATTTCATTGGATTCTACATTTGAAAGTCCATATATTCTGGCAATTCCATCGCCAACCTGCAAAACAGTGCCTGCCTCTTCCAGTTGAGTTTCTGACTTAAAGTTTTGAAGTTGCTTTTTCAGAATTTCTGATATTTCTGCCGGATTTATACTTATCATTTTTCAGTTTTTTCTTTGTAAATGTATGTTTTTAGGATTTCAGCATCTCCTTTTTCAGTTTCTTTATCTGGGTGGCAATACTTGCATCATACTGTTTGCCATCAATCTGCAAAATAATTCCACCAATAATATGAGGACTTGTTCTGGCTGTCAGATCTACTTTTGTTCCCAATTCCTTTTCCAGAATTTTTTTTGTCTTTACCAGAAGTTTTTCATCCAGCTCACTGGCTGTTATGAGCAGTGCTGTTTTGATGTTTTTCTCTTTTCGGATTAAGTCAAGAACATTGAGACTAATCATCGGAATAAAAACCTCCCTTTTGTTTTTGACAATCAGTTCCAGAAACCGGAGTGAAAGCTCACTTATTTTAGTTTCGAATATGCGTTTAATAATCTGAGTTTTCTTAGATGACTGAACTACAGGATTTTTCAGGAACTCTTTAAAATCAACAGATTGATTGCACACTGCCGCAATGTAGTCCATGTCTTCCTTTATGGAGGAAAGCAAATTCTTCTCTTTCCCCAACATGAAAAGAGCCTTTGCGTAGCGGACAGATATAGCACTATAGTTCATTTATCAGTTCAGTTTAATTTCTTCAATCAGCCGGTTAGCCAGCTCTTGCTGCTGTTTGTCTTTCGACATCTCCTGGCGGATAATTTTTTCGGCAATGATTAGTGAAAGCTCCGTGATTTGCTGTTTCATTTCATCAATCGCCTTTTCTTTTTCATTTAAAATTTGCTGCCTTGCATTCTTAATGCTTTTTTCTGCTTCAGAAACAGCTTTTTCCTTTGCTTCCTCAACAATTTTCTCTTTAAGCTTCATTGCTTCATTCAGCACTTTCTCCCTCTCTTGCCGGGCTTCATTCAGGAGCTGTTCATTGCCGGCTTTCAGGCTTTCCATCTCTTTTCTGGCACTTTGCGCAGCGCTCAATGCATTTTCAATTGATTGCTCCCTGTCATTCATGGCATTCAGTATGGGTTTCCATGCGAATTTCCTCAAAATGACTACAACTAACCAAAAGATGATTACCATCCAGAAAATTGTTCCAAGATTTGGAGTTACCAGTTCCATATTCTGTATTATTTTTCTAAAACGAATTCAAATTGAAAAACAGCTCCTCCGGCAATCCCGAAGTGAACTGTTTTAATTTGTCAGCTAAACAAACAATATTAAAGCGCAGACAATAACCGCAAAAAAGCAGACGCCTTCAATCAACGCCGCAGAAACAATCAGGTTTGACCGAATGTCGCCGCTTGCTTCCGGCTGGCGTGCAATAGCTTCCATGGCGCTTACGCCAATCTTGCTGATTCCGTAGGCTGCGCCAAGGGCAACAAGTGCTGCACCAAACGCAGCTGCAAGCTCACCAAAATTAGCCTTGGCTGCCGCTTCTGATGTTTGAAGCAAAATGCTTAAAATCATTGATAACATAGCATTTAATTTTAAAGATGAATATTAATGGCCTTCCGCTGTTGCCATTCCAAAATAGATGGCTGACAGCAGAGTAAAAACATAAGCCTGAATAAATGAAACTAATATGTCGAGCAAAGTGATGAAAACCGCAAAAATCACAGAAATTGGTCCGACTGCATAACCGGCAGCAGGTCCCATCAAGCTGCTGAAGATAAATATAAGGCTTAAAAAAACCGAAACAATCATGTGTCCGGCGAGCATGTTTGCAAACAAACGAATCATCAGCACAAACGGTTTGGTAATCATTCCGGTCATTTCAAGCATAGGCATTAGCGGGATGGGAACTTTCAGCCAAAACGGAACATCCGGGTTGAAAATTTCCTTCCAGTAGTACTTGTTGCCTCTGATATTGGTTACAAAAAAAGTAAACAGTGCAAAAACCATGGTTACCGAAATATTGCCCGTAACATTTGCTCCAAACGGGAAAATGGGTACCAATCCCATNNTTTATGAAAGTTATAATCGGTTCAATCAGGTTTTGCAAGCCTTTTGGTGCTTTATCCCTGTTTCTTTCGGCTGAACGTGCAGTTGCAAACAGAGTCAGGAACAGCAAAATCATGGTTGCGATAGCGCCAACAATCGTTTTGGTTACAGATAGGTCAACCGGCCTGCCAATTTCTTCTCCCTGCTGGTTCAGTTCTACAATTTTTCCGTTGTGCCTTTCACTTTGCGAAATTCGAAAACCACGGTAATCAGATGTTCCGTGATAAAATTTTGAAGACATGAAAATATGCACCCTTTTCCCTTCGTGCAGCTCCGGCAGTTGGCTGTATAGGATAACCGGCAGTGGAACGCTGACGTGCTTGTTTTTAAAAGATGCAATATGCCATTCGTAAGCATCGAGAACATGTTCAAAAATGAATTTTCCTGCATCAAATTTTTCTTCACTTTGATCCTGTCTGGCAGAGTGATCATCAGAAATGCTGTTGTTCAGTGCTGCCGCCGGAATGAACAGAAAGACTGCAAGTATTAAAAAAATCAGAAAACTGCTTTTGGAAAATTTTGACATTTTTTAGTATTGACTAATAAATTTCACAAAAATAGAAAAATTTTAGATGATAAAAAGAAAAAAGACCTTCGAGGGTGATTTGTAAACTTCATATACACTCCAAATATTTTTACGGACAGTTTTCAGAAATTTCCCGGTTTAATTTTAAAATGGAGTTAATTCAGTGCTTGTTTTTTATTACAAGAAGTTTGCTCTGTTTTGAAGTTCATAAAGGTACTGGTCTTTAGTGCATTAAGTTTTTGTGTTGTTTTTAACCTTTGACAAGCAGCAGACTTCAGTAACTGTATAAACGATATAGCAAACAGCAAGGGACACGACAAAAACAACAGCATTTTCAGGTCTCAGGTAAAGATAAATGAAAGCAAAAGTAGAGTAGATAATGAACCGGAGCACAGAAGCAATCATGCTGATATGAGTGAAGCGTCTCATATTTTTTTTTGCAGAGTGCTGCAGAAAATAGGTTAGAAGGGTAACGGTTAAAAAGAAGACAAGCATCCATGGTAAAATGTGCAGATACATTTCCGGCACAATGAATGTGAATAAAATCCAGCCTAAAACAGTTAAAACAGCTGTCGCCGACAAAATTCTGATAAGAAAAAGAGTAAATTCTCTGTTCATTTTTTCAGTAAATTTCTTAGTGCATAAAAAATAGAGCCAATTACGGAAAGAACCATAAGTGCCAGCGTGAATCCTTTAAATTTATTATTCATCCACTGATCAATTTTAAAACCTAAAAAGGTGCCGGCTGCGATAATTGTCATCATTTCAAATGCAAGCCCCGAATAGCGAATAAAATCATCAAACCTCTTTTTGTTGTTTCTGAGTTGATTTTTCATTTTTCAAGTTCGTGTCATCCATTGAGCAGGTTCCGGTGAAGGTTGAACCGGGCTCAACCGAAAGTTTTCCGGCAACAATGTCTCCCACAATGCAGGCTGTCGCCTTTAAAGTCAATAATTCCGAAACAACGATTTTTCCGCGAATACAACCTGATACTTCAATGTTGTTGCAGTTTATCTCACCTTCAACTTTCCCTTTCGGACCAATAACTATCCTGCCGCTTGCCTGGATGTTTCCTACCAGTTCGCCGTCAATCCGGATGTCGCTGCCGGCAGAAATATCTCCTTTAATCAAGGTGCCTTCACAGATAATATTAATTGCTTGTCCAAAGTTTTCGCTGTTGTTTGATGTTTGTTTTGCCATTTTAAAAATCATTTTTCCTAAGTAAAACTGCCTTTCCGACAAATTATTCTTTGATCCGTTTTAAATTAAATAGGTTGAAGTTACAATTTTTTGGATTGCCGGCAANNTAGGGATTGAGAAACAAAAAAGCCGGTCAGATTTTGACCGGCTTTTGCATTAAACTGAAATTTCTTTTTCAATAACCTGCTTGCCTCTGTAATATCCACATTCCGGGCAGATATGGTGATACTTTACAGTTGTTCCGCAATTTGAGCAGGTTGCAAGTGTGGGGAGAGCAGCTTTGTAATGTGTGCGTCTTTTATTCCGTTTCGACTTTGAAGTTCTACTCTTTGGGTGTGCCATAATATTTCATTTTTAATTATTATTCCAATCTTTTAAAGCGGACCATCGCGGGTCTGTTTTCTGTTCCTTTTCTTCTTCTTCTTCAGTGGTTGCGAGCTCTTTTAATATTTCAAGCATCTCGGGACTGCACCCGCTAACTCCATCTTTTTCCTGATGTACATGCCTTATGGGAATGCTTAAAATTATGTATTCATAAATTAACTGAGCCAGATTGATGCGGTGCTCTTCGGGTGAAATCCAGATAATTTCGTTGTCATCATAATTGTTTTCGCCAAATTTGACAAAAAGTTCGGTTTTCAGCTTTATGTTTTGATTGAAATTTTCAAGACAACGGTCGCAGGTGAGCTCCACCCAGCCCTTGAGCGCAAGATGCAGTTTCATGAATAAACTCCGTTTTTCAAGAGTCACCCTGACCTTTACATTTCCAACGCTAACCAGCTCCTGTTCAAAATGCTCAAAGAACTTGTTCTGAATTTCAAACTCAAACTTGTGTAGGCCTTCTTTAAGACCTTTAAACTCTACATCATATTTTACTCTCCAGTCCATGGCTCGAAAAAAGTGATGCAAAATTATAAAAATTTTCAGGAATGGTTAATGAAATAGTGTGAAAAAGCAGATATTATGCAAAAACCGATAACATGTCACTGTTTTTTCATAATTTGGATCATTATCAATAAAGAACAGTTCTGCATTTTTCCGGCATTTCCGAAATTATTTCACACCCGAAGAAGCAGGAAATGGTTAAATCTTATATAATTTTTTTACCTTGCAATCTTATTCTTATAAAACCGATGGCTGAGATAACTGATCCGAAAATATTTCAACAAATCAGAAAAGGCGATGAAGCTGAATTTAGTCGGTTGTTCAACGGATACTATGCTTCGTTATGCTTTTTCGCTGCAAAATATATTGGCGATTTAGATCTGTCGCGGTCGCTGGTGCAGCAGGTATTTGTTGATTTGTGGATGAAGCGTGAAAAAATTGATGTCAACATTTCCGTCAAATCCTATTTGTTTCAATCAGTAAAAAACCGGTGCATCGATTACCTGCGAAAAAATAGAAACAATTCTGAAATTTCTGAGTCGGTTGAAAACCTCAGCCGGGTGCCTTTCCGCGATTTAGTGGAAGAAGCCGAGCTGAGCGGCCGCATTAATAAATCCATAAATCAACTTCCCGAGAAATGCCGCGAGATATTTCTGCTTAGCCGGCACGAAGGATTGAAATACGCCGAAATTGCCCAAAAACTGAACATCTCGGTAAAAACCGTGGAGATGCAAATAGGAATAGCCCTGAAAAGATTACGCGAGAGTTTATCTGATTTTTTGAGGTGATTGGAGTTTTATATTTCGGTGCGCTGCACCTCGCGTTCTGATGTGATGCTCTTGCTGCTACAAATATTATCGCGGCTCTGCCGCAAATGTTATAATGGTGTTTTGTTGCTATAAATATTGACGCAACAATGACGCGCTTCTCCTGATGGGATTTATATGCCATTGCAAATATTTCGTGGTGCTGCATGTTTTTTATAAATGCCTTTTCTGTTGTTCGATGGGAATGGTGCAGCGCACCAGAATATTTGTAGCACCAGGATTGGGGATTGGAAATGAGGTGCGTAGCACCGTAAAATTAGATTTTTTGACGCAAATAAATGGAAATAAGATGATTTTGAGGTGATTGGAGTTTTATATTTCGGTGCGCTGCACCTGGCGTTCTGATGCGGTGCTTCTACTGCTACAAATATTATCGCGGCGCTGCCGCTTTATATACCATTGCAAATATTTCGTGGTGCTGCCTGTTTTTTATCAATGGCTTTTCTGTTGTTTGATGGGAATGGTGCAGCGCACCAGAATATTTGTAGCACCAGGATTGGGGATTAGAAATGAGGTGC
>MTKW01023691.1_pt1 | contig 17586 bp, 10 predicted proteins | sample 1042761 | NCBI WGS metagenome assembly MTKW01 (sample SAMN06205366, study PRJNA360243) | anaerobic digester metagenome | biome: Wastewater treatment plant; feature: Anaerobic digester sludge; material: sludge; isolation source: anaerobic digester fed with sludge from wastewater treatment plant ... | reverse complement strand
GGTATGCAGGCTTTGGTATACTTTAATGTAGAGCATATAAGTGTAGATGTGGTCAGCCCCAGAAGGGTAAAAATAACGATTCTATTTGAAATGTTGGTAAAACTTGTGCCCTTTTACTACGATCCTTAAATCCTTAGGTGACAGGGGACGGTTCTCTGTCACCTCCTATTGTTCACATAAAGCATACATAAATCAGATCAATTACCATGTCTCTAAAACTGGTTTAAGGCTTAGCTTTCAATGTTGTCCTATGGCTGAGCCTTAAACCATGTACAAAATCCCCCATGAACACTTCAAAACCGTTTTCTGTCATTATTTTGTCCCACATATGTGACGATTACATAGTCGTTGTTGTTTGACCCATCTGTTCTATTTGGGATAGATTATCCTGGCACTTGGTTACGGTGTCGAACATTTGATCCACTGCCTGGCTTTGTAGCAGACTGTTTTGAGCTTGGGCCATGGATGATATGGCCTGTTGCAAGGCCTGTACCACCTGCATATCGGTAGCTACTTGCTGTTGATGGCAATCCTTTTCCATCTGCTCAATCATCTGCTTGTACTTTTCCATATTTATTTGGAGATTTGAAATACCTAATTGTGCAGCCTGCTGCAGCTGCTGAGCACTGTTAAAAAGGGTTTCCAAACGCCCTGAGTCAATAAGATTGGTTGACGCTTGATTAAGAGTGGATTGAAGCTGCTGCTGTGATGACATCTGCTGCTCTCTAGCCGAATTTACCAGACGATTCACTTCTTGTGAAAATTGTTGATGTTGTGGATTTTGATATTGTATACTCTGCTGTTGCTGCTTTTCACTGACAATTTCTTGTATCTTATTTATAGTGTCGGTGCCTATGCTTTCACTGATTTCACTCATTGCTTTGTCTGATTTATTTTTCTGTGTAGCATCCTTTTTATCAGTCATATTGTTCCTCCTTATAAGGTATAATCTCAATGTTTACTATTCCCTTTTTTCCCAACAACCATGCGAAGAATAGCTTAAACAAAACAAGGATAAAATAAGAATGGTTTTGACACTGAACTAACCCTCTCTAAGTCCTCGCATCTATAGGCGGCGGGTGCCAAAGGGCGGTTATGTCCAGTGTGGACTCGACTAACATTTAGAGGGAGTTAAATCCCCCACTAAATGAAGTCTCGTTCAACTGACTAACTTGGTGTAAGTCTCCTGCCTCTTTATACGAGAGTCAAACGCCGGTTAAGTCATTCATTCGTAGTTCCAAAATTTAGATGGAGCCAGAATCTCCATCTAAATTAAGAACTTACTTCAAAATGATAACTAGGAGGTATTTGTGAAAATGGTCAAGACCGTTATCGGAGTATTTGACAGTTATGATCAAGCTGAGAAAGCTGTAGCAGAGCTGAGACAATCCGGATATGATACCAATGAAATATCAATTGTGGCAAAGGGCGAACAGGGTCAAAATGGTGGTGCTGAGGAAGGTGATACTACCTTGGGCATGGATACGGTGGCCGGTGGCACTACAACCGGTGGAGTTCTCGGAGGTCTTGCCGGTCTTGCAATGGGCGCCGGGGCTTTGGCAATACCTGGCTTTGGACCGATCATAGCGGCAGGTCCCATTGCAGGATTGCTGTCCGGTGCAGCTACCGGGGGTGTAGCCGGGGGGCTCATCGATTGGGGAATTCCCGAAGAGCAAGGCAAACACTATGAAGATGAAGTCAAAAAAGGTAAGATATTGGCAGCTGTAAGGACTCATGAACAGAAAATCGACAACGCTGCTGAAATCTTTAGACAAAACGGGGCACATAATGTTAATACACAGCAAAAAGGTTCAATGAAGTAACAATTGGCTATAAAAGTGGGGACGGGAAAGCAATGTTTAAAGGCTATCCCTCCCCCTTGTTTTTTCAATCTATGCTCACTCCAAAAAACTTCCTTATCAGCTGATATTATGATATAATAATGGTGATTCGCCATATTGCGACAATTTATTATTATTGTCAATCAGGCAAAAATCATACCACCATATTATAAAAAAAGAGGGAAAATTGATGTTCTTATAGAATATATAATCAACAGGATTTTCAGGACATATTTTAGGTGACAAATAAGTCTTCTGTCACCTATTTTGGGGGGGATAAAAAGATGCAGATGAATTTCGGCCTAACACTGTCGCAAACCCAAAAACTTGTCATGACTCCTGAGCTCAGGCAGGCCATAACTATTTTACAGCTTTCTACACTTGAGCTGGGCCAGTATATAGAGAATCAACTTTTAGAAAACCCATTGCTTGATGTCAGTGATGATATTTTCAAAAATGACGAGCCTGCTCCTAAAGAAGCTGAGGAAAAGGAATCGGACAGCATTGACTGGGAAGAGTATTTTCAGGATGGTGCGAGCTCCGGTCCAGTAAGGGCAGAGCGGGAGCAAAAGGAAGAAGGAGTAGGGTATGAGAATTTTGTATCATCAACTCCATCCCTTCAAGAACATCTGATGATGCAATTACATCTTTCATCAATATCAAAGACGGCATTAAAAATAGGGGAGTTTCTGATTGGCAACCTAGATAAAAATGGGTATCTTACCATAACCACAAACGAAGTTGCTAGACTCCTTAAAGTTTCGGAAAAAGAAGTAGAAGATTCTCTTGCAATTATTCAGTCCTTTGATCCTTCAGGTGTGGGATCCAGAAACTTGGTAGAATGTTTACTGCTACAAATAGAACAAAGAGGTATTGATGCTCCTAAAATAAAAAATTTGGTCAAACACCATTTAGATGATTTAGCTGAAGCCCGCTTTTCTAAAATAGCCGAGGCATTAAATATTAGTTTGACTGAAGTTCAACATTTAAAAGATATTTTGGTTACTCTTGATCCCAAGCCCGGAAGAAACTATTCTTCAAGTAATGATGTTCATTATATTATTCCCGATGCAGTTATCGAAAAAGTGGGCAACGAATATGTGGTTATTATGAATGATACTATATCACCCAGGCTTTCAATAAACTCCTATTATCGATCCTTGTTAACTTCCGAAGATAAGGAATCCAATATTTCAAAATTTTTATCCAATCGACTTGATTCGGCTTTATGGCTCATAAGGAGTATTGAACAGCGACGCATTACCCTTCATAAAGTAATACAATCTATTGTAGATGTTCAAAGGAGCTTTTTAGACAGCGGCCTTATTCATCTCAAACCTCTTACTATGAAACAGATTGCTGACATGGTAGGAGTCCACGAGTCCACAGTGTCTCGGGCTATCAGCGGCAAATATATTCAGACTCCCAGGGGTGTTTTTGAACTGAAATTTTTCTTCCAAAGCGGCCTGGAGAGAGTAAACGGTACTTCCGTTTCTTCGGAAAGTATTAAAAAGATTATGCAGGAAATGATTAGCAAAGAAGATCCATACAATCCATTAAGTGACCAAAAGATTGCAGATATGTTGAAGAAAAAGGGTGTTACTATATCTCGGAGGACAGTGGCTAAATATCGGGAGGAAATTGGTATATTATCTTCAGCCAAAAGAAAAAGATATTAAATTTTGTTTTTATAAGAAGGATTTTAGAGTTGTTTGTTGAATTATAGATAATATCAGCAATTTTTCCCTTTAATACTATTATAAGGTGTTTTTGTTTCAAACAAAACAAAAACCCTGTTTTTTTAAAACACATGGGACAATAAACACATACAAGGGACATAAAACGACCCTATACAACAAATTGCTGACAGTAATTGAATAAAATATTAGTCAATAAGTAAATTCTAAGTAGGAAGGAGTACATTTCGCGTCAGATTGCAAGAATAACTTTTTAAAGTCAATAAATACATATATCAAGGAGGAGTTTTCTATGTCTATCAAAATAGGAATCAATGGTTTTGGCCGCATAGGAAGGAATGCCTTAAAGGCCGCATTTTCAAAACATCCGGAAATTGATGTTGTAGCCATTAACGATCTTTATGACACAAAGACTCTGGCTCATCTTTTAAAATATGACTCGGTCTTTGGAACCTTCGATGCAAAAGTAGAAGCCCGAGAATCTTCCCTTATCGTTAACGGTAAAGAGATTAAGATATTTGCCGAGCGAGATTTGACCAAAATTCCATGGGGGGATTTGGGAGTAGAAGTTGTAGTAGAGTCCACTGGTGTTTTCACCGCAAAAGACAAAGCTGAAGGGCATATTAAAGATGGTGGAGCAAAAAAGGTTATCATTAGTGCACCTGCAAAAGGCGAGGATATTACAATAGTCATGGGTGTCAACGAAAAAAAATACAATCCCGATGAACATCATGTAATTTCCAACGCTTCTTGTACTACCAACTGTCTTGCTCCTGTAGCCAAAGTGCTCATGGACAGCTTTGGAATTGACAAAGGACTTATGAACACGATACACTCTTACACCAACGATCAGAGGATACTAGACCTTCCTCATAAGGACCTTCGGAGGGCTCGGGCTGCTGCACTCAATATAATTCCAACTACTACGGGTGCTGCAAAAGCCGTTGCATTGGTAATTCCCGAGCTCGAAGGCAAGCTCAATGGATTTGCTCTCAGAGTGCCAACACCGACGGTATCTATAGTAGACCTTACATGCCAGTTGTCTAAGAGTGCCACAGTGGAGCAAATAAATGAAGCTTTGAGAGAAGCTGCTGAAGGCAAGATGAAAGGTGTCCTGGGATACACTGAAGAACCCTTGGTATCAATGGATTTCAAAGGCTGTGAACTCTCATCTATCGTTGACGGATTATCAACAATGGTAATCGAAGATGATATGGTAAAGGTTGTAGCATGGTATGACAATGAATGGGGTTATTCAAACAGAGTCATGGATTTAGTTAAATATATAGCAGCTAAAGGATTCTAAAAGTGACAAGAACCATGGCTGAAAAACCTTTGCTTTCAGGCAGGGTTTTTCAGCCATTTGTTTCGTTATGCTGCTCTGTTTAAGGAGATTAATAATGGAAGAAATGGCGGAATTATTAAAACAAATAGCTCCGGAAATAGCTCTTACCATAGAAAATAGACACACCATACTGCGCAATATTTACTTCAATCAACCTATCGGACGAAGAGTTTTATCATCTATTCTTTCATGGTCTGAACGACAGCTTAGAACTGAAGTCAAACGGCTGGAGGAACAGGGGCTGCTCAAAATTGATTCAAAAGGCATGGAATTGACCAGTGCCGGTGAAGAAATTATTTTTGGATTGGAGCATTTCATATATCATTTAAGAGGCCTAAATCCCATTGCCCAAAACATAAGACGGAAATTCAACTGCGGATATGTCTCTATAATTCCGGGAAATTCCGATGAGGATGAAACCATCAAAATGCAGCTCGGGAAAGAGGCGGCTCAATATCTTAAAAGAACCATAAATAACGGGGATATTGTAGCTGTAACAGGTGGAACAACAATGGCACAAATTCCCCGGGCTATGGAAAAAATATCTGGGCTTAAAGATGTTATAGTAGTTCCAGGCAGGGGAGGGTTGGGAGAAAGGGTTGAAATCGAATCCAATACTATAGCGGCTGAATTGGCAAAAAAACTTGAGGCCAAATATAAGCTGTTATACGTTCCTGATAACCTGAGTCCTGAAACCATGGAATCGATTATTAATGAACCGGGAATTCGGGAAATATTAAAGATTATTCGTCGGACCAATATTCTGCTCCACGGTATTGGAGGGGCGGAAGAAATAGGACGGAGGCGAGGCCTTTCAGAACAGGAAATAATAGAGATAAATAAAATGGGAGCAGTGGCGGAAGCCTTCGGGTATTACTTTGATAATAAAGGTAAGGTTGTTCACACTACTACAAGTGTAGGTCTTACAATAAGTGATTTAAAAAATATTCGTATTGTCATTGCTATAGCCGGTGGAGCCAATAAAGCTCCTGCAATACAAGCTTTTCTAAAATACCATAGCCCAACGGTTTTTATTACCGATGAAGGAGCGGCTCGCAAATTGTTAGAACTTGAAGGAGGCGAAGACGATGAACAAAAAAACTCTTGAAGATTTCAACCTGGAAAATAAAAGGGTTTTGGTAAGGGAAGACTTAAATGTTCCCCTAGACGAGAATCAAAACATAACCGATGATACACGGATAAGAGCTGTTTTGCCTACAATTAATTATCTTATAGACAAGGGGGCAAAAGTTATTATAGTATCACATCTTGGCAGGCCAAAGGGCAAAGCAAATCCGAAATACAGCCTTGTCCCTGTGGCCAAAAAGCTCTCGGAGCTCCTTAAAAAAGAAGTGACTTTCGCCCAGAATTGCATAGGAGAGGTGGCGGAAAAAGCAGCAGCCAAAATGAAACCTAAAGATGTGCTTTTATTGGAAAATGTCAGGTTTCATGAAGGTGAAGAAAAAAACGACCCTGAATTTGCAAAAAACCTTGCCAGTCTTGCAGATGTTTTTATAAATGATGCTTTCGGCACATCCCACCGGGCCCATGCCTCCACTGTGGGCGTAGCCCAGTTTTTACCGGCAGGAGCCGGATGTTTAATGCAAAAAGAGATAGAAATAATGGGCAATGCTTTAGAAAAACCTGAAAGGCCTTTTGTGGCAATCTTGGGTGGAGCCAAAGTAGGGGATAAAATTGGAGTGATACAAAACTTACTGAGCAAGGTTGATGTGTTATTGATAGGTGGCGGTATGGCTTACACCTTTTTAAAGAGCCAAGGCCATGAAATAGGACAATCCCTGCTGGAACCAGATAAAATAGAGTTAGCCGCATCGCTTTTAAAAGAGGCACGACAAAAGAATGTGGAGATACTGCTGCCTGATGATGTGGTAGTCACCTCAAAGCTTGAGGAAGGGCTGCCCTATGAGACTGTATCTGTCACACAGATACCTAAGGATAAGATGGGTGTTGACATAGGTCAAAAAACCCGAGATAAATTTGCCGATGTCATAAAAGATGCCAAGACCGTAGTGTGGAACGGTCCCATGGGTGTCTTTGAAATGAAGGTTTATGCTGAAGGAACCCTCGCTGTCGCTAGTGCAATGGCAAAGTCAAAGGCTGTAACCATCATAGGCGGAGGGGATTCTGCAGCGGCAGTTAAGCAGCTAGGTTTTGCCGAGGCCATGACTCATATATCAACAGGTGGCGGAGCATCCCTAGAGTTTCTGGAAGGTAGGGAACTGCCGGGTGTTGCAGCCCTAAATGATAGATGACAGGTGGATTTTTATCCAAATATGTTATAAACTGATATGAAGACATAACAATGGACTAACCCGACCTAAGTCCCCCGCCTCCATTGGCGGCGGTTGCAAAAGGGCGGTTTTGTCAGTATAGACTCGACTAAACATTTAGAGTGGCAAAGCCCCTCTAAATGAAGTCTCGTTCGACAATACTAATATTAAAATAAACCGGAGGTGCTTATTGTGTCCAGAAGACCTTTAATAGCAGGCAACTGGAAAATGAACAATAACAAAAGAGAAACATTGGATTTTCTCGCAAGCTTTCTACCAAAAACTGAAAAGCTTACAGCAGAGGTTGTTATATGCCCGCCCTTTACAAATCTTTATACAGCAGCCGATAAGATAAAAGGTACAGCGGTAAAACTGGGGGCCCAAAATATGCATTGGGAGGAAGAAGGTGCTTTTACCGGTGAGGTTTCGCCGGGGATGTTAAAGGAAATTCCCTGTGATTATGTGATTATAGGCCATTCAGAGAGGCGACAGTATTTTGCCGAAATGGATGATACCGTGAATAAAAAAATAAAATCCGCTCTCCGGTACGGTCTCCTTCCCATAGTGTGTGTAGGGGAGAGTCTTGTTCAGCGTGAGGAGGGCACCACTATGGCCTGGGTGCTGTCACAGGTGGAGAAAGCCCTAAAGGACATAACATCGGAGCAATTGGAACAAATAGTATTCGCATATGAGCCCATTTGGGCTATTGGGACAGGTAAGACTGCCTCGGCGGCTGATGCTCAGGAAGTCATAGGAGCCATAAGAAAGAAAATTGCAAAAGATTACAACCAGGATGTTGCGGAAAAGGTTAGAATTCTTTATGGCGGCAGTGTAAAACCAGAAAACATAAAAGAATTAATGGGGGAAGCAGACATAGACGGGGCTTTGGTAGGTGGAGCAAGCCTTAAACCTGACAGCTTTTATGCCCTTTGTTCCTTTCAACACTGAACTAATCCGCCCTAAGCCCCCCGCCCCTACAGGTGGCGGATGGCAAAGGACGGTTAAGCCCAGTATGGACTCGACTAACATTTAGAGGAGATTGAATCCTCCTCTAAATGAAGTCTCGTTCAACTGACTTAACTGGTGTAAGTCTCCCGCCTTTTTAGGCGGGAGTCAAACGCCAATTAAGTCATTTATTAGCAGTTCTAAAATTCAGTTGGAGTGAAGGAATCTCCACCTGAATTAAGAACTTGCGTCAATCTACAGTAGGAGTTGAAGATAGTGTCGAAAAAACCGTTGATGTTAATGATTTTAGACGGTTGGGGGCTAAGTTCCGAAAAAAAAGCAAATGCTATACTAAATGCCAATACGCCTAACTATAACAAACTGATGAAACAGTATCCAAACACCAGCTTGGAGGCGTCGGGTCTTGCCGTAGGATTGCCTGAGGGCCAGATGGGCAACTCTGAGGTGGGTCACCTAAACCTGGGTGCGGGGCGAATTGTGTACCAAGATTTAACTAGGGTAAGCCAGGACATAAAAAACGGCGGATTTTTCAAAAACCCATCTCTGGTTTGGGCAATGGATAACGCTCTACACTCCAATAAGGCTCTTCACCTTATGGGTCTTTTATCCGACGGCGGTGTCCACAGCCATATAGAACACATTAAAGCACTACTTGATATGACCAAACAAAAAGGACTGAACAGAGTATACCTGCATGCTTTTTTAGACGGCAGAGACGTGCCTCCGGCTAATGCTCAAAAATATATAACTGAAATCGAAGAATACATGGAAAAAATTGGTGTAGGGAAAATAGCCACAATTTCCGGACGCTACTATGCCATGGACCGGGATAAAAGGTGGGAAAGGACTCAGAAGGCCTATGATGCCATGGTTTTCGGCGAAGGGCTTCAAGCAGCAAGTGCAAAGCAGGCTCTGTTACAGAGCTATGAGCGGAAAGATACTGATGAATTTGTAATACCCACTCTAATCACCGATGACAACGGAGAGCCTGTGGCAATGGTGAAACAAGGAGACTCCATAATTTTCTTTAACTTCCGTCCCGACAGGGCTCGCCAGCTGACCTATGCTTTTTGTAACGAAGACTTCGAAGGATTTGTGCGAAAGAAGGGGTATTTTCCCGTCTGCTATGTTTGTTTGACCGAATATGATTCGGCCATTAAAAATGTAAAGATAGCTTATGGTCCTGAATCTTTGGAAAATATTCTTGCAAAGGTGCTGGCAAAAGCAGGACTTAGACAACTTAGGATCGCGGAGACAGAAAAATATGCCCATGTAACCTTTTTCTTCAACGGTGGGGTGGAAAAGGCCTATCCCGGTGAAGACCGTATATTGGTTCCATCTCCCAAAGTAGCTACATATGACTTGAAGCCTGAGATGAGTGCATATGAAGTGGCCGATACAGTGATGGAAAAAATTCGTGAAGATATATATGATGTGATAATATTAAACTTTGCAAACCCTGATATGGTAGGGCATACTGGTGTTTACGAAGCAGCTCTCAGAGCTATTGAGGCAGTTGATGAATGTATCGGAAAAGTGGTAAAAATAATACTGGAAAAAGGCGGCACACTGCTTGTGACTGCAGATCACGGCAATGCTGAGAAAATGATTGATTTTATAACAGGAGAGCCTTATACTGCCCATACTTGCAACCCGGTTCCGTTGATTCTTGTAAATGATAAAAATTATAAGCTCAGACATGGCAAGCTGGCCGATATAGCACCTACCATGCTTCAATTATTGGGCATAGAAAAGCCAAAAGAAATGACGGGCCAATCTCTGATATTATCTTAACTTGAACAAGTTAATATAACGGTGTCAGGGAAGTCTCTGAAAAAGTGAAACATCATGGCAAATAACACAAACCGTCACCTAAGCGATACTAAAACCATCATCTTGCGGCGATGCCAAAACCAGCATCTGAGCAATACTAAAACCGTCATCCTGAGCGATAGCGAAGGATCTAATGTTAGGGTGGCTTTTAGGATTCTTCATTCCACTTCGTTTCATTCAGAATCCTCATGCGGCCCGCGCCATGATAAATGAAAGCATTCCCGTTATTCCGAAGGAGCAAAGCGACTGAGGAATCTTAAACAAGATCCTTCGGGCGTTGCCCTCAGGATGACAAAAACAGGTGGCTTTCATAACAATGACATGAACCCGAAATCTTTCAGAGGTTTCCCAGGCACTTCAGACTTAACTTTTAGAATAACAGATCTTAGTTTGGGGCGAAGTGCTGTCATCTTCACCGGGGTAGCTTACGACACCGGAATCAATGATTAAATAAAGATAAAAATACTTTAATACAATAGGAAGGTGAATGCTATGTCAACAATCATCGATGTATTTGCCAGAGAAATCTTGGATTCACGGGGTAACCCAACAGTAGAAGCAGAAGTTATACTTGAAGACGGTACAATGGGCAGAGCTGCGGTTCCCTCGGGTGCCTCTACAGGCCAGTTTGAAGCTGTAGAGCTCAGAGACAAAGATCCTAAGCGATTTGTAGGTAAAGGTGTTCTCAAAGCCGTTCAGAACGTGAATGAGGAAATAGCTCCCGAGCTTCAAGGCATGGATGCTCTTGACCAAGCGGCTGTTGACCAACTTTTGATTGACTTGGATAAAACCCCTAATAAAGTCCGCCTAGGTGCCAATGCTATTTTGGGTGTATCCTTGGCCACAGCTCATGCAGCAGCAAATTATCTAGGCGTAAGTCTTTACAAATATATCGGCGGCACCAATGCTAAGGTTTTGCCGATTCCAATGATGAATATATTAAACGGCGGCGAGCATGCCGATAATAATGTGGACCTACAGGAGTTCATGATCATGCCGATTGGTGCTGGAAGCTTCGCTGAGGCTTTTAGAATGGGTGCTGAGACATTCCATACCTTGAAGAAAGTTTTGGCGGAAAGGGGCTTGGCTACAGCTGTGGGCGATGAAGGAGGTTTTGCCCCAAACCTTTCTTCAAATGAAGAAGCTATCAAATACATTGTGGAAGCTATTGAAAAAGCCGGATATGTCCCGGGCAAGGACATATTTATTGCACTTGACTCGGCCTCTTCGGAGTTTTACAATGAGGGCAAATACCAGCTCAAAGGTGAGGGATTGGAATATGATGCAGCTGGCATGGTGGATTATTACTCCCGCTTAGTTGAAAAATACCCCATAATATCCATAGAAGACGGCATGGACGAAGAGGACTGGGAAGGTTGGAAACTTCTCACAGATGCCCTCGGCAGCAAAGTTCAGTTAGTTGGTGACGACTTATTTGTAACCAATACTGAGCGGCTTAAGCGTGGTATCGAAAAAGGAGTGGCAAACTCAATCTTGATAAAATTAAACCAGATTGGGACTTTGACAGAGACCCTTGATGCTATTTTAATGGCTGAAAGAGCAAAATACACAGCAGTAGTATCACATCGCTCCGGTGAAACTGAAGATACCACCATAGCAGATTTGGTGGTGGCAGTAAATGCAGGGCAGATAAAAACAGGAGCTCCTTCCCGCACCGACCGAGTAGCTAAATACAATCAACTCTTAAGAATAGAGCAGGAGCTTGATACCACAGCCCAGTATCTTGGCATCGGAGCTTTTTATAATATTAAGCGATAAAGACCGTTGATTTTGATTTGGAACCACAGCCAGTATCTTGGAATTTAAGCTTTTCATAAGATTAAAAGATAAGATGTGACGGTTGACAGGTGATACAGTTCGCTCAGACTGCGAAGCAGTCGTCAAAGGTAACCTAAGGTCACTAGCGAAACAGCGTTAGCTGTTTTTTAACGGCTTTCTTTAAATTTCATCAAGAACCATAAACGAAAATATAATATTCGCTCTCTTGTATCACCTGACAACTATAGTTGCTACTTATAATATTAAACACATAATTGGTTTCAGTGTAGAAACTCCTCTGAGTTGAAGACAGAGAGTGTCTCCTTTTAAGCAAGACTGTTTTTTTGAACAGGGGACGGTCAAAGATCGCCCCTACAAAGGGCAAATGAAATAAGAGCACGTCAAACTGTGTGAAAACCTGCTAATCCATGTTTTGTGTCACTCTGAACGCAGTAAGAGTCTGAGATTCTTGCCATGTTTTATGTCACTCTGCACGCAGTGAAGAGTCTTAGATCCTTCGCTTTGCTCAGGATAACAACTTTATGACAACTTTACACAGGTTGACAATCTTGACCATATTCCTTGTTGTGACTTTTTACACAGTCTAGCACCCAGGATACATGCTCACGGGAAGTGCAGGATGCCGAATTGCCGTAAACCCCTGCGTTGCAGGGAACGGTATTCGACTGTTCCGAATAACAGTTCGGCTTTAAGGAGAGATATCGTCTCTTGCCGGAATAACAGGTCTTGTTTTAGGAAGAAGGGATGCCATCATCTTCATCGGAGTAACTATCCACACCGGAATCAACATTATACCGGAACAACACAAGATTTATAGAAAGTTAGTATATATGGTCAACGAGGGGGCTCTTTATGAAGGAATTAATCGTATACCCCACACCTTATTTAGTTAAGCAGCATAATAAGGCACAGCTCGAAGGAAAGAAAGGGGTGACCGGAGAACTTCCGGTCACCTATGAAGTTTTTGTTGAAAAATGCATAAAAGAGTTTGTTGCTTCAAAAAAATTCCTTGGAGACTTTAAGAAGAACCTACTTCTCAACCGCATATTCAGAAAACTGAAAAAGCAGAATAAGCTGATATATTTCCATATTCCTCGACAGGGATATATATATCGTATAGGTGAAGTTATTGGGGAACTGAAACAACAGGATATTGACCCTAGGACCTTTGAAAGCATTAGAGATGAGAAGTCTTATCAAAAAGACCTTTCCTTAATATACAGAACCTACCAGGATTTTCTTATAAGTAACCGTTTATATGACCAAGAGGATCGTTATATATTATGTAAAAAAAACATTTCTAAAAATAAATTTATTGCGCATAGGGATGTTGTGCACTTCAGGGAATTTTATGAACTTACCCCAATTCAGCAAAAGATATTGTCTGCTCTGGGAGACAAAGCCAAGGCTGACAACTTGGATCTTGCACCAAAAATGAAAGAGATAAAAGTGATAAAGGCGCAAAACCGTAGGACCGAGATTATGATTCTTGCTCAAGTAATTTTAGAGGATTTGTGGGAAGGGTTTTTACCGGAAAACGTATGCATAGTCCTGCGAAACCCTGATGTCTACGAACATCTTTTACACGAGATTTTTGAAGAAAGAGGTATACCTATTCGCTTGGATAAACAGGCGGCACTTATTCAAAATCCTTTTATCAAAGCTTTACTAAGGCTTTTTCAAGGAGAGCTTACCGACTATTTTTCGGAAGAATTACAGGAGGAAAGTACAAAAAGTTATACAATAGGTAAATGGACGGCCAATCTGGAGAAATTCCTTATTAATCAGGGATATCCCGGAAGATTTTGTGATATTCACGATAATGATATTGTTTTAATAAAGCGGGATTTGGAGGCCTTTGATTCTTTAGGTGGTCTTTTAAATGAACTAAATGATATGGACAGGTTCATTCCTGAAGAAACTATAACCTTCGAAAATTTTGTAAACCGTTTGGAATTTTACCTTCAAAGCCGGATTTATAACTACAGTCCACCGAAGGATGGGATATGGGTACTGTCGCCGGCAATGCTGAGAGGACTGAGATTTGACAAGGTTTACGTACCTGGCATGATTGAAGGGGAGTTTCCCAGGGATTTTAGACCTGATTGGCTTTTGAAAGACAGGGACAGGGTAATTTGTAATAAAAAAGGATATGATTTTGATACTTTAGATAATCTACTTGAGAAAGAGAGAGAGTCTTTTGATTTTTTAACAGCTTCAAGCTCCATGGGCTATTTTTCTTATCCTAAAGTATTAGAAGACAATACCTCTTCGCTGATGTCGTCATATCTTCAAGAATTACTAGATCTGTTTGCAGCACCTGTTAAAAATGTAAGATTTGAATCCGTATACCGCCCCAAGACTTTAGAAAGTTCTATGACAAAACCCGGAGTTATTTCGGAAAAGACTAAACATAGGTTAAAGAAGTTTTTTTTCAAAAAACCGTTCAGTGTAACGGCATTTAATACGTATGGGGAATGTCCCTACAAGTTTTTTCTTGCAAGAGTCCTAAACCTGTCACCTCCTGATGATGAGGGCGAGTATACAGCATTGGCAAGAGGAACCGTTTTGCATAAAATACTGGAGTTGTTTTTTAAAAATCATAGGAAAGGGTTTGAACATGCAAAGCTGGATGAGTATGCAGATGAAATAAAAATACTTACGGATGAAATTATGGAAAGCTCCGGTGTGAAAGAAAGCTTTTCGCATCCATTTTTATTCGAGATAGAAAAGGAAGAAATCGTAAACAACATTATTGATTATTTAGCCTGGCATATAGCACAAGGAGGGGACTTCAAACCTGTTTTCTTAGAATTGGGTTTTGGATATAAAAAAGGTTTTTCCTTGGATTTTGCTCCGGATATTCTTCTTTCAGGCAAAATTGACAGAATTGATGAGGACTCGGAGGGCAGATTAGTGGTCTTTGATTACAAATCCGGCTCCACGCCGGATATAAAACAGGTGGAAGAAGGTACAAATCTTCAACTGCCACTTTATATCATGGCTTCGGAGCAATTACTGAAAAAACCGATAGTAGGTGGAGCTTTCATTTCCATAAAAAAGGGCTCTGTGGATAATATTTTGGTCAGAGACAGAAATTTGCCTTTTGTATCCAAACGCCGAAAGAAAGGGATTTTGAGGCAAGAAGAATGGGAAGACCTGATGGAAACAGTGAAAACCACTATTAGAGCTTATGCAGACAATATAAGGGAAGCCAGATTCCCAATGCAGCCTAAAAAATGTCCGAAGATACAAATGTATGGTAGCTTTTGTGATTTTACCGAAATCTGTCCTTGGGAAGGGGATAACAATGAAATATACTCCTGAACAGAAAAAAGCCATTGAGACGGTGGACAAAAATCTTGTGGTGACAGCGGGAGCTGGAGCAGGTAAGACCAGGGTATTGGTTGACCGCATTCTTTACATTTTAAAAAGAGGTATGGCAGATATGGATGAAATTGTTGCCATTACATATACGAATAAGGCGGCACTGGAAATAAGAGAGCGTCTGCGGATAGAGATGATAAAGCAAAAAGACGAAGGAGATATTTCAAAAAATCTCGAAAGATTGGGTATAGCATATATCGGCACAATACATAGTTTTTGCCTGCGGCTCTTGAAAGAAAACCCCGTGGAAGCCGGCATAGACCCGGATGTAAAGATTTTGGAAGAATATAGGGCTAATGCCTGGTTGAAGGAAAGTATCAGAGAGACAATAATAAACAATCTGGAGAATAGAATTGTGTTTCAACTCACATCAGAAATGGGTTTTTTAAAACTATCAAATGAGCTTTACGGGAATATGATTAAAATGCAAAACCAAGGTGTGAATCCATCGATTATACACAAAATGGCTGTTAGTGAAGAAGAAAAAACCTTAGCAATGCTTATTGATAGAATTTATAAATTATATAGCAATATAAAAGAGCAGCAGGTTTTTCTGGATTATGAGGATATTTTACAAAAGACTTTGACCCTGCTTGAAAAAAACAGAGAAATTCTCCGGGGATACCGGGAAAAGTTTAAATTCATTTTAATTGATGAATACCAGGATTTGAATTTTGTTCAAGATAAAATATTGCGTCTCTTAGGTGAAGGTACCAACCTTTTTGTTGTAGGTGATAAAAAACAATCCATATACGGGTTTCGTGGAGCCCGAGTGGAGCTTTTTGAAAAGCTGCGAAGGGATTTGGAAAGTAAGGGTCAAGCTCTGAACTTAAAGGATAATTTTCGAAGTGATGAGCGAATAATAAAATATGTAAATCGGAATTTTGAAAGCATTATGGAGGGCTACGAACCAATTACAGCTCATCGATGTCATGAAAGCAAAAAGAATATTTGTTTTTTAACTCCGGAAAGCCGAGGTCTCATGAGAGAGCGAAGGAAGCTGGAGGGTGAATTGATAGCCAAAAAGATTCTTAAGATGATGACTGACGACTCTGTAAAAATCTATGACAAAGAAACTCAAAAATACCGGAACCCCACTTTTCGTGATTTTTCTATATTGCTTAGAAGGAAGACCCATCTTAAACACTATATAAATGCTTTCAAAGCCTATAACATTCCCTTTTATGTGGCTGATACAGGAAGTCTTATGGAAAGTTTAAGCGTAAAAAACCTTCTTTATGCATTAAATACCATTGAATACCAAGATAATATCAATCTATATGGAGCACTTTCGCATCTTTTGAATGTAAGTGATGACAGTCTTACAGAGTATGTGCTTATGGGACGTGAACTAATATCGGGGCTTACAGAAGATGCAGACAATACCGGTGTCTCCAAAAGTCTGGTAGAAGCCTTTCAATTAATCCGCAGGTGGTGTAAAATAAAAGACAGGGCCACACTCAGTGAGTTAGCAGAAAGGATTGTTGAAGACACGGAACTTTTATGTTATTTCGCTCAAAGAGACCTGCTTGAAATTGAAAATTTGTATAAGTTTTTGGATTTATGCCGGGATTATGATCAGCAAGGCTATACTTTAAGAGAGTTTTTAGAAGAACTTTCGGATTTGGGCCAGGAGCAGCAGGAGGCCATTGATGCCTCCGAGGAAGAAGACGTAGTAAGATTTATAACAATACATTCCTCCAAGGGTTTGGAATTTCCTATAGTAATTCTGGCGGACAGCGGCCAGGAGATATCAGGTGTCTCCTCGGAAATCTTATTTGATCCACAAATTGGTTTAGCGCTGAAAAAAGATAAAGATAAATGGGAAATGCTGAAAAAATTTTTGGAACAGAAGGAGATTGAAGAGGCCAAAAGATTGCTTTATGTGGCACTTACCCGAGCCAGGGACTATCTTTTGATTTCAGGGGAAATGAAATCAGACAGAAGGGAAAGTTTCTTAAAATGGCTGAATCAAGAAGATGTCACAGATGAGGCAATACCAATAAATATAATCCGGGAACTAACAGATGTTGACATAAGTGATGTTAAACTTTTGGATTCAAAGAGTGAAAAACAAAGACCTGAGATAACACGAATGCCACCTAGGCATATTCATATTTCAAGAAATTATTCAGTAACAGCATTAGGAGAATTTTTAAGATGCCCTCGAAAATATTTTTTAAGCAAAGTTATGGGTATTCCGGAGAGCATTTTTCATAAAAAAGACAGTGGTTTAGCAGGGCTTTCTGCCATGGAAAGAGGTACCATCGTCCATGAACTGATAGAAATAATTCATAAAGACCAAGTTGCAGTAAAAAAATCTGGGAAGCTTTTAGAAAAATATCCATTGACTTTTGAAGACAGGGATTTTATTCAAAGATGTCTTCAAAATTACATAGAAAGTGAGCTGTATAACGCTTCCGGAG
>MTKW01008965.1_pt1 | contig 17665 bp, 14 predicted proteins | sample 1042761 | NCBI WGS metagenome assembly MTKW01 (sample SAMN06205366, study PRJNA360243) | anaerobic digester metagenome | biome: Wastewater treatment plant; feature: Anaerobic digester sludge; material: sludge; isolation source: anaerobic digester fed with sludge from wastewater treatment plant ... | reverse complement strand
TAATCAGAAACATCTCAAACTTGCTTCTAAAACTTTGGCCAGACAACGAGAAGGAAAAGGCAGGTCGAATCGGCTATGAATCTCGGTTATAGGACCAGAGGGGAGCGATCCGGTAACCTGCCGTCTGGTGAGCTTAAGCGAATAAGAAATGTATTGTTGGTGATAATCATTGCCACTTTTGCTGTTATCGGATTTCAACTGTTTAATTTGCAGATAATCAAAGGCGAGCGCTACAGGTCCTTGTCTGAAGATAACTACCTTAGAATTACTCCTATTCCTGCCCCAAGGGGCGAAATCTTTGATCGCAACGGGAAGGTTCTGGTAACTTCAAGGCCTGCTTTCACCGTGTTCTATTGGTACCTGGATCAGGCAAAGGCTGAAGAAACGCTGCCCCGGCTTTCAAGTATACTTGGAATCGAACTATCTAAAATAGAAAAGAAAGTAGAGCAGTATTCAGGCAGGTACTTCGAACCCATACCTATCGCCAAAGACATTTCGGCTGAGATCTACACAAAGATCGTAGAAGATGCCCCTAATCTCCCAGGGGTGTTCATTGATGCTCAGCCTGTTCGATATTACCCAGAGGATGAACTTATGAGCACCAGTTTGGGATATGTAGGCGAGATCACCGGGGCTCAACTTGCAGACCCGAGATGGCAGGATTACAGAATGGGTAACATTGTCGGACAGGAAGGCCTAGAGGCATACTATGAGAATATTTTAAGAGGCATAGATGGTGGGTACCAGGTGGAGGTCGATTACCGGGGAAGGCCTACAGGCAATGCCGGCTCAGGCATAGATCCTGAGCCTGGCAAATCCATTCAGCTTGAAATTGACCTAGGCCTTCAAAAAGCTGTGGAAAGTGCTTTGCTCAAGACTCTTTCAACAAATAAGAAAGCCAAGGGGGCTTCTGCTGTAGTTCTTGACGTAAAGACCGGAGGCGTTTTGGCCATAGCTTCTGTTCCGGGGTTTGATCCAAACGCATTGATTTCCGGAATCACCTCTAAGGAGCTAAACGACAAACTTGCATCAGGAGAATGGCGTTTCGCTAATCTGGCCACAACTGGGCTTTACCCACCGGGTTCAGCTTACAAGATAGTCACAGCAGTAGCTGCCCTTGCAGACGGCAAGACAACTCCGGCTGAAATGATTTTTGATCCGGGATATCATCCTATGGCCCCAACCCTTATATGCCACAGAAGAGGGGGCCACGGGTATGTAAACATAGAAGATGCACTTGCAGTTTCGTGCAACACTTATTTTTACGAAATAGGCAGGCGTTTAGGAGTAGACACCCTTGCAGAATATTCGCGTATCTTGGGGCTTGGGCAGAAGACAGGGATTGATCTTTTTGGTGAGAACTATGGCACAGTTCCCAGCACAGAGTGGAAAAAGAAAGCTTATGGCGAAGGCAGGGTGGCCCAACCTGAATTCTTGTTTTCAGAACATATGATGGCAGCCATGGGCCAGGTGTTTCACATGTATACACCTATTCAGATGGCTTCAGTGGTTCAGGCTATTGCCAACAATGGCGTAAGAATGACACCGAGGCTTGCTGCCAGGGTTGTTGATTCTGAACATAAAGTCGTTGAAGAGATTGAGCCTAAGATAGCGAGTACTTTGGATGTAGAACCTGAGGTTCTCAGTACAGTTATGGAAGGTATGCTAAAGGTTACTTCTGAAAGCAAAGGTACGGCTTACTGGATCTTTTACGATCTTCCCCTTAAAGTAGGAGGGAAGACCGGGACTGCTCAGAACCCACTGGGAGAGGATCATGCATGGTTTGTAGGGTTTGGCCCCTATGAGGATCCTGAGATTGCCCTAGCTGTAGTAGTGGATCAAGGTGGATCGGGTTCAGGGGTAGCTGCACCTGTAGCCAGGGAGATATTCGATGCGTTTGTTATGCTTAGGAATCCGACTATACAGGAAAACGGTCTAGAGTAACCTCAGGGAGGAGCACCAAAATGGCCCAAAGGCAGGATGTAATTTTTAGAGGCACAAAAAGCGGCCTGCAGTTGATCTTAAATGACGGCAAAGATTTCGATATCTTAAAAGAGAAACTGCAAGAACATCTGAAGCGGGCAGAGTTATTCTTCCAAGGCGCTGATGTAGTCTTGGATACAGGAAAGCTTAACCTGTCAATTGACCAGATATTGGAGATTCAGAACATACTGGCTTTTCCCCATGGATTGCGCCTCAAAAAGATAATCCACGGGGACCACGAACCTCCTAAGAACCGTAGGTCAAATGCAGAAGATGTCGAAAAAAGCACAAGGACTCTTAAGAGAGAATCAAGAAATATGGATTACAGGCCAAGAACTGTGAGAAATGAGACCAGGGCTGCCGGTTGGCCACAGACTCTGTTATACAAGGGGACCCTTAGGTCGGGCCAGCGGATAACATACGAAGGTAACGTAGTTATTGTGGGCGATGTGAATCCGGGAGCAGAGATAAGGGCAACCGGTGATATTGTGGTCATGGGGGCCTTGAGAGGGCTCGCCCACGCAGGTGCAGGAGGAGACTCAGGAGTAGTAGTAGCGTTCAAATTGGAGCCTACCCAGCTAAGAATAGGTGATGTAATTGGGCGTCCGCCTGAAGGCGACCTTGGGACTCCAAAAGAACCTGAAGTAGCAAGGTTGAAGGATGGAATGATTCTCGTAGAACCATTGGATGGAAGCCGTTGGGAGGGAGACCGTTGAGTGAAGCAATAGTGATTACATCTGGAAAAGGAGGCGTCGGGAAAACCACTACATGTGCAAATCTTGGTGTTGCCCTGGCGTCTCTGGGACACAAAGTTGCCCTTGTTGATGCAGACATCGGACTCAGGAACCTAGACGTGGTAATGGGGCTTGAAAACCGCATAGTATATGATCTTGTTGATGTGGTTGAAGGGTTCTGTAGACTCAGGCAGGCTCTTATTAAGGACAAGAGGCTGGACGGGCTATTTCTGCTTCCTGCAGCTCAGACCAAGGACAAGACATCAGTCACTCCTGAGCAGATGAAAGGGCTTATCGAGCAGCTCAAAGAAGAGCATGACTATATTCTTGTTGATTGCCCGGCAGGTATTGAACAGGGTTTCAGAAACGCGGTTGCAGGAGCTGACAGGGCGCTGATTGTGACTACCCCTGAAATCTCTGCTGTAAGGGATGCTGACAGGATAATCGGGCTCTTGGAGGCCTCTGGATTCGAGAAACCCGGTCTCATTGTAAACAGGCTCAGGCCTAAGATGGTGGCCAGAGGCGACATGATGGACATACCCGATATTATCGACATTTTGGCAATAGACCTAATGGGTGTTGTTCCTGATGATGAGTACATAGTAGTTTCAACAAACCGTGGCGAGCCTGCTGCTATGTCATCTAACCAGTCAAAAGCAGGAGAAGCTTTTAGGAACATAGCACAGCGTATACTGGGTGAAGAAGTTCCCTTCTTGGATCTTACCGAGCATGAGACCTTTTGGGAGAGACTAATGAGATTGATTAAGACTAAGTAGGGGGGATAGGCTTGTTTGGTTTTTTCAAAAGAAAGGAACAGTCTAAGGAGGTTGCCCGAGACAGACTCAAACTGGTCTTGATGCAGGACAGGTTGGCTCTGTCCCCCCAGACCATGGAACAGATGAGAGACGCGGTTATTCTGGCAATTTCTAAGTTTGTTGAAATAGACGAAAGTGGGCTAGAATTTGATTGGAGAGACAGTGAACGAAAAAAAGCTTTAGTGGCTAGTATACCTGTAAGATCTATTAGAAGGAGTGGAAGGGCAAACGATTGAACTGCCAAGCGTCAGGATTGAAAGAAGAGCAGTAAAGCGCATAGATTTTTGGCTACTAGGCGCTGTGCTGTTTCTTGAGATTCTGTCTCTTCCCCTCATTGACAGCGCTACCCATTCGGCAGGCGGGCATTATTACGTAAAAAAGCAATTAGCCCTGATCGTTGTATCTCTGATGATGCTTGGGCTAGGGACTTTTATTGACTACCGGGATCTAATCAGGGTATCACCCTGGATATATGCGGCTAATTTGATGCTGCTTGCTGCATTGCCTTTCATTGGCAAGACTGTAGGTGGCTCTACCAGATGGATTCCGTTAGGGTTCTTTGATCTTCAACCCTCGGAACTTCAGAAACTGGTTACTATTCTGCTCACAGCCAATCTGCTGTGTACAAGAGACGGCCCGCCTGATTCGTTTTGGGACGTTGTCCCGGTTTATGGATGGCTGGCCATTCCTGCAGTTCTGGTACTTAAGCAGCCAGACCTTGGGACTACCCTTGTAATTGTAGTGATTGCCACAGGTATGCTGTATTTTTCAGGAGCGCCGGGGAAACTGCTTTTCCGCCTTATGGCTACAGGCCTGATTGTGGTGCTGATTCTTCTATGGTTGTACCTGTACGCGGGAGTCCCTCTTCCCATTGAGGAGCACTGGATTAACAGGCTTACATCTGCCCTTAACCCTGAGAAAGATCCTCTGGGTACCGGCTACCAGGTGTTACAGTCCAAGATTGCAATAGGATCAGGTACTGTCTGGGGCAAAGGGCTGGGACAGGGTACTCAGAACAGACTGGACTTTATACCTGAGCAGCAGACTGACTTCATTTTTTCGGTTGTAGGAGAAGAACTGGGATTTGTGAAGACTCTGGCGGTGCTCGGTGTATATGTCCTACTCTTGTACCGCTGCCTTATTTCAGCCTTTGAATCACCGGACAAAGAAGGGACCCTGGTGGCAGGGGGAGTCCTTACCATGCTCCTGTTTCAAATTCTGGTCAATATCGGCATGACCATGGGTATTATGCCTGTCACAGGTATTCCCCTGCCTTTTTTGAGTTATGGCGGGACTGCGCTGGTGGTGAATACATTTTCTATGGGCCTTGTGTTAAACGTAAGCTGGAAGCGGCATAAGATTTTGTTCTAAATTCGGCTACAGGACATGCAGCCTGGATTCATCTGGCTTGGTTTTGGAGGAAGCAACTGTGAAAGAAATCGGCACTGTAATTTCAGTCAAGGGAGACTCAGTTGTAGTTGAGGTACAGAAGAAGGCTGCCTGCAGAAGCTGTGGGCGCTGCGGCGGACACATATCATTCGGTGGAGACGTCATTATCATCGAAGCTATAAAGACCGGCGATCCAGGGCCTGGTGATCTTGTTGAGTTAGAGATTCCGGATTCTGATTACTTAAGGCTTTCCTTACTTGTTTATGGCCTTCCCTTGGTCTGTGCCGGTGCCGGATACGGCGGCGGATGGTTCTTGGGCCGGCTTCTCGGCAGCCCTTCAACATGGGGCTGGATTTTTGCCTTGGGAGGCTTTGCCCTTTCTTTTGTTTGGCTCCGAAGCTATGATACTGCCGCTACTCAGGCAAGAAGATATATGCCAATTGCAAGGCCGGTTCAAGAGGATTAAGAAACTAGGGCTGGCCGGCTTGTTCCGCAATGAGGCGGGTTCCTGTGCTGACTTTGGGCATATATCCTTCATCGGAAAGGGCTGCTATGAGAGATTCGTAAGAGTCTCTTTCTACTACAAGGTAACAAGGGCCCACTTTTTTCTTTAGATATGGCTTTATTTTGGGTGACATCATGAGTTCGTCGGCAAGATCATCAGAATCACATTTGAGAAGTATTACGTCCTCGAACTCTATGCGGCCATATGATGTTCCCCAGTGGGCTATTGAATATGTTACGTTTTGCGGAAGAGGGCTCTTAGAATGTTCCTCAAGAAACCGTTCTATAATCTCGGGAGTATATTCGTGTAAGAGAGCCCTGTATACTGAGTTTCTGGACAACTTGTAGACCATCATCTGATCTACCTTGGTGACTTCGGCAAAGGTATCAATGGACCATAGAATCTTCGGTTCAACTGTGCATGGAACAAGGACTTCGAAGTTCGATTGGACGTATATGTCTGTATCAAATGTCTCTTCAGGCCACGGATCAATCTCAAAAAGGGCCCGTCCTAGTGGAGTTACCCTGACGGTTATTTCATTTCTTGCATTGGATACTTCAAGGGCGCCAAGATACTCTAGGATGTTGACCAGGTTCTTTTCAGCACGCAAGCTAAGGCCATGGGATGAGTGGCTTGTAGACAGCGTATCCATTTCTGCAAGAAGGTTTGAAATAGAGAGGACTGTATCTTTAGGTGAGTTCATGATTATCCAAAGTATTGTCTGCAAGTCAGAATCTTGTGTCATAAATGTCTGCTTCCAATACCGGAAAAGATCCATGCGCCATTCACGGTAAGGTGATTCAAGCCATGCTGATGCTTGTGAACCCAGCCTCAGGGTATTATTCCTTTCGTCGCACAGGCTTTTGGACTTTGCAAAGTAGACCAAAAAGGCCAGCCTGGGCGGATACCTTACAGGGAAGAAAGACTCGTCTATATTTGAGTCCTCCTCTTCCACAAGGATCGATAGTTCGTTCTGGGCTTTCTTGAACATTGTCCCTGCTTGAGTTACACGCACTTCATGTTTGCGCAAATAAGACAGGAAGAGGCACATGTGTCTCAGAGGGGCCGCAAAATCTATTCTATGCCTTGGAGTGAATCGGGTTGGATCCAGACTTGCTTTTTGAAAGATGCTGCCGAGAAAGAATTTCGAGAGCACGTTTCGAAGATCTTCAGGTACAAAGTACACCTGCCGGTATCCTTCTCTCCTTGTAAATACCAGGCCCCTGGCTATTAGCCCTTCTATAACCTTAAACCCGTTGCGCCGCCATTTACGTGACAACTGGTTGAGTTTCTGATGGCACTGTTCAACTACAACGCCATTTCCCCCTCCTGCAAGGGTTATCAAGCGAAGTGCTAGCATTTCTTCTTCGTTCAGGCCATTCATAGCTACAAGTGCATTTGCAGGTACCAAGAGGTGAGAAGTGATCAATGCGGCTAGATTCGACTCATATTCTGACTTCTTCTGCTCCGGTTCACAGGGCAAAGTAATACCATAGAAGTTCGCGATTGATGTCATGCGTTCTACTGGGATACTTGAAAGTGCTTCCCGTAGGTCCATCATTGTCCCCTCTTCCATGCCTCAAGAAAGTTCTGACTCTCCCAAATGGTATACTTATATCCCTGTTCCGTCAAAAAAAGCTGCCTTTTCTGTGAAAAGTCCTGATCCTTTGTATTTCGGGTAACCAAAGAGTAAAATACTGCACTTTCCCCTTGAGGTTTTGGACGGAGAATCCTGCCAAGGCGCTGGGCTTCTTCCTGGCGCGATCCAAAAGTCCCTGACACCTGGATTGCCACACTGGCATCTGGCAGGTCTACTGCAAAATTGGCTACTTTGGAGACCACAAGGGCCTTAACTTCTCCGGACCTGAATTTGGCGTATAATTCTTCCCGGACACTATTTGGGGTTTGGCCATAGATCATTGGAGCGTCAAGAATTCTTGATATGTCTTCTAACTGGTCTATATACTGGCCCAACACAAGTATCTGGTCATCCTTATGGTGCTCCACGATTTCTTTCACCAAATCATATTTGGCAGGATTGGTTGCTGCAATTCTGTATTTGTCTCTTTCTCCGGCAGTATGGTATTCAAGGCGGTGTGCTTGGTCGAAATCAACACGTATCTCGTGGCAGTGGGCCGTTGCGATCCAGTTCTGGGCTTCAAGTTCTTTCCACGGCTTGTCGAATTTCTTAGGGCCGATAAGGCTGAAAACATCATCTTCACGGCCGTCTTCTCGGACAAGAGTAGCGGTAAGGCCCAGTCTCCTCCTGGCCTGAAGGTCTGCAGTGATCCTAAAGACCGGAGCAGGCAAAAGATGTACTTCATCGTATATGATCAGGCCCCAGTTCCTTTCGTCAAACAGCGAAAAATGAGGGAATTCCTCTGTACCTCTTTTTCTGTAAGTAAGAATCTGATAGGTAGTGACGGTTACAGGCCCAACATCTTTCTTCTCGCCGCTGTATTCCTTTACCATGTCAGGGCTTAAGTCGGACTTATCCAGAATTTCGGCTATCCACTGCCTGAGGGCTACGATGTTGGTTGTAAGAATCAGGGTTTGGGCAGCAACTTGCTCCATGACGCCAAGGCCTACAATGGTTTTGCCTGCCCCACACGGAAGGACAACCACTCCGCTGCCACCTCTGACGCTTCCACCTGCCCAAAAGGCGTCTCGGGCAGCCCTTTGGTATGGCCTTAGGCCAAATTCCTTCCCGCTCATGGCCTTGTTACGAAGGGAAATATCCAGAGGGTCACCTTCTGTGTAGCCTGCCAGGTCTTCACATGGGTAGCCCATTTTAATCAGAATCTGCTTAACAAGGCCCCGTGAGTACGGTCTGATTATCATTGAATCTTTTCCGGTGATCTCTTGGATGTGGGGGGCCATCTTATCTGAACGCCTAATTTCCTCCATGATAAACTCATCAGATGAATGCAAGACGAACAAGTCGCCTTTGCGAGTGAGTTTTAGTATGCCAAACGTTTCCATTGTATCCCTGACATAGACAGCTATGTTCTGAGGTAAAGGATACCTGGAGTAGCGGCTGAGTCCTTCAATCACTTCATCAGGGGAGAAGCCGCAAGAAGCGGCGTTCCATAGCGAGAGCACAGACAACCGGTAAGTATGAACGTATTCAGGGCTCTTTACCAGATCTGAAAAGCGCATTATTATGTCACGCGCGTTCTCGTAATCCGGATTGTCTACTTCAAGCAAAATGGTGCCATCGCTTTGGACTATAGCTGGAAGATTCGTCTGCAAAGGTACTCCCCCTGAAATATGTTTTTCGCCCCATGAAGATAATAGTCCCAAGAGAACCTTATTCTACGTCAGTAATTGAAGTTCCTTCTTGCAGGTCTTTCCAAGGCTTTGCCCAGTGGAGAACAGATCCTGTATAATCTAGTTGTCCCAGTAACCCAATGGCGGTGTGTTAATTTTGGCAAAGATAAACCTAGATTATCCAGGGCAAGAGCAAATTCTTGCCGGGCTAAACAAACAGCAAAAGGAAGCGGTAACCCACATCAACGGGCCTCTTCTAATACTCGCCGGTGCAGGCAGCGGCAAGACCACTGTCCTTACCAGGCGTGTAGCCTACCTCATATCCCAGGGTGTGAAACCATGGTCTATTTTGGCTATTACCTTTACAAATAAAGCTGCAAATGAGTTAAGGAGTCGTATACAGTCTGTCCTTGGGCCCAAAGCCGAAGGTGTCTGGGCCATGACCTTCCATGCAACGTGTGCCAGAATACTCAGGACAGAGTACCCTTCGATAGGTAAATCAGGCCGGTTTTCAATAATGGATTCCCAGGACCAGATACGGATAATGAGACAGGTTCTTAAGGAGATGAACTTGTCTGAAAGGCAATTTACTCCTTCGAGTATGCTAAGGCTGATTTCAAGTGCCAAAGACAAGCTGTGGAGCCCTCAGGACATGGCCAAAAATGCCGTATCTTTCTTCGAAACAAAAGTTTCACAGGCATATGCGTTGTACCAGCAGAGGCTCTCGGCTGTTGACGCAATGGACTTTGACGACCTGATTATGCAAGCAGTCATGTTACTAAAGAATAACCGGCAGGTACGTGAGAAGTATCAGAGCAAATTTCAGTACATATTGGTAGATGAATACCAGGATACTAACAGGGCCCAGTATGAGCTCACAAGGATTTTGGCGGCGTCTCACAAGAATCTTGCAGTTGTTGGAGATGACGACCAGAGCATCTACAATTTCAGGGGTGCGGATCTTCGAAATATCCTTGAATTTGAAAAGGATTACCCATCATGCAAAACAGTGAAACTTGAAGAGAACTACCGTTCTACCCAGGTTATCTTGGACGGTGCGTATCATGTAGTTTCACGCAATTATTTTCGGAAGGATAAACGGCTATGGACCTCACGGAAGGGTGGAGGGCTGATTACTGTCTTTGCGGGACAGGACCAGGATGACGAGGCCCAATTTGTCGCGCAGGAGGTACTCAAGCTATCTTCCGGCAGGCCCTTGGGCTCAATGGCTGTGCTATACCGTACCCACGCACAATCTAAGAGCATAGAGGATGCGTTTATGCGTATTGGCATACCGTACACAATTGTCGGAGGCCTGCGCTTCTACGAGAGAAAAGAGATCAAGGATGCCATAAGCTACCTTCGAATCATAGCTTACCCGCGTGACTATGTTGCCCTGGAAAGAGTGATTAACGCACCTCCCAGAGGGCTAGGCCCTGCAAGTTTGAAGAAGATTATTGCTTACGCTGATGAAAAGAGCCTCACCATTGTAGAGGCATTTTGTCAGGCCTCGTCGATCTCAGGTTTGACAAGGCCCGGCAAGAAGGCAGCCGGGGAACTTGGCACTATTTTACGGGAAGTATCTGACATAGAAAACTTGCCAATCCACGGGATTATGGCTCATATTCTCGATCATACCGGGTACAGGCGTTGGCTTCAGGCTGATGATACAGATGAAAGTCAAAGCAGGTTAGAGAACCTTGATGAATTGCTAATCTCTATGAAAGCGTCGGCTGCAAGAGGCCAGAATCTTTACGAGTACCTGGAAGATCAAGCACTTATCAGTGATCAGGATATGTATGATGAAACCCAGGACGCGTGTGTGATGATGTCCTTACATGCTGCAAAAGGACTTGAGTTTGATGTAGTGTTTTTAGTAGGCATGGAAGAGGGAATTCTGCCACATGCCAGATCTATTGGAGATGAAAATCAGATAGAAGAAGAGCGGCGCCTGTGTTATGTGGGTATGACCAGGGCAAAAGAGCTTCTGTACCTTACCCTGGCCACTCAAAGAGAGACGTATCTTGGTACAAATCTAAACGGCGTGTCCAGATTTCTTCGTGAGATCCCAGAGGATCTCTTGGAAGTTAGGGCCTGGCACGGTTTATAGGAGGAGTGTTAGAAATGGCCCTGGAACGGACTCTTGAACTACGGCGTCTGATAAATGAATACCAGTACCGGTACTATGTTCTGGACGATCCGGCCATAAGTGATGCTGAGTTTGATAAGTTGGTCAAAGAACTGCAAACTATTGAAGAAGAGCATCCCGAATTCATTACTCCGGATTCACCTACCCAGCGCGTAGGTGGCCAATTATCTTCGGCGTTTAGATCTGTTCCTCACACCAGGGCCGTGCTCAGCCTTTCCAATGCCTTTAGTGAGCAGGAACTCAGAGCATTTGACAGAAAAGCCAGGGAACTGGTTCAGGCAGACAGGCTTGACTATGTAATGGAGCCCAAGATAGACGGGCTTTCTGTGATTCTGCGCTATGAAAACGGCAGATTTGCCCTTGCTCTCACGCGAGGCGACGGAGTCTCAGGCGAGGACGTGACCCAGAATGTTAAGACCATAAAGTCTGTGCCTCTGGTATTGCGGGATACAGGGAAAGAACTGCCTGAATACCTTGAGGTCAGAGGTGAAGTTTTTCTACCTAAAGAAGACTTTAGGAAACTCAATGAAGACAGGGAGGAAAATGGGCTTTCGACTTTTGCCAATCCCCGTAATGCTGCCGCTGGGTCTTTGAGGCAGTTAGATCCAGCAGTTACTGCCTCTAGGCCGTTACGAGCCCTGTTTTACGAAATAAGGGATATTACAGGCAATGATTGGGCCTTGCCGGACAGTGAGGCCGGTTGCCTGGCTTTGCTCAAAGAAATGGGCTTTCCCGTACCTGATTATGACTACTTGAGATCCATAGACGAAGTTGTAGAGTCCCTTCACAGGTGGAGCAATAAACGGCATTCTTTTACTTATGACATAGACGGTATTGTAGTAAAAATCAATGATTTGAGTTTGGGCCGTGGCCTTGGAGCAACAGGCCATTCGCCACGTTCACAGATAGCATTCAAGTTTCCGGCAGAGCAAGTTGAAACCATAGTCAGAGACATAGTAGTCCAGGTAGGGCGCACAGGTGTGATTACTCCTACTGCGATTTTGGAGCCTGTAAGGGTTTCGGGCTCTACTGTATCCAGGGCAACACTACATAATGAAGATTTCATAAGGCAAAGAGATATCCGCATAGGTGATACTGTCATACTTCAAAAAGCAGGGGAAGTAATACCTGAGATTGTGTCTGTGGTGACCGAAAAGAGAACAGGCCGTGAAGTCGAATTTTCCATGCCAGATAAGTGCCCGGCATGTAACTCGCAGGTTGTGCGGCTCCCTGGAGAGGTCGCATACAGGTGTACAGATATGGCCTGCCCTGCTCAGCTCAAGGAGAGCCTGATTCACTTTTCCTCAAGAGACGCCATGGACATAAGAGGGCTTGGCCCCTCTCTTATAGAATTACTCTTGGAGTCACATTTGATTAAGGATGCAGGTGATTTGTATTTCCTCAAGAAAGAGGAAATATCCGGCCTTCCGAGGCTAGGCGAAAAATCTTCGGATAATTTGATAAGGAGCATAGAGGCGTCTAAAGAAAGGCCTCTTGACAAGCTAATTTATGCAATAGGTATCAGACACGTTGGGCAGCAAACGGCAAGGCTTATTGCCGAAAGGTTTTCGACTCTGGACACATTCCTGGAGGCTTCTGAAGATGATCTTATGAAGATACCTGTAGTAGGCCCGGAAACTGCCAGGTCGATTGTGGCTTTTACCAGGACAGACTCTATGAGGCAACTGGTAAAAAAATTCAAACGGGCAGGGGTAAAAGCGTCTTTAGCAAGGCAGTCCTATGAGACTAAAGAAGGCATGTTTTCTGGTAAGGCCTTTGTCATAACAGGAACTTTGAGCAATATGGCTCGTCATGAAGCTGAAGAGCTAATATCTTCTCTGGGCGGGAAAGTGTCTTCTTCAGTATCACGAAATACTTTTGCACTGTTGGTCGGGGATTCACCGGGATCAAAACTTGAAAAAGCTAAATCACTGGGGATTCGCATAATGGAAGAGAAAGAGTTTATGGATCTGATTCAAGAAAGGAGCACGCCAGATGGACATTGATGTTGAAGAGGTTGCGTCTCTGGCTAAAATCAAACTGGGAGACAAACAGAAGAAACTGTTTGCCAAGGACTTTGAATCTATGCTCAGGCGCATGCAGGAGTTGCTCGAAGTTGATGTAGAAGGCGTTCCGCCAACATTTAACATGGGGGAAGGCACCAACCTTCGCCTGGCTGAGGATGTTCCCCACAAAAGCCTCAACCGTGAGATAGTATTGGAAAGCGCTCCTTCAACCCATGACGAATATTTCAAGGTTCCTAGAGAGCCACAAGGGTCTTAGCCAAAAGAGGTGTCTTTAACGTGAATGTATGGGAAATGACAACACGGGAGATTCTAGAGCACATTTCGTCTGGGGAGATTACTGCCACAGAAGTGCTTGATAGTTACTTGAAACGAATACGTGAGGCAGAGCCCGAGATAAATGCGTTTATACAGATTACGGAGCCTGCTGCCCGTGCCAGTGCATTCAGGGTGGATTCTATGATCTCAAGAGGAGAGAATCCTGGCCTGTTAAGCGGATTGCCTATTGCCGTAAAGGACAATATCTGTGTTAGGGGAGCCGGGTGTACGTGCGGTTCAAGAATGATGGAGAACTGGATCTCGCCATATGATGCAACAACCGTCAGGATGCTCAGGGATCAGGGAGCTGTCATAATTGGAAAAACCAACTTAGATGAGTTCGCCATGGGGTCTTCAACTGAGACTTCTGCTTTTGGCCCTACAAAGAATCCCTGGGATTTGCAGCGAGTCCCAGGAGGCTCCAGCGGTGGATCTGCGGCAGCAGTTGCCGCAGGAATGGCGCCCATTGCTTTAGGAACTGACACAGGCGGTTCCATTAGGCAGCCTGCAAGTTTCACCGGAATATGCGGAATCAAGCCCACATACGGCCTTGTTTCCAGGTATGGTGCCGTAGCATTTGCATCGTCTCTTGATTCAGTGGGGCCCTTTGGCCAGACTGTGTGGGATTGTGCCCTGGCTCTGGAAGCCATAGCGGGACACGACCCAGGGGACCCAACATCCTCTAATCGAGAGCCTGTGTCTTATACAAAGGGCCTCGATGGCAGTGTTAAGGGGCTGAGGGTTGGTTTTCCCAGGGAGTTTCTTGAAGGTATTGCGCCGGAAGTGAGAGATGAGTTTAAAAGAACTCTAAAGACTTTGGAAAATATGGGTATAGCTGTCGAAGAAATCAGCATTCCATCAGCACCCTATGCAATAGACGTTTACTATATAGTGGCCACCTGCGAGGCTTCTTCTAATTTGGCCAAGTTTGACGGAGTACGGTTTGGCAAGAGGGCAGAAGTAGAAAACCTGGACGACATGTATACCAGTTCGCGGGGAGAGGGACTGGGGAATGAAGTGATCAGGCGGATAATGCTCGGTACGTTTGCACTCAGTGCAGGGCAGAAGGAAACATACTACGTAAGGGCTGCCAAGGTCCGTACTCTCATCAGACGTGACTTTGACAAGGTTTTTGAGAAATTCGATTTGATTGTTTCGCCGGCCACTCCCTATGTGGCATTTAAGATAGGCGAGAAGATTGACGATCCTTTGGCTATGTATACAGGGGATCTTATTACGGTTCCTGTCAACCTTGCAGGATTGTGTGCCCTTTCTATGCCCATGGGTTTTGCCGGGCCAGATAAGACTAGTCTTCCTTGCGGTTTGCAGGTAATAGGCAAACCCTTTGATGACCAACTGGTACTAAGGTTAGGGCATGCTCTTGAACAGGAAATCGGAGTTGACATACACCGGAAGGTTCTTGAAATGAGGCGCACCATTAGCCCTATTAGGGAGTGTGAGTTAGTTGACTGACCGTTATGAAATGATGGTTGGGTTGGAAGTCCACGTAGAGTTAGCTACCAGGACCAAGATGTTCTGCCGGTGCTCATCTCGATTCGGGGATCCGCCCAATACAAATATATGCCCTGCTTGCTTGGGGTTACCAGGTTCTTTGCCCCAGGCTAACATGGAAGCAGTCAGGCTGGCCCTGAGAGCGGCTATAGCCTTGAACTGCACCATTAACCTTTCAAGCCGTTTTGACCGGAAGAACTATTTCTATCCGGACCTTCCAAAGGGCTACCAGGTGTCACAGTTTGACAAACCCCTTGCCCAGCGCGGATATATCGAGATAGATAACCCGCCGAAAAGAATCAGAATCAACAGGGTTCATATTGAAGAAGATGCGGGCAAGTCGTTGCATGCAGGAGACCAGATAACTACGGCTTCCTATTCCCTTGTAGACTTTAACAGATCAGGTGTGCCCTTGATCGAGATTGTGTCTGAGCCTGACATATCGTCTCCAGATGAAGCCAGGCAGTATCTCGAGAAACTGCAGAGAATTCTTGCATTTGCCAGAGTTTCTGACGTAAAAATGGAAGAGGGGTCAATGAGGGTTGACTGCAATATCTCTGTCAAACCCAAAGACAGTGAGATTTTAGGGACCCCTTGTGAGATGAAGAATCTGAGTTCGTTCCGGGCAGTGGCCCGTGCACTGGCCTACGAATTTGATAGGCAAAAAGATGTTTTGGCAAGTGGAGGAAAGATAGTCAGGGAGACCAGAAACTGGGATGAGGCCGAGGAAGTAACCAGGGTGCTTCGAATTAAGGAGTCCAGTGATGATTACAGGTATTTTCCTGATCCCGATTTGCCTGGATTGGAACTGGCCGAGGAATTCGTCGAGGAAGTAAGACGGGATATGCCCAAACTTCCCCACCAGATCGTATCTTATTATGTGGGAGAACTCGGGCTTCCTGAATATGATGCCGGAGTGCTTACATCTGATCCGTACCTTGCAGATTATTTTGATACATGTGTTTCTCTTGGCGCGGAACCTAAGACCGCGTCTAACTGGATTATGGTAGAACTTCTGGGGTATATGAAGGCTAAGGGGATACCGTACGAAAACATACCCCTTAGTCCTGAATACCTTGTATCGATGCTTGATCTTATCAAGAATGGAGTCATTAGCGGTAAGATCGCCAAAGACATATTGGTTATTATGATTGAGACAGGGAAGGATCCGCGCAAAATAGTGAAAGAGCAGGGATTAGAGCAGATTTCCGACGAAGAAAGCCTTATTCAGGTTATTGACGGGGTTATCGCCGGACACCCTTCGGTAGTAGAGGAAATTAAGGCGGGTAAGGAAAAAGCCGTTGGCTTTCTGGTGGGACAGGTTATGAAACTTACCAAAGGAAAGGCTAACCCTGCAAAGGTCAACATAATATTGAAAGACAAACTATTATCATGACGAAAGAGCATAATCTATTGTTGAAGAGAGGAGGGGCGGCCATGGGTGGCGGAAGCGGTGATTCCAATGCGGCGTATCAGGAAATTGCGTCTTCGTTGCCAAACTCCCGGGTGCTTTTCTCCGAACCCATGTCAAACCATACATCCTTTAGAATTGGCGGGCCATGTGACCTCCTCGTTATCCCGGGTACCCGCGATGACGCAATCAGGGCTTGGTTAATGTGCAGAGAACTTAGGGTGCCTTGCCACATAATCGGAAATGGGACTAACCTTCTGGTTAGGGATGGAGGAGTTAGAGGCTGTATAGTCAAACTGGCCTCAGGGTTTACAGGCGTTGAAAGAAACGGCTCTAAGAGTTTAATGATCAGTTCTGGGACTCTACTTCCAAAGCTTGTGGAAGCGGCTGTAAGCTTTGAGTTGTCAGGCCTGGAGTTTGCAGTAGGAATTCCAGGGAGTATGGGCGGAGCAGTGACTATGAATGCAGGGGCATACGGGGGCGACATGGGTTCTTTGGTGAATAGGGTAGAAGTAGCAACCCCTGATGGCCGGATACAATGGCTTTCCCAGGATGAACTTGAGTTTTCCTACCGGCATTCGCTGTTTTTGTCAAGGGATGATTTGCTGATTCTTACCGTTGAGATGCTTCTTGAGCCTGGTGACGGAAATCAGATTCATCAGGTTATGATGGCACATTTGAGCCAGCGGCAAGAGAAGCAACCGCTGGATCTTCCCTCAGCCGGGAGTGCTTTCAGGAGGCCCAGAGGGAAATTTGTGGGCCCTATGATTGAATCCCTGGGGCTAAAAGGTTTTTCCTACGGAGGCGCCATGGTGTCCCCAAAACATGCCGGCTTTATTGTTAATTCCGGGGGTGCTACAGCAAAGGATGTCCTAACCCTTATGGAGATCGTACAGAAGAAGGTGTATGCGGCTTTTGAGGTTTCACTGCAGCCTGAGATTATAGTAATTGGAGACGACTTGGAGCCACATCCAGAGTGACAGTGGAGAAGGCGGCGAAACAGCACCCGAATGAGGTGCCTTTGGCTCTGATGCGCACAAGTAGTTAGTTTCATGTATGTCGAATGAGATTTCGGGTTGGTGTGGGAGTTGACACCGGAATAGTTCTGGAATGAATACCAGTCGATAAAGGGCGTTTACAAGACAATATGGGCACGTATCGAGTTCAGATTACCGGACTTAATCACAGGGGCGAAGGAACAGGGAAGGTTTTATCAGGGCCCGATGAGGGCCTTGTTGTATTTGTTCCTGGAACATTGCCAGGCGATCTAGTTGAGTGTTCTTTGGTTGAACGAAAGAAGAATTTTGTTCGCGGGCGGGTTACGGGCTTTTTGGAACATGGCCCTGGGCGTATAGCGGAAACCTGTCCGGTGGCGTCTAGGTGCGGAGGGTGTACCTGGCAGCATATTGATTATGAACTCCAACTTGAGTGGAAAGCCCGGATTGTGAAAGAGACTTTGTGGAGAGTGGCCAGGATATCTGACTGTGAGGTTCTGCCATGTATTCCTTCGCCCAAGGTGTTTGAATATCGCAACAAAGTAGAAGTACCGCTGGCT
>MTKW01000110.1_pt2 | contig 17669 bp, 17 predicted proteins | sample 1042761 | NCBI WGS metagenome assembly MTKW01 (sample SAMN06205366, study PRJNA360243) | anaerobic digester metagenome | biome: Wastewater treatment plant; feature: Anaerobic digester sludge; material: sludge; isolation source: anaerobic digester fed with sludge from wastewater treatment plant ... | reverse complement strand
TGATATACAAGCGTGGATAACACTTTTTTTGAAAATAAGCGGGAAATTAGGCGGAGTTAGGGATTAATTCGGACACAGAGCTTCAGAGTGATTTGCTTTTGGGAAATTGGTTCGCAAGTTTTTTCTAAATGCCGTGTCTAATTTATAATTTAGGCGGACAAACAATTAATGAACGAAGCTGAAATAATAGAAAAATTAAAACAGGGGGATGAGAGTGCATTCCGGGAACTGGTTGATATCTACCGCCAGATGGTGGTAAATACCTGTTTTGGATTGTTGCACAATACTGATGATGCTGAAGATGTTGCTCAGGATGTTTTCATCGAAGTGTTTCGTTCTGTTAAAAATTTCAGAGCCGATGCTAAAATTTCTACCTGGCTTTACCGCATTGCCGTAAACCGCTCGCTCAACTTCATTCGCGACAACAAAAAACGAAAATGGTTTCAGTCGTTCGACGATGTGGTGGAGTCGAAAAAAGAGATGCTAATCCCGTTGCATCTTCAAAGCACTGACGACCCGGAATCTGAACTGGAAAAGAGCCAGCGTGCCTTGATTCTACACGAAGCCATCGATTCGCTTCCCAAGAACCAACGCGTGGCTTTTACTCTAAACAAATACGAAGATTTGGCCTACAGGGAAATATCGGAGGTGATGAACCTTTCCCTCTCTTCGGTGGAGTCGTTGATTCACCGTGCAAAAAAGAACCTTCAGAAAAAATTACACCACTGTTACAAAAAAAAGTGCATTTAACCGCAAGTTTTTAACAAATTATGTGTCTAACCAATAAATAAGGAATGTGATGAAATGCGAAAAGCTACATAAAAAACTGATTTTCTTCCTCGATGGCGACTTGCCTGAAAAAGAAGCACAGGAAATTAATTCACACCTGAATGAGTGTACTGATTGCGCTGCATTTGCCGAAGACATGAAGAAAACACTGGAAATTATTCAGGAAGAAAAATCGCCGGAGGTGAATCCATTTTTTTATACCCGTTTAAAAGCCCGGATGGAAAATGAGGAGGCACGGGAAGAACAACAGGTTGGATTTCCAATTTGGGAAAAAGTGTTGCAGCCAGCCTTCTTTTCGTTGCTTCTGCTGGCAGGAATTTATACCGGCATAAAAATCGGGCAGCCGGTAAACAACGAAAAAGGTCAAAATATTTTTGCCGAAACTGAATTGGTTCCATTTTTAAATGAAATGGAGGCAGAACCAATTGAAACATTTTTAATGGAATAGAGACATGGCACTACAAAATAAATACCGCATACTTGTTTGGGTTATTGTCATTCTGGTAGCTACCAACCTCTCTATGGGCTTTTCGTTCCTGTACCATAAACAGCAGGATAAAAAGCTACTGGAACAAACAGAACAGGAAGCCGTTGAATTGCCGGCACAGCAGCGCACCCGGTTTTTCAGGGAGCAACTGAACCTGCAACCGCAGCAAATGAACGCATTCAGAGAACTGAACCGTGAATTCAACCGGACTGCCTGGCAAATTAACCATCAACTGGAAAGTTTACGTATTGAAATGGTTACCGAAATGGGCAGTCAAACACCTGACAAAATAAAACTGGAGGCTATTTCAAAAAAAATTGGAGAATTACACACCCGTTTAAAAAACGAAACCATCGATTACTACCTTGCAATGAAAGAGGCTTGCACCGATGAACAGCAAAAAAGACTGAATGAAATTTTCATTTCAGTATTGAAAAAGAATGAAGATGTCAGACTGCCTCAACGTGGCAGAAGATATAGAAATAACAGATAAATAATTAAAAAATTAGAAATCATGAAAACTCGAAAATTTGCACTTGTTTTAATCGCCCTTATGCTGAGTACAACAATTATGTACGCACAGGGCTGGAGGAATTTTAATCGTCCGGGCTACGGATATAATCAAGGTTATGGTTATGGTTATGATTCAATTTACAGTTACCGTTACGGTCCGGGAACCTGTTTCACTCTTCTTCCGGGATTAACCGAAGACCAGAAAACTAAAATCACAGGACTGGAAACCGCTCATCAGGATGCTATGGCCGAATTACGGCTAAAACAGCGTTCAACTTTCGAACTCATTGAAAAAAATGAAATTCGCGGGGAGATGCTGAAAAAAGTACAGACCCACCGCCAGGAAGTAAGAAACTTACTTACCGAAGATCAGCAAAAACATTACGATTTATTGCATGCCCGCTATAACTACGGTGGCAGAGGATTCGCTCCCTGCCGCAGGGGAGGCCGCGGACAGGCAGGCTACGGAGGGCGAGGNNGCTAATAAAAAAAATCTGAAATTAATAAGTAAAATCTGAAAAAATGACAACCTTTGTGAAACTGAAATTCAGATAGAGCAGGGAGAATAGAAAAGAATTGGTTTATTTTTTAATATAAAAGCATTTTAGCGATGAAACAGACAATTTCTACAATGATTTTTTTGATGGCTTTGGTATTCTCAACCGTAAATGCAGGATGCCAGAAAGTGAACAAACTGACTAAAGAAGAGAAAAATGATGGATGGGTTCTTCTTTTTAACGGTAAAGATTTTGAAGGCTGGCGCGCCTGTAACGGTGATGCCATGCCTTCCAACTGGACCATTGAAGATGGAGCAATGAAAGTTTTTTTAGGAGAAGGAAAAAAACCGGGACAGGGTGCTGGTGGCGACATTCTTTATGGCGATAAGGTGTTTAGAGACTTTGAACTTTCCATCGACTGGAAAGCCAGTGAGATGGCAAATTCGGGAATTTTCTATAACATACGCGAAGTGCCCGGGAAACCCATTTATTATGCAGCGCCCGAGGTGCAGGTGCTTGACAATGAAAATGCTACCGATAATAAAATCGACAGCCATCTTGCTGGTTCACTTTATGATATGCTGCCAGCCGATCCGGAAACCGTTAATCCTGCCGGCGAATGGAATACGGTGGTTATTCGGGTGAAAGACGGAAACGTAACACATTCCATGAACGGAACCGAAGTGGTGAAATACACACTGTGGACACCCGAGTGGGATCAGCTTGTGGAAAACAGCAAGTTCAAAAACTTTCCGGGTTTCACCGAAGGAATTTCAAAGGAAGGGTATATCGGACTTCAGGATCACGGATATGCCGTGTGGTTCAGAAATATCAAAATCAGGGAACTTTAGTTGTTAAAATATCTGAATTTAGCAAAACCCCACTTTTGTAGTCTGAACTGAAACGATGTTTTTATCACACCAAGCCCATAAATTGTACTGTTTTTCAGGTTGATGCTTGATGCGTCGTCAAAGTATTTGGTGGGGCAGGTTATCTCCGCAATTTCGTATCCGGCATACCAAATTTGTGCAAGCATCTGGTTGTCGAACACAAAGTTGTCAGAATTCACATTGTAGTTTACCCGCTCAAGAACTTCCCGTGTAAATGCACGGTAGCCGGTATGATATTCCGAAAGCTTGGCATTCATAACAATATTCTGCAGAAAAGTGAGTCCACGGTTGGCAATGTACTTTATGATGGGCATGCCGCCTTTCAACGCCCCTTTCCCCAAAATCCGGGAACCTAACACAACATGGTATAAATCACTGGCAAGCAGGTTTGCCATAGCCGGAATGAGCTTCGGGGTATATTGATAGTCAGGATGGAGCATTATCACAATGTCGGCGCCGATTTCAAGTGCTTTATTGTAGCACGATTTCTGATTTCCGCCGTACCCCTTATTTTCTTCATGGACAATTATGTGTTTGATACCCAATTTTTTGCCTACATCAACCGTGTTGTCCTTACTCAGGTCGTCAACCAGAATAACATCGTCCACAATGTTGAAATCAATTTCGTGGTAGGTTTTTTCCAATGTTTTTGATGCGTTATACGCAGGGAGCACAACCACCACTTTTCTGCCATTAATCATTCGTTCTTTATTTGTGCGGTAAAATTAGAAAGAAAAAGGGAATGCCGCATTCAGAAATGTGACATGTTAATATTGCCCAAAAAACTCTTGGGAATTCTTTGAGCAATATCAACCGGAAGGTGAATGAAATTCACACTTTTTATTCGTTTTCTTTATCTTCCAGCTCAGATTCAAATTTCTTTACAGCCCATGAAACCGCAAACCATGAAATGAGAATCAAAAGCGGCCAGCTGAGCATCCAGAGAATCGGTATTGTGTACATATTCAGATATTTTCAAATTAATAAAGCGATATCAGACAGCTTTCTGTTTTGTGTCTGCCTGAAAATATTTTAATAAACGTGCGACTGTTCGTTCAACTCTTCTTCGGTTACTTTCTTCCGGTTCATCACTTTCCAGAAATAGTAGATATAGGCGAACACAAACGGAACCAGCAGCGAAACGTAGCTCATGGTTACCAGGGTAAAATGGCTCGACGATGCATTTTGTATCGTCAGCGACGACTGCAAATCGACAACTGAAGGATAGAAAGCCGTATTGTTAAAACCTGCAATGATAAACAGCGCAAACACTGTCAAAACGGTTCCGGGCCCGGAAAANNACTCCTGCCACTCCTGTAATAAAAATTATCAACACCAAAGGCATTTGTAACAGATTATTCAGGTATTTGTATTTCTCCATGAATACTTCACCCGTTTCCGGATTCACCGCAAATCCGTTTTTCAGCAACAGCCAAATAACAAAATAGAGAAAAAACACCAGAAAAATAACAGAATTGTGAAGCAGGTTTCTCTTTGACCGGACAACAATCGTTTCACTGTCAATTGTGTATATAAAATAGAGCAGTCCTAAGATTCTTGCTAAAAAGAAAATGGAAAGTCCCAGCGCCACATTGTGAAATGTCAGAACTGCCTCCAGTCCGCGTGCCGGATTTTGCCAGATTACCTGATTCAGCACATTGAGTGAAAATTCAGCTCCGTTGAAGAAAGTACCCACAGCTATCCCTATCAGAATGGTGCCTAACAGACCGTTGATAAACAGAAAAATCTCATAGGTTTTTGCACCTAAAAAATTAGCCGGTTTCTTTCTGAATTCATAAGACACAGCCTGAATGATGAAAGCTCCCAGAATAATCATCCACACCCAGTAAGCGCCCCCGAAGCTGGTGGCATAAAAGAGCGGAAAAGATGCAAAAAAGGCGCCGCCAAAGGTTACCAGAGTCGTAAAGGTAAATTCCCATTTTCTACCCAATGTGTTCAGTATCATTGATTTTTCACCTTCGTTTTTTCCAATGGTAAACAGTAGCGTTTGTCCTCCTTGCACAAATGTGAGAAAAACAAACAGTGCGGCAAGTAACGAAATGATTGCCCACCAATAGTGTTGCAGTGCGAGATGTGATAAGTTTTCAAACATAATTTTTTCCTCCTTTTTTATTTTTTCGGACCAATTTTAATTTGTCTGAACATGATTTTCAGTTCGGCAATCAGCAATATTGTGAAAAGAGCGACAAACAACCAGAAAGTGGTTTTCACCGAACCGGTGCTGATTCGTGTAACCCCGGCCATAGTTGGCATAAGATCCTGAACAACCCACGGCTGACGGCCTACTTCTGACACAATCCATCCTGCCTGCGAGGCTATGTATGCCAGCGGAATAGAGATGATTGCAAAACGAAGAAACCCACGTTTCTTTTCAATTGAACCCTTTATGACATAGAAAAGGGAGAGCGCAAACAGCAGCACAAACATCAGTCCCAGTACAACCATCAGATGAAAACTGTAAAATGATAGCGGAACGTTGGGGATTAAATCATTCACATCTTCAAAAAAGCCGTACCCAAAATATTTGAAATACTCCTGCTGAAAATCATCGCTAGTGAGCTCAGCTTTCAGCAAACCTGCAAGCTCTTCATCTCCTATTTTCTTTGCCTCTTTGAACTGATACAGCTTTCCAATGGCTGTTTTGCCCCGTTCAACTTTTTCATTTGCAGACATAATCCCATATTTCTCATTTCCGTCAATCAGGTCGTGAACGCCGGGAATGAATGCACTCCAGTCTAAAAACGTCATAAAAGAGAGCACTTTAGGGATTTCTATTATAATTGTGAAATCTTTTAGATTCTCATTGTAGGGGTCGGATTCTGATGCCGAGAATATTCCTCCCACCACCAGTCCGGCTCCTTCTGTGCCTTTGTATAACCCTTCGAGGGCTGCAAATTTCATGGGTTGCACATTTGCAATGGTGCGGGTGGAGTTGTCACCGGTGCCCACCAGATAAACCGATGAGATTAATCCAAAAATGCTGGCAACAAGAATACTTTTTCGTGCCAGTTGCTGATCGCGCTTTTTCAGAAGAAACCAAGAAGAAACACCAACCACAAAAACGGATGCCAGTACAAATCCCGATGATGTTGCATGCAGCCATTTGTCAACTGCAACCTGTGAAAACAGAATTTCCCAAAAGTTTTGCATTTCGTTGCGTGCAGTTTCAGGATTAAAAGCCATGCCTACCGGGTTTTGCATCCAGCCGTTGGCTACCAAAATCCACAAAGCCGAAAGGCTGGCGCCGATGGCTGTCAGCCATGTAGCCATCAGGTGTGTTTTCTTGCCCACCTTGTTCCAGCCAAAAAACATCACAGCAATAAAAGTGGACTCCATGAAAAATGCAAGAATCCCCTCAATGGCAAGCGGAGCGCCAAAAATATCTCCCACAAACCAGGAATAACTCGACCAGTTTGTGCCAAATTCAAATTCAAGGATGATTCCGGTGGCAACCCCAATGGCAAAATTGATCCCGAATAGAGTCATCCAAAATTTGGTTATCCGCTTCCACTCTTCATTGCCGGTTTTTACATAAATAGTTTCCATGAAGGCAAGAATAAAGGTTATTCCTAAGGTGAGCGGTACAAATAACCAGTGATACATTGCCGTGAGGGCAAATTGCCCCCTCGACCAGTTGACTAATGATAAATCTGCTAATTCTACCATAACTATTTTTTTGGTTCTGTTAATATTTCCAACACATATTCACTACGCTGCTGGTCTGTTTCAAAATTTGTTTTCAGAAAATTGGGGAAGAAAAATATTTTAAGAATGGCAAACATGATAAACAGTTTGATGAGGATAATCAGCCAGAGCTGCCTGCCCCAAAGGCTCATATTCCGAAATCCGTTTATATAAAAATACCAGATCCGTTGGATGATAAATGGTTTTTTTTGCGACATAACGGAATAAATATAGGTTTTTTAGTGAATATTATGGCATATAAACTGAAAAAAATTAAGAAGCACCAAAAAATACTCCGGGAAGATGAAAGATTCATCAAACCGGAAGTTATGTTTTGAGATAATATCTGCTTTAGCCCACAATTGAAGAGGTAAGAGGTGTGCTTTTGCTGATGTTGTCAGCCATCGGGCAGCGCCTTTCAATTTCATGCAAAAAAGCTTTTTTTTCCTCTTCAGTCATGTCTGCATCGATTTTAACAAAAGAGCGGATTTCAGTGAAACCCGAACGACCAACATCGGTCTTTCCCATAAGGAAATCTTTGTCGATATCGCCTTCAGTTTCACATTCAATTTTCCGCAGTTCAATTTTGCGCTGGTTGGCAATAATCCGTCCCATCGTACAGAAACAGGCAGCTAAGGTGGCCAAAAAAGTTTCCAGTGGATTAGGTCCTTCATCATTTCCACCACCAGCCTTTGGTTGATCAATCACGAAAGGATGGTCTGCTGAAATTTCTACGCGGAAAGTTTTCCCGATTGTTCCGCCAACTTTAATTGTTGAAATAGCCATAATAAAAATGTTTTTTGTAGTTTTTTACAAGCCCTAAATTTAGTTTATTTTTTTAAATTGCAGTTAAAGTTGATATAAAAGCAGATAAATGAACCAATTCTGCTCTTTTATGGTTTTTACTTTTTGATGGAATATTCGGTTTTGGGAGAGGCTTCGGGTAGTTCAGAAATCAGTCTGAATGATTAGTTAAACAGCAAAGTTTCAATTCACTTTTAAGCTAACAATGATGGAAAAAATAGAGGAGATTTCAAAAGGATTTAAAGTTGATGAGCTGTTTCCGGTTAAAATCAATGGCATTGAAGTGCGTGAAAATAAAAATTTAGTAACCGGAGAGAGTGATTCTATAAATGGTTTTCAATTTGCAAACCGCCCTTTTGATTCGAAATGGTTGGATTGGGATGCAATTGAAGCGAATACAAAAAATGAGATAAACCGTTCGCTTATAAACAACCTTTTCCTTGTTTTGTCCATGAATCCGGGAACTGATCTTTACCATGTATTTGTTTCAAAATATCCGGCAGGCAAACAGATGCTGACTTCTTACAAAGATAACATCACTTGCTCATTTCCTCTGTTCTCTATGTCTGACAAAGGCGAACAGACAGGTAGGCTAAGTCGAAATTCACGCATTCTCAACCTAAATTCAAATATTGTTTCTCAGATTGCTTCTGCAACGGGGTTACTGTTTATTTCCGAAATAGCCGAAGGTAATTTATGCTTTGCAACTGCCAATCCTGAATTGCAGGATGATTTCAAACTTGTATTTGTACCCATTGATCTTTTCGATTATATCTATGGTGTTTTGCATTCGCCAGCCTTCAGAAAAATGCATGGGAAGGTTTCAGAAAAGGATTTTCCTGAAATACCCTATCCGGAAAATTCAGAAATTTTCTGGAAGCTTGTCAGAATAGGTTCAGAGTTTCGAAATTCACATTTAATGGAAAGTTATGGGACAAATCAATCTATTATAGATTTTCCGGTCAAAGGTGAAAATATTGTTGCAGAGCCATTTTTCTATTCTGACAGGAAGTCAGACACAACGGGAAAAGTCTTTATAAACAACTCTCAATATTTCACCAATATTTCTGAGTCAGCCTGGAACTCTTTTGTCGGAGATTACCAGCCCGCACAGCAATGGCTTCGCAACCGCAAAGGACATAAGCTTAAGATAGAAGATATTTTGCACTATCGTAAAATAATTGCGGCACTCAGCAAGCACTGATTATCAGTGTGCTTGGAGGAAAAGTTATCTTTCCAAAAATTGAATTATTTTCAATAATCAGGTTTCCACCCTTTGGGCGGTCCCTTATCAACTATTCAAAATGAGAAATAATCTTTTTGTTTTTCAGGATATTTACAATGGCATCAATGATTTCGTCGTCTTCCAGTGAAGAGTAGTTGAAAATTACGTCAAAGTCTTCATTATTGGCAGGCTTTCCTGTGATTTTTCGGATGAACAAGTCGCGTTTCTCATCAATTTCCTTTACATATTTTTCAGCAGCCGCCTGCTTCATGTTTTGCATTTGCATGATGCGGTTAATTCGCCACCCCAAAGGTGCTTCAAGCCTGATATTCAGCTTGTTTGGAATCTCCTTGAGAATAGCACCGGCAGAACGCCCTACGATAATTGTACGACCCCTGCATGCCAGCAAGCAAATAATCCCCTTGAAAATATTAATCTCCTCTTCGTCAGCAATATCATAAATGGCTTCGCTGGAAAAGGCTTTGGCAACATCTCTGAGCGTCTTGATGGTGCTTTCAGAATATTTTATTTCGCCCGATTTAACATCCTTAATCATCTCTTCAACTGCACCTTCAAAAATTCCCCTGTCCACCCATTTCCATTCAGCATCTTTCTTTCTGTCAGACATATAACTGTATCCTGTCAGTATTTTTGAGAGTTTAATGGCGATTCGCTGTGCCGAGCAGCCTGCCTGCCGGGAGATGGTTACCACCGGTCCGGGAAAATCGCCAGTTTCAAGATTGCAATCTGTAATGCATCTCATTAATAAGTTTTCCAAGTAGTCTTCCATTTTTTTAAAGTTTAAGCATTGACTGTTGATTTTTATAATCCTAATTTTGAAATATCTATCATTTCAACTTTGTAAACCACTGTAGTAAAGGGGGGTACACCAGTTCCTCCTTCTGCCCCGTAGGCATAGTCGGAGTGGATATACATTTCAAATTTAGCTCCCCTGTTCATGTATCTGATTGTATTTACAAATCCTTCAACTTTGTGTGAAGGTTTATACTTGAAGTTCCACATTCCATTGTCAAAAATATCTTTGGAATCTTCAAACTTTCGCCCACTAAGAGTATGACCGGTATAACTGATTGTACAGTTGTCTCCAACCTGCGGTGTTTCTCCTGTTCCTTTTTCCTTAATGATGTAAAATACACTCAAGTCGGTGGTATCCACGGCATATCCCTCGTTTTCAAGCTTCCGGATATAGGCATTCAGCTCTTCCCACTCTTTCTCCCGGGTTCTTGGTTCAGACTCTTCCTCAGTGCAGGCAAACCCAATAAAAAACAGTGCTAAAATAATCAGCAAAGGAATTTTATTTAATTGTACAGGCATAATTGATTTATAATGATTATTTCAGTAAAGTTAAAATTTTTGACAGAAAGAACGAAAAGTTTTTGAAATAAGATACAAAAACATATTTCTGTTTGCAAATCAAAAATATTTACATTTTTTTGATTATCAGTCGGGCTGAGTTGTGATGATAAACTTTTATTCACAGGTTTTGTTTGAAATATCTGGAATCAGTTCCCGAATTTCAATAGAATCATTATGAAAAAGCTTCACACAAATGCACTTATAAATTCCGCTTCACCCTATTTGCTTCAGCATGCACATAATCCGGTAAACTGGCAGCCCTGGGATGATAAGCTTTTTGAGGAAGCACAGAAAACCGGGAAACCTGTTTTAGTGAGTATCGGCTATGCTGCGTGCCACTGGTGCCATGTTATGGAACACGAGAGTTTTGAAGATGAGTCGGTTGCTAAGGTAATGAATGAACATTTTGTGTGTGTTAAAGTTGACAGGGAGGAGAGACCTGATGTGGATCACTACTTTATGTCGGTGGTGCAAATGATGGGAATTCAGGGCGGCTGGCCGCTCCATGTTATCACGCTGCCGGATGGCCGTCCTGTTTGGGGCGGAACCTATTTCACAAAGGAAAACTGGCTGAAAGAGATTGTGCCCGTGGTGCGTTACTGGGAAAAAAATCCGGGAAGAGTTATAGAATATGCAGAAAGTCTGCATAAAGAGATCAGCACCTTTCTCTTTCCGAAGGTAAATGACAACACAATTCCCGTTTCACGGCAGCTACTTTTTGAGACGGTGGAGAGCTGGAAGAGTCTGTTTGATACTGAAAATGGCGGAAGAAAAGGCACAACTAAATTTCCTATTCCTCTGAATTTACAATTTCTACTCTATTATGGGAGTATTAAAGAGGATCAGCAAACGCTGGATTTTGTTAAACTCACCCTCCGGAAAATGGCACGGGGCGGAATTTATGATCAGATAGGCGGTGGGTTTGCACGCTATTCAACCGATGAGAACTGGAAGGTTCCTCATTTTGAAAAAATGTTGTATGACAACGGACAGCTCATCAGTATCTATTCTCAGGCATACCAAAAGTTTAAAGATGAAGAGTTTAGGCAGGTGGTTTATGAAACGGTCAGATTCATAGAACGTGAACTGATGGATGAAACCGGAGCTTTTTACTCTTCCCTGGATGCCGACAGTGAAGGGGAGGAGGGGAAGTTTTATGTTTGGAGACAGAATGAGCTAAAAACGCTTTTGAAAGATGAATATACTCTGTTTGCTGCATATTTTCAAGTGAATAATGCCACTTTTTGGGAAAATGGGAAATACATTCTATATCGTAACTCTTCATTTGAAAAATTTTCGCAAAAACATGATTTGTCAAAACAGGAGCTGCAACAGAAAATTAAAAACTGGAAAGAACTGCTTCTGAGCGAGCGCCAAAAAAGAGTCCGTCCCGCACTTGACGACAAAACGCTCACATCATGGAATGCATTGGTAATTCAGGGACTAACCGATGCATTCAAAGCATTTGAAGATGAGCGGTTTATGAAATTGGCTGTAAGAAACGGCTTGTTTTTAAGAGAAAACCTGATGATGAAAAACGGGAAAATTTACCATGTTTGGAAGCAGGGGAAACATTCTGTTTCTGGTTTTATGGAAGACTATGCACTCACAATACAGGCTTTTATTTCACTGTTTGAAATTACCGGAGATACACTCTGGCTGAAATCTGTCGGTAAATTGCTTGTTTATTCGAAAAAGCATTTTTATGACGAAGAGTCGGGAATGTTTTATTTCTCTGAAAAAGGGAAAAAGCAGGTGATAGCCAATTTCTTTCAAAATGAAGAAAACGTCATGCCTGCAGCAAATTCTGTGATGGCAAATAATCTGCACAAACTTTATCTGCTGGAGGGAATTCCTGAGTATTTGCGTCTGGCTGAAAACATGCTGGAAAAAGTTACGTCGCAATTTAAGCAATATCCCTACTTTTTTGCCAATTGGGGAATTTTGAAGCTGAAAATCACTGAGCCCTATTTCGAGATAGCGGTTTGTGGTGCGGATGCAGTACAGAAAGTCTCTGCGATGCAGTCGTTTTATTTGCCAAACGTAGTCTGGGCAATCAGTACCCAAAAAAGTGACCTGTCAATGCTCAAAGAGCGGTATGTTGAGGGCAAAACACTGATTTATGTTTGTCGCGAAGGTGCCTGCAGGCTACCGGTTGAGGGCGTAACAGAGGCAATGCAGCAAATTGAAGATGAAATGGAATAACCGGTGCCGGCTATTCCATCAGTTTCATTCTGAGATAGGTGTAAATCTGGGCATTCATTCTTGCGCGCTGCTCGTTTGTGGAAGCTCCCGCATGGCCGCCCTCTGTGTTTTCATAGTATAAAACCGGATATCCCATGTCGTGCATTTTTGCAACCATCTTTCGGGCATGCGCCGGATGAACACGGTCGTCGCGGGTTGAGGTGGTGAAAAACACTTCCGGATACTTTTTTCCCTTTTTCAAATTGTGATAGGGCGAATATCTGCTTATGTATTGCCACTCTTGGGGAATATCGGGGTTTCCGTACTCTGCCATCCAGCTTGCACCGGCAAGAAGCTTGTTGTAGCGCTGCATATCCAGCAAGGGCACTGCACAAACAACAGCATGGTACAAATCGGGGCGCTGTGTGAATGCCACGCCAACAAGCAATCCTCCATTGCTGCCGCCATAAATGCCCAACTTTTTGGGGGATGTGATTTTTTTTGCAATGATATCTTCGGCAACCGCATAAAAATCGTCATAAACCAACTGCCTGTTCTCTTTAAGTCCCGCCTGATGCCATTTTGGACCGAATTCACCGCCTCCACGCAGATTGGCAAGTACATAAACTCCGCCCGCCTCCAACCATGAAACGCCTGTAATTGCCGAATAACGAGGCAGTTGCGGAATTTCAAAACCTCCGTAGGCATAGAGCAGAACCGGATTGTTTCCATTAAACTCCATTGTTTTATTATGCACAACAAAATAGGGAATTTGAGTACCATCTTTTGATGTGGCTTCAAATTGCTTAACCTCATAGTTCTCTGTAGGAAACCACGATGAAAGGGTCTTTAAGACAATTGACTCACCGGTCTCTGAATCACCAAAAAGGAGCGTATTGGGTTGCAGAAAGTTTTGAAAATAGAAAAAGAATTTGTTGCTGAACTCATTTGTTGAACCGATGGTGATAGTTCCAAATAGGGGAGTGGCGAATTTCTCTTTAATCCATTGTCTATCAAATTTATAAGTATATAGCTCACTTTTGACATTTTCAAGCATATTCACCAAAATCCGATCCTTGGTTGTGGAAATTGAAGTGACAGCCGACCGCTCTCCCGGCTCAATCAAAAGCTGAAAATTTCTTTTATCTTCTATCAAATCGTCATATCCAATGCTGATTAGCGAGCCTTGTGAGAAATTTGTGCGATTAACCTGCCAGTCAGATTTCAGCTGAAAAACTATCTGTCCTTTAAAAATTGCCTTGAAGTCTATATCGGCAGGCAAATCCGGCTGAATCAATTCCCCGTTTTCAACAAAAAAAATGTTCCCTGAATAGAATGAGGTGCGCTGCATAATGAGCTGATACACTCTGTCTTCCTTTGGAAACACATATCCCCAGATGCCCATATCCTCCTGCTCTCCTTTGAAAATTTCGCGCGCATCGTCAAGTTTTGTGCCGCGCTTCCAGATTTTCACCTGCACCGGATATCCCGATGTGGTTACGCCTTCGCCAAAATCGGTGGAAACCATCAGAGTATTTTCATCTATCCAGTTTGCTTCTCCCTTGGCTTCGGGAATAAAAAAGCCATTTTCAACAAATTGCCGGGTGTTTACATCAAACTCTTTGATTTCCACTGCATCACCGCCTCCCTTTGAAAGGCTGACCAAAAACTTGTCGTAGTCGGGATAAAGTCCTTTTGCACCTTTAAAAACCCATTTGATTCCATCTTTTTTAGAAATTGCATCAAGATCCATCAGAATTTCCCATTCGGAATTACCGTTCAGATAATCTTCCAAACCGATTCTTCTCCAAATGCCGCGCTGGTGTAGTTCATCCTGCCAGAAATTATATACAAAATCGCCCAAAACTTTAGGCTCCGCAATCCTTTCCGATGAATTTAGAATTTTGAGATTCTCATCATAAAGCTGTTGGTAGTCAGGTGATTCTGCAAACACCTTAATCGATTTTTCATTCCAATCTTCCACCCACTCAAGCGCTTTGGGGCTGTCAACTTCTTCCAACCAAAGGTATGGGTCGGTTTTTTGGTTGCTGCAATTTGAAAAAGTGATCATTAGTGCAATCAATGATAGATAATAAAGTTTCATATCTGCATTTTTTAAAAACAAGGGTTAGCTGATGGCTACAAAATTAGTTTATAATATTTGCTTTTGCTCAATAAAATGTTGCTTTTTGCAGATTATCTGTTGAATGGTCTCAGAATTGGAATTTTTAAGTTTTCTTCGAAGAGTCAAAACAATTACTTGACTTGGGAAAGTGCCAGTCAAATGTGTAAAAGAAATTATTTTGAACACTTTTTTCAAATGATGTTTGAATTGTTTATTTTCGTGCTTTAAATATACTCTGTGTTATATGTTTGTTTTTTAAGCGTTAAGGAAACAAACGACTTCAGGGTTAAAACCAAAAAATGGGAACGTTACTTTTATTTTTCACCGTTGCAGTTATTGTTTCATTTTTTTGTTCGCTCTGGGAAGCTGTTTTACTCAGTAACACTCCGTCCTACATCGGAAGGCTTCAGTCTGAAAAGCCTTCAATCGGGCATATATTGGGAAAAATGAAGGAAGATATCGACAGACCGCTCTCTGCAATTTTAACCTTGAACACTTTTGCACACACAATTGGTGCGCTTGGCGTTGGTGTGCAGGCAGGAAAAATGTTTGGCGCTCACCAGATTGATCTCGGATTGTTCAGTGTCTCTTTTGAATCGTTGATTGCTACTTTTATGACGCTGGCAATTCTGATTATCTCTGAAATTCTGCCCAAAACCATTGGTGCAATTTTCTGGCAGAAGCTGACTCCTTTTACCGTGCACTCGCTCAAGGTTTTGGTAGTTATTCTTGCACCGTTCGTCTGGCTGAGCAAATGGGTTACCCGGATTGTCAAAACCGAGAAAGGGCGCAGCGTTTTCAGTCGTGCAGATTTTGCAGCAATGACTGATGTGGGATTGAAAAGCGGCGCTTTGGACAAAGATGAAAAATCGATCATTCAGAACCTGCTTCGCCTCGAAAACCTGAAAGTGCGTGACATTATGACGCCACGCTCAGTAATTGTAATGGTGGAAGAGAAAAGCAACATGACTGAAATTTATGAAGAGCTGAAACCGATGATTTTTTCCCGGATACCGGTTTATCACGAACAGCCCGATAACATAACCGGAGTCATTTTAAAGGATAATATTCTCGAAAAAATGGCACAGGATGAGCATTTCGTCAAAGCTGCCGAAATTAAACGGGATATTTTGTTTGTTGACGATAACTTCTCCGTGGCAAAACTCTTGGACACTTTAATCCTGAACCGGCAGCACATGGCTGTAGTGGCAGACAGCTTCGGCAGCGTGGTGGGACTTGTTACAATGGAAGACCTTTTTGAAACACTGCTTGGACTGGAAATCATGGACGAATCGGATAAAGTGGAAGACCTTCAGAAGCTGGCTATTGAAAAGTGGAAAAAACGCACAACAAATCAGCGTCTCAAACCCTGAGCCGTTTAAATTTTTCTTAAGACTGCCCCCTGAAAAATGCACTACAGTGTAATCCTGGAAAATTAAATTATTTTTGAATTCAAAGTGAATAATAACTGAAATTAAAAATTGAACAAATATGATTATTAGTCCTCTACAGAAAGAAAGGGCAAAATATAGCCCGAAACTTCCGCTTTCCCTCAAGGGAGCAGTCAGGCTTGCCGAAGGTGCAAAAACCCAATCGGTTGACGATCAAAAAGAAATCAAACATTTATTTCCTAATACCTACGGAATGCCTTTAATTGTTTTCGAAAAAGGAGAACAAAACGGAAAAGGGAAACCGCTTAATGTGGGCGTGATTCTTTCCGGTGGTCAGGCACCGGGCGGGCATAATGTGATTTCCGGTATTTTCGACGGAATCAAAAGGATTAATCCGGAAAGCAAACTGTACGGTTTTCTTGGTGGTCCTTCCGGACTGATTAAGCACAAATACATTGAGCTCACTGCTGAGATCATTGACGAGTACAGAAATACCGGCGGATTTGATATCATCGGCTCCGGACGCACCAAACTGGATGAGGAGTGGCAGTATGATAAAGGGCTGGAAATTGCCAAAAAGTTAAATCTGAATACACTGGTTATTATTGGTGGCGACGATTCAAACACCAATGCATGCATTCTGGCAGAATATTACCTGCAGAAGAACGAAAAACTTCAGGTAATCGGCTGTCCAAAAACCATTGATGGTGACCTGAAAACTGAAGTGATTGAAACCTCATTCGGGTTTGACACAGCCACTAAAGTATATTCAGAATTGGTTGGAAACATTCAGCGGGATGCAAACTCTGCCAAAAAATATTGGCACTTTATCAAACTGATGGGGCGCTCGGCAACGCATATCGGTCTGGAGTGCGCATTAAAAACACAACCCAACATTGCGCTGATTTCCGAAGAGGTTGCAGCAAAACAACAAACCCTTGAAGATATTGTCGAGTATATTTCCGGAATAATCGTTAAGCGCGCAGCCAACAGAGACAATTTTGGTGTGGCGCTTATTCCCGAAGGGCTGATTGAATTTATACCAGAGATGAAAACGTTGATTTCCGAATTAAATGATCTGCTTGCCGAGGGAACAGAAACCGGAAATGCCTTTAAAGGTCTAAATAAAGATTTGCGGCTTGAGTGGGTTGGAGAACGGCTGACACAAAAATCGGCAAAGGTTTTTAAATCGCTTCCACAGGGAATTGCCACCCAGCTGACCCTCGACCGCGACCCGCACGGGAACGTGCAGGTTTCACTCATTGAAACTGAAAAGCTGCTTGGGCAAATGGTTGCTGAAAAGCTTACAGCACTTAAAAAAGTAGGAAAGTTTAAAGGAAAATTCAGTGCTCAATACCACTTTTTTGGCTACGAAGGCAGATGTGCAGCTCCGTCAAACTTTGATGCCGACTATTGCTATTCATTAGGCATCACCGCATCAGTTCTGGCTGCCGAGGGCAAAACCGGCTACATGGCTTCGGTTCAAAATCTGACTGCTCCCGCAGAAGAGTGGATNNGTGGAATTGGAAGGTGCGCCGTTCAAATACTTCGCCTCGCAGCGTGATAACTGGGCAACAGGTACGCATTACGTATATCCTGGACCGATTCAGTATTTCGGCCCTGCGGAAATATGCGACCAGCCAACAGAAACATTGAAGTTAGAGAAAAACAAATAGAGAAAG
>MTKW01001512.1_pt1 | contig 17672 bp, 18 predicted proteins | sample 1042761 | NCBI WGS metagenome assembly MTKW01 (sample SAMN06205366, study PRJNA360243) | anaerobic digester metagenome | biome: Wastewater treatment plant; feature: Anaerobic digester sludge; material: sludge; isolation source: anaerobic digester fed with sludge from wastewater treatment plant ... | reverse complement strand
CACAAGTTGTGCGGCGGGTTTCGGCGTATTGTTCCGGCAGGAATTTCTGCATAGAGGCAGGGCATGATCGTATTTTTAGAGGGCATTCTTGAAGAGAAAGAGCCGACGCGGGTGGTCATCAATGTCGGCGGAATAGGCTACGAAGCGGCNNACGACGGTGAACGGAATTGGCCCCAAGCTGGGGCTGGCAGTGCTGTCGGGACTGCCCGTCCGCGAATTAAAAACGGCGATTGCCGGCGGAGACGTGAAGCGACTGAGCGGCATTCCCGGCATTGGCAAAAAAACGGCGGAGCGCATTATTCTGGAAATGCGCGACAAACTGAGCAAGGGCGAACTGATGGAAGCGGCGACGGGCGGCGCGGACAACCCGGCGGCGACCAAGATGCACGACGTTTTGCTGGCGCTGATTTCGCTGGGCCATAAGCAGGCCGACGCCCGGCGCATGGTGAAGGAATTTGCCGCGCATATTACGCCGGAAACTTCTCTGGAAGATACGCTGCACAAGATTCTTTCCGGGCGCGTAACAAAAGACAAGTAACGCGCCAGTTGCGCGACCGCGCGCGATGGGGAATAAAGCCGCGATTGAATTAAGCGCCGGCCTTGCGCCAGAGATGAACCCGCGGATGGGGCGACGGAAGCGGAATCAACCCGGCATGGGCGGAAATCCACTCAAGGGTTTGGCGATGATAAAACGCGATGTGCGTTTCATCGTTGGCATAGCTCCAGGTGGCGAAGTCGTCCGGGTCGTCCCACAGCGCCGTCATGACGGCCAGCAGTCCATTCGGGCGTAGCCACGCCAGCATTTGCGCCCAATCCTGCGCGGGTTGCGCGAAGTGCTCAACAACTTCCGTCGCAAATAAAAAGTCGTATGGTCCGGCAGGCGTGTCGGGAAAGAAAAAAGGATCGTAGGGCGCGCATGGCCAGCCGGCGGCGGTGACCAGTTGCGCCAGCACAGGGGTCGGGCCGCAGCCATAATCCACGCCCTGCTGACCGGGCTGGAGCAGCGGCAAAACCGGGTCCACCGCCTGCCGGAGAAAGGCGACATAGCCGGTCTCGGTCGGTTCATTGCGATGCTGAAGGTAGCGCGCGCGTTCCGCCGCCGGGCTGATGCGGCAGGCGGTATCTACGAAAATCAGCCGACAACCGGGGCAGGCATGGTGACGGCGGCGGCGAATGTCCACCAGTTCCGCAAAGGGACCGGCTGACATGCACAGGGGACAGACCTGCATCGAAGACCTCCGCCGAATGCCTTTCAGCCCGAAAGCCGCCGGTTAAAACGCGTACTTCATGGCCACCTGCACACGGTCGTTGGTGGCGTCCGACTTTTCGTGGTAGTCCGTGGTCATGTGGCTGTATTCCAGCATGCCGGTGAGCGCCGGTGTGAAGTGATAGGCCGCGTTGCCCCAAATACATTCATTGCGCGAGCGCATGCCGGGGCTCAGGGTGTCGTTGTCCGGATCATCCACGCCGTAGCCGAGGGCGAAGCCCCACTTGGCGCAGGGGTCAAACAGCAACTGCGCGTAGCCGCCGACGGCGCGCACGCCCTTGCGGAGCGCCATGTTTACGCCCTGACCAATGCCGCCGTAATAGGTGTCGAGGTTCTCGCCCTGCCAAAGATTGACTTGTGCCGCCAGTTGGCCGGTCAACGGCAAAAAGATGGAGCCCTGAATGGACCAGGTGTCGAAATCCTCCACATCGCTGGAAATAATTTTCACCCGCTCGGCAACCACGCCCGAAGCATTGGTGGCGACCACTTTTTCGGTGCCATCGAGAGTTTCGCGGCCGTAGTGGCCAGCCACGGAAAACCGCGCCATTTTTTCTGTCCAGAGCTTTTGATGCAACGTCACGTTGAACTGGAAAGACGGCCATTCGGCGTCCGCGCCATCTTCAAAGCCGCCTTGGTCGAGATCTTCGCCGACGGTTTGCGCCAGCGCCGCCTTGAAGACCAGTTTTGTGTTCTCCGAACACTTCCATTCCTGCGTCACGCGCCCCTGCGGACGCCGCAATCCCAGCGCGCCCACATCCGCCACGCTCGCGAAGTTCACAATGCGCGGCTGAAGCTCCATGAATGTGTCCCAGTCCTGACCCAAACGAAACGAAAAGCCGGAAGTATGGGCCACATCCACGAACGCCAAACGCATGCGCGGATTGTAGGCGTTGGCTTTGTCGCCGCCGTAGAAGTCCATTTCAATTTTGCCGAAGGTTTTCCAATGGCCGGCATTCGGCCCAAACAACGCCAGCCCGAAGCGGGTTTCCCGCGCGCCGACATGCGTTTGCCCGTCCTTTTTGCCGTCTATTTCCGGCAACACCCAAAAAGCGAAGTCGGTGCCGGGAGCCGTGGCTTGCGTGCCGTAGGACAGGTCAGCGCGGATATAGCCATAAACCTGCAACCGGACATCGCCCGCGCTTTCCGGCAACTGGACTTCCAGCGCCAAGGAAGAAATCGCGCACCCCAGAATCAGAACTGCAACCAACCACTTTGTTCTCATAATGCACCCCACGGGAGTTGTTTTTATTTGTCAGGGAAGATTTTCTATAATCCTAGGACCGGGTCAAACCATTTTCCCCAAAATGTGTTTTTTCAAAAAAGTTAAAAATCGTACGCTAAAAAGTGGCAGAAATGCCGTTGCCGTGTTATCAGTACCCCCGTTAACGTAACCATATCAGGAGGATTCACATGTCAGACTTCAGTGCCACCATTCAAAGCGCCGATTGGAAAGTGGAAAAGCACGCGCCATCCATCGAAGCGCCCGAGACCGTCAAAGCGGGCGAAACATTCACCGTCAGCGCCGGCCTCGGCACGGCCATTGCCCACCCCAACACGGTGAAACATTACATTGGTTGGATTTCGCTCTTCTTCCTGCCGGAAGGCTCCAAGATGACAATTCAACTGGCCCACGCCGAGTTCAAGGCCCACGGCGATTCCGCAACCGACGCCCCCGGCGCCGCGTTGACAAATCCCAACATGACCGCCAGCGTCGCCCTGACCAAGTCCGGCACGTTGCAAGCGGTTGCCTACTGCAACATCCACGGCGTCTGGCAGTCGTCCAAAGCGATTAAGGTCGAAGCCTAATTCCAACGGCCCCGTGGCCGTGCCTTTGTCTTCCACGCCGGCATCCGCGATTGCGAGTGTTCCGGCGTGGATTTTTGTTTGCCACGGCTACGCATTGATAGTTTCCCGCACGCCGTCTATTCGTGGCTTCCCAACCCGTGTCAATTCTGTTACCTCTTGCCCGCATGACAACCGCCCGTATTCGCACGTTTAGCTCCGCCTTTCTGGACGACCTCGCCATCCGGGCCGCCGCCACTCCCCGGCGACGCCTCAATCATAATTTGCACACCGCAAACGAATACCCCTGCCATCGGCTGTTCAACGCCCTGCAAGCCGACACCTATGTCCAGCCCCACTGCCATGCCGATCCCTCCAAGGATGAAACCGTGGTACTGCTGCGCGGAAAACTCGGCCTCATCGAATTCACGCCCGATGGTCAAGTCGTCGCCACCCAAATCATCCGACCGGGCATGGTTGTGGACATCCCCCACGGCACCTTCCACGGCTGGTGCTGTCTGGAAGACGACTCCGTCTTCTTTGAAGCCAAAGCCGGCCCCTACGCGCCGCTGACGCCGGAGGAACGCGCCAACTTCGCGCCGCCGGAAGGCGACCCGCGCGTCCCCGAATACCTCGCCTGGCTCAAACAACTTTGCCGGACTGCCGAATAATGGATGCCGCCCCGCCACCGATTGCCCTCATGGAACAGCAAGACCCCGCCATCACGCCGGATTGGGCCAAAGACGCCGTCTGGTATCAGGTGTTCCCTGAGCGTTTCCGCAACGGCGCGCCGCAATCCGACCCGCAACCGGAGGACATCGGCGGCGCTCCCCCCGGCTGGCGCGTGTCGCCCTGGGGCATGGAATGGTATGGGCGCGACACATGGGAAAAGCCGGGCGTTGAAGCTTTTTGGGACACCGTCTTTCATCGGCGTTTCGGCGGCGACCTCGTCGGTCTGCGCGCCCAGTTGCCGCACCTTCAAAAGCTCGGCATCAACGCCATTTATCTCAATCCCATTTTTCAGGCCCGGTCGCTCCACAAATACGATGCAACGACGTACCATCACATAGATCCCACGCTCGGCCCCGACCGCGCAGGCGATTTGCGCGCCATCGCCGCCGCCAACGAAACCGAAGACCCGGCCACCTGGATTTGGACCGCCGCCGACCGTTTTTTTCTGGAGCTGGTCGCCGACATCCATGCGCGAGGCATGCGCATCATTTTGGATGGCGTCTTCAACCACTCCGGCACCGCCTGTTTCGCCTTTCGCTATTTGCAAAAAAATGGCCGCGCATCCAGATATGCCGACTGGTATCAAGTGACCCGCTGGCATCCCGACGGCACATTCGACTACTCCAGTTGGGACGGCGCCGGCATCTTGCCCAATTTCGGGCGCGACGAAACCAACCTCCATCCCGGCGTTAAAAAATATATTTTCGACATCACCCGCCGCTGGATGGACCCATCCGGCCAGGGACGCCCCGAAGAAGGCATAGACGGCTGGCGGCTGGATGTGGCCTTCTGCGTGCCCCATGCCTTTTGGCGCGAATGGCACGCCCACGTCCGCGCCATCAACCCCAACGCCTACACCACCGCCGAAATTGTCGGCCCCGCTCAGGAATGGCTCCAGCCCGGCGAGTTCGACGCCGTCATGAATTACGAATGGACCTACCCCACCCTGTCGTTCTTCACGCCCGCGCCCCACGCCATTCCGGCCCGCGAATTTCGCCAACGCATCAACACGCTTCACGCCCGCCATGCGCCCGGAACCATTCACATTCTGCAAAACCTGCTCGACTCGCACGACACCGGCCGCGTGCTGACCCTGTTTGAAAGCCAAAGCCCGGCATTCACCGGCTGGGACACCTATTTTCATTGGGCAAAAACCGCCAACACCCCGGAACTGAAAACCAGCCGCCCCGGCCCCGCCGCCCGGCAAGCCCTCCAACTCGCCGCCGCCTGGCAAATGACCGGCCCCGGCGCGCCCATGCTCTACTACGGCACCGAAGTCGGCATGTGGGGCGCCAATGATCCCTGCGACCGCCAGCCCATGCTGTGGCAGGACATCCACTACCAAGATGAAACCCGCGACTATCGCGGGCCGCTGCTGACACCCAACTCCCGCCAGCCGGATTGGTTTCTGTTCGCCTTCTACCAGCGCCTCATCGCCATTCGCCACGCACAGCCCGCGCTCCGGCGCGGCTCATTCGCCTGGATCCCCTGCGAAGACGAAAACACCCTCGCCTTCCAGCGACAACTGGACGACGACACCCTTTGGATTCTCATCAACAAAAATCCCCACCCCATCACCTGGCAGTTGCCCACCCCCGGCCGCGACCTCTGGGCCGCCGCCGATTTCCCCGCCAGCCCGCTATCCATCCCCAAGCAATCCTTCAAAATCATCCGACTCGTCAGCGAGCCCTGATAAAACAAACGGCCCCCCCGCTCCCCGGCTCGCAACCAGTCGCGCCATTTGCCCCGCAACAAATTCGGGCGCCGAACATTCGGCGCCCGAAGTGATTCTTCTGAAAGAATATCGCGACGATTAATGGCGGCCAACGCTGTGATAGGTGAATCCCAGCGCCCGGACTTTTTCCGGGTCAAAGATGTTGCGACCATCCACGATGGCCGGGGTAGCCATCACTTCCTTCAGCTTCTCGAGGTCCAGCTTCTTGACCTCGTCCCATTCGGTCAGAATCAAAACAAGGTCGGCATCCCTGGCGCATTCATAGAGATCTTGAACGCACTCAAGGTCCGGATGAATCTCCTTGAACTTGCCTTCGGCCACCGGGTCCCAGGCGCGCAACTTGGCCTGCATCTCCTGCAATTTCGGCACGAAATAAAGACTGGGCGCTTCCCGCACATCGTCGGTCTGCGGCTTGAACGCCAGCCCGAAGATGGCAATCCGCTTGTCCTGCACCACCCAAAGCTCCTGCTTAATCTTTTTCATGACGTAGTCGCGCTGCGTCTTGTTAATGTTCTGCACTTCCTTCAAGAGTTTGAAGTCATAACCCAACGAATCGCTGAGCCGCACGAAAGCATCCACATCCTTCGGGAAGCATGACCCGCCATAGCCCACGCCCGCCGCGAGAAAACGCGGCCCAATCCGGGGGTCCAGCCCCATTCCCTTGGCCACCTGGCCCACATCCGCGCCGGCCAGCTCGCAAATCCGCGCCACCGCATTGATATACGAAATCTTCATGGCCAAAAACGAGTTGGATGCATGCTTGGTCAGCTCCGCGCTGGTGACGCTCATGCGCAAAAATTCGCCGCCGCCCTTTTCCAGAATGGGGCGATAAATTTCTTCCAGCAAATCGCCGGCGCGCTGGCTTTCCACGCCCACCACAATGCGGTCGGGCTTGGTGGCATCTTCAATCGCCGTGCCTTCGCGCAAAAATTCGGGATTGGAAGCCACATCGAAATCGGTATCCGCCTGCAAATACTTCAGCACGGTCCGCTTGAGATGCTCGCTGGTTTTTGCCGGCACGGTGCTTTTTTCCACCAGCAGCCGGTAGCTGGTCATATGCTCGGCAACCTGACGCCCCACCTGCTCCACATACGTCATGTTGGCCTCGCCGCCAACTCCCGGCGGAGTGCCCACGGCAATAAAAATCACTTCCGCGAAATCGGTGCCTTCCTTGATGGAAGTGCTGAAATGCAACCGCCCCGCCTTGACGTTGCGCTCCACAATCTCTTCCAGCCCCGGCTCATAAATCGGCATGATGCCCTTGTGCAGCATCTCGATTTTCTTCGCGTTGTTATCAATGCACATGACCTCGTGCCCGGCATCGGAAAAACAAGCCCCCGTCACCAAACCAACATACCCGGTGCCGACAACTGAAATTTTCATGCATCCATCTCCTTCACGTTTTGACCTAAAACGCCGTCACGTTATTCAAATCACCGCAAAAATGCAAATGATATTGAGAGTTGAGTGAATTCCATTCGTCAAATTGCAATCATTTCTATAATGTTGCGCAAAAGAATAAGAAGCATGGTTATGTTGACGTTGAATCCAACGCTGGAGCACACCTGCCGCATGTTGGCAAGTGTTCCGCGCCTGCGGCTGTTGCGCCTCGTCTGCGCACATCCGGGGCTGGCCGTTTTTGAATTGGCCCGACAAGCCGGCGTCCATGTCTCCGGCGCCAGTCAGGACTTGCACCGCCTGCATTCGTGCGGCCTGCTCCAGCGCGTCACGCCAACAGGCGAGCGGCGAGTGACCTATCTTCCCAAAGCCGCCCCCTCCATTCCCAACGCCGCGCCCATACTGAAAGCCATACAGGCCACCTTCCGCAAGCATCCGCCCGCACGCGACCCGGAAACCGCGGCAATCGCCGCCGCCCTGGCCCATCCGCGCCGAATCGCCATCCTGACCGAGCTGCTGAACGGACCGCGCAATATCCACGCGCTGCAAGCCGCCCTGCAATGCCCGTTGCGCACGCTTTATCACCATTTGAACATCATTCAGGACGGAAAAATGCTCGAACGCGCCCGACTCATGTACCGCGTGGCCAACAACCCGCACCCATTGGCCAAATGCTTGCTCGGCCTCTTGCTGGAACCCCAACACATGCCATTAAAATAAAACTTTTCCACACGCTTTGATTTATGAAAGATGCTCTCAACATGAAAATCCAACGCGCCCTGCTCAGTGTCTCCGACAAAACCGGCCTCATCGAATTCGCCCAAGGATTGGTGGCGTTGGGAGTGGAAATCCTCTCCACCGGCGGCACCGCCGCCGCCCTGCGACAAGCGGGTGTGGCGGTGACGGATGTCTCCGCTTACACCGGGCACCCCGAAATTCTGGATGGCCGCGTCAAAACACTGCACCCGAAAATTCATGGCGGCATTTTGCAGCGGCGCGACCATCCGGACGATAGGGCCACCTGCCAGCAGTTGGGCCTGCCCCCCATTGATTTGGTGTGCGTCAACCTCTACCCCTTCGAAGCCGAACCCTCCATCGAAAATATAGACATCGGCGGTCCGGCCATGATTCGCTCCGCCGCAAAAAATCATGCGGACGTCATCGTCCTTTGCGAGCCCGCCGATTACGCATCCGTTCTCGTCGCCCTGCAGACAAACGGCGACATTCCCTTGGAACAGCGGCGNNCTTTGCGCTACGGCGAAAATCCGCACCAACAAGCCATCCTGCGCCCGGACGCCACTCCACCGCCGGAAGCCAACCTGACGACGGCCCGCATTCTCCACGGCAAAGCCATGTCCTTTAATAATTACGTGGATGGCGACGCCGCCCTCGAAGCCGCCCGCGAACTTCACGCCGCCCCCGCCGCTGTCATCATCAAACACACCAACCCGTGCGGGGCGGCCACCGGCGCAATGCTCGCCGAAGCGCTCGCCGAAGCATGGGAAGGCGACGTGGTCTCCGCGTTCGGCTCCGTCATCGCCGTCACCCGCCCGGTGGATGCGGCCGCCGCGCAAGTCTTGAAGGGCCGCTTCGTCGAAGCCCTGATTGCACCGTCCTTCGAGCCCGACGCCCTCGAATTTTTACAAAACAAATCCAAAAACATCCGGCTGCTCAGTCTGGATTGCCCCCTGTCCGCGCCGCTTGCGCGCAAAGTCATCCGCCAAATCAACGGCGCCACGCTCATTCAAGATGCCGATGTGAACGCGCCGGAAGAATGGCGCGTCGTCACCCGCGCAATCCTGCCGGACGATTTACGCCCCACGGCCGAATTCGGCATCCGAGTCGGCAAGCACTTGAAATCCAACGCAATCGTTCTGGCGTGGGAATATGCCCCCGGCCAGTTCGCCATTCTGGGCATGGGCGCCGGCCAGCCCAATCGGGTGGATGCGCTCCGAAAACTCGCGCTGGAAAAGGCCCGCGAAAATATCACCCGCCGCGGTCTGGACATGGCCGCCGTTCTCGCGCGCACCGTATTGGTGTCCGACGCATTTTTCCCGTTCGCAGACAACATCGAAGCGGCAGCCGAATTCGGCATCCGCTATATCGTGGAGCCCGGCGGTTCCAAGCAGGATGCCGCGTGCATCGCCGCCTGTGACCAGCATGGCATCGCCATGGTGTTCACCGGCTGCCGCCACTTCCGCCACTAAAAACGGAAGCGTCCCCCGCCCCGCGCCTAGTCCTCCTTGCCAATCGCAATCTGGATGGTGGTGCCCCCCTCGTCGGTCCGCAAAACAACATGGGCGCGCCGCTCGCCCTTGGCATACGAATACATGGCGGACTCCACCGTTTCCATCGTGACATCGGCGGCCCAGCCCTGCTTCCTCATTTCCTCAACATATTGCTCCAGCACCGCGGAAAGCGACTCGGCGCTCTGCAAAGACAGATTCACCCCATCGGGCATCGTTATCGCAGAAAGGACATTCGCCTGCGCCGGCACATAAACGTCTTTCGGAAAGTTCGCCGGAATCTGCGCNNGCCATCGCCACCGCCACCACCACGACCCCAATCATCCACTTGCGACTCATCTTCATCTCCTCTCTACATTTTCCAAACTTGAATTCTGCCTGACATCATGCCCATTATCAAGAGTTGACGCTGGTATTCCCCCGTGATAGCTTGGGGAACACTCGTTCAGAAACAGGAGAACATACTATGGCCCCGAAAACCCCGCCGACCAAAAAAGACGCGAACAGCAATCTGCCCCCGGCCCTATCCGCCGTTCTGGCGCAAATTCAAAAAGAATTTGGCGAAGGCGCCATCATGCGCCTTGGCAATGAAGGCGCCGTGGCAAAAATCCCGGCCATCTCCACCAGCGCGCTCACGCTGGACATCGCTCTGGGCATCGGCGGCGTGCCGCGCGGACGCATCATCGAAGTCTTTGGCCCCGAATCCTCGGGCAAAACCACCCTCGTGCTCCACATCATCGCGGAAGCGCAAAAAAACGGCGGCGTATGCGCCTTCATTGACACCGAACACGCCCTGGACCCCTCCTATGCCAAAAAGATTGGCGTGGACATTGACAACCTCCTCGTCTCCCAGCCCGATTCCGGCGAAGAAGCGCTCACCATTGCCGACCAGCTCATCCGCTCCAATTCCCTCGATGTCATCGTGGTGGACTCCGTCGCCGCCCTGGCTCCGCGCGCCGAACTCGAAGGACAAATCGGCGACTCCCACGTCGGCCTCCAGGCCCGCCTGATGAGCCAGGCCATGCGCAAAATGACCGGCATTCTGGACAAATCCAAAACCTGCTGCATTTTCACCAACCAAATCCGCGAAAAAATCGGCGTGATGTTCGGCAACCCCGAAACCACCCCCGGCGGCCGCGCCCTCAAATTCTATTCCTCCGTCCGTCTGGATATCCGCCGCATCGCCGGCATCAAAGGCGGCGATGGCAAATTCGTGGGCAATCGCACNNGCGGTGATTGATGCCGCCAATGATTTGGGCCTGCTGGACAAACGCGGAACCTGGCTCTCCTTCGAAGGTCAGCAAATCGGCCAAGGCCGCGATGCCGCCCGAAACAATCTCAAGGAAGACCCCGAGCTCCTCGAAAAAATTCGTGAAGCCGTTCTCGCCAAACACGCCGAACACAGCGCCCAACCCTCCGGAAAGGAAGTCCGCGGCAAGGCAGCCGCCGAAAAATAATCGGCGCCGCAACGGACACGGGAACAAATCGTTGCGCGCGGCTCCCTCGCGCAACCCCCAACGCGTGACTCGCTTATCATGGCTAATTCTTATTCCATCGGACGCATCTTTGGCATTCCTGTTCGGGTGCACTCCACCCTGCTGATTTTCCTGCCGCTGTTTGCCATCTCCTTCATGCCCGTCCGCGGCGCAAGAGGACTCTTCTACGGCGCGCTCGGAGCCGTGGGCCTCTTTGCCAGCGTCGCCCTGCACGAAGTCGGCCATTCGCTGGTCGCCCGCGCCAAAGGCTCGCGGATTCTGGAAATCCTGCTCCTGCCCATCGGCGGCATGGCGCGGCTGGATCGCATGCCCCATCGCCCCGCCGATGAAATTCAAACCGCCCTCGCCGGCCCCGCCGTCAGCCTGCTGCTCGGAATAGCCTGCGTTTATTTTTTGACGCCGCTGGTCTATCCCGCGAATCAACTCCTCGCCGTCATGGTCTATACACTCGGCCGCATCAACTTCATGCTCGCCTTCTTCAATTTGATTCCCTCCTTCCCGATGGATGGCGGGCGAGTGTTCCGCGCCGCCCTCGTGCCGCGCCTGGGCCGCCTGCGCGCCACGCGCCTGGCCGCCACGGTGGGCCGCGGCTTTGCCTGGCTGTTTGGCATTTGGGCCGTCTTGCCGCTATTCACGGGCGGCTCCGTTGATTTCTTCCTTCTGCTCATCGCCTTTTTCATTCATCAGGCCGCCAAGGCCGAAGCCCAGCAAGTCGAGTGGGAAGCCTATGCCCAGCACATGCAACAGCAGCAGCAAGCCGGGATATTCGACGATTTACTCCACAAGTGGCGCTGAAAACGCCGCGAAGCGCGCGGAAGGCATTCGGCGACAGCCCGAATTTAGTCGCGGGGGCGCCGATAGGTTTTTCGGAACAGCCCCGCCAAAAGTGGATGGCTGGCGACTTGCAGCTTGCGGTTCAATTCCTTGCTGGTCACGCCGCCCTGCATGCGGATTCGCCGCAAGGCAAAACGCGGTGTGCCGGGACGATTCGCGCCGGAGTCCATCGAAAGCGCCGCGTCATAGCCCGCCAATAGCGCCGCTTCGATGGCAACGTCATCATATTCTCCCCACGGCCAGCTCATGACACGCGAAGGAATCCCCTCCACCTCTTCGAGCCGTTCGCGGCAGAGCGTAAATTCATTCAGGCAAAACTCAATGCGCTCACTGGTGGTGCGGGCCACAAGTTTGTCTTCCAGCGGATCATTCGACTCCGGCCAGTAGCCGTTGTGCGCGTAAGCCGAACCGCTGGGATACATCGGCATGCCGCCGCGCATTTCGAGATAGATGCCGCGCACACCCGGATGCATTTCCTGCGGCTCGCGCTGAATGGGCCGATTCGAGCGAAAACACGCCTGATGCGTATGCGTGTGCCCGAACAGCCGATGCCCCTGCTCCGTCACCAGCGCGCGCAATTCGGCGCGATTCATGAACGCGGTGGGGTCGTTTCTGTCAATCGCGCGGTCCCAGGCGTCGCGCGCCACGGGCAGCTCGCGCAAATCCACATTCGGCGTGCTGGCATCGGGCCGTCGCGGGCCATCGTGCAGATACGCCGTCACGCAACCGAACGCCGCCGCCACCCCGTATTCCCGCAAAATAGGCGCCGCATGCACCCAGTTGTCGAGATAGCAATCATCAAACGTGAGCGCATAGGAACGCTGCGGCGGTTCCGCGCCGCCTTTGATATAATCAATGATTCCATCCAGCGAAATGCTGTGCCACCCATTCGCCGCCAGCCATTCAAGATGCGCGCGAAACTCCTCCGGCGTGATGCCACACACCGGAGAAATGTTGCGATAACACAGGATTGGCACACTGATGTTCACTCGGAACCCATACTAAAAAAAATTGCGCAAATGTATAGCCTATTGTGGCGTTTGCGGGGGATTTTCCCCGGCATGTTTCCGCAACAACCGTGAATCGCGCGTGCCGGCATAGAGTTCATACTCCAGCAACCGGCATTCAATGGGGCCATTCCAGAGCGTTGTGCGCCGGGATGGACGAAGCCCCACCTGACGCCCCAGCGGAATGCTGCCGGTGAACACCGCCCCGCGCATGCCCTGACAGTTCATTTTCAGCCAAGTGCCAATATTCTCATACAAAGGCCCAAGATTCTCCTCCAGCCCGACCCGCTCGCCGTATCCCGGATTCAACACCACAAGCGCCGGAGGCTTGGGCAGCGGCATCGCGCGAAAATCGCAGGTATGAAAGCGAATCAGGCCCGCCACCCCCGCGCGCTCGGCATTCTCGCGTGCGCAAACCACCGCCGCCGGCGCGTTGTCCCCGGCGGAAATCCACGCGCGTGGCGCGGCCACCAACTGCCCGCGCGCCTCTTCCTTCAGCGCCTCCCAAACGCTCATCGGCGCGTCATTCAAAAACTCAAACGCAAACGCCTCCCGCGACAGCCCCGGCGCGCGGTTTTGCGCCATCCACGCCGCCTCAATCGCCAGCGTGCCACTGCCGCACATGGGATGAACAAGCGCCTCCGCAGGCTCCTTGGGCCAATTCAGCTCCAATAAAATCGCCGCCGCCAGCGTCTCGCGCAAAGGCGCGGTCCAGGGCCGCCAGCGGTATCCCCGATGCGAAAGCGGCACGCCGCTGGTATCCAGATAAATGTGTGCCACCCCCTCCTGCCAGAACAGGGCAATGCCAGCCGCGCCCTCCGCCCGCGCCGTGGAATCCGGGCGCGCGCCGGTCGCCGCCACAAAACGGTCGGCAATCGCATCCTTGCAGCGCAACAATGCAAACCGCGAATCGCGAATGGTGGAATGCTCCGCCACGCCGTGAATATGAAAAGGCACATCCCCCCGCAGCCATTCTTCCCAAGGAAGGTCCCGCACCGCCGCATACAATTCATCCGGCGACTCCACCGCAAAACCCGCCACCTCGAAAAGAATCCGATTCGCCGTGCGCAACCACAAATTCAGCCGCATGGCATCGCGCAAATCACCCTCCACCCCGACAACCGTGTCCGAAATAGCCTCCGCCACATACCCCAGCCGGCGCAACTCCTTCTGTAATGCGCCCGCGCACCCGCGGCCGCACGTCGCCAAAATGCGCGTCGGTTCAGACCAGTTCATGCCGACGGTTGCCGCAACCCGTTCACGCACACCGCCGGCACCCGCCACCGCCGGAAATACGCCCGGTTCGGACGGTCCCGCCGCCGACGCAACACCTGCGGTGCATCCGTGGGATGCCACAAATGCAACGCGCGCGCCGTCAAAATAACGCTCTGCGGCGTCACTCCCGCCTTGTAGAGCCGCCGCCCGAAATCATCATCCTCATACCCCCAGCCGACAAAATTCTCGTCAAACCCGTTCACCCGCTCCACATCCTCGCGGAACAGCGAAAAATGACACCCCAGCAACTTAGGCTTGTGGGGCCGCGCCAAATGCCAGCGCCGCAACGCGGCATGCCGCTGAAACAAACGCGCCGCATCCTCCATGGCCCGACGATCCGCCAACAGCCACGCCTGCTCCCAGTCCTCCGCCGAAGGTGCCGGCGACGCCTGAAACAGCGCCTGCGTCGTCGCCTCATCCAGCAAAGCCCGGTTGCCACACAGCAACCGCCGCGGAGCCGCCGACTGCACATGCACGTCCAACGCGCCCGGCAGCAGCACAATGTCGCAATCCAGAAAAATCAAATAATCCCCGCTCGACGCGCGAATCGCCAGATTCCGCGCCGCCGACCGCTGCCCGCCCCCCTTATCCTGACGCACCAGCTTCGTGGCAAACCCGCAGTTATCCAGACAAGCCCTCATGGCATCCACCGCTGCGGCCGCCGACCCGTCATCCGCCACAATCAGCTCATCCGGCCGCCGGCTCTGCGCCGCCAACGTCGCCACCAGCAGCCGCAAATGCTCCGGACGATTAAAAACGGTCGTTAAAACACTGATTTTCATGCCTACGCCTTCCCCCGCATTCACCCATTTACATCCCCCCGCGACAAGATAATTTTTCCGGGCCAATGGAACATTGAAGATTGAACAGGACCCCTTCAATATTGAATACTCTCCCCATGAGCATCACCGCCCAAATCGTCGCCGACAGCATCTCGTCGCAGGGCATCCGGCTCTCGACGCTGTCCCTGAAATACCCCCGCTGGATTCACGCGGAATTCATGACCCACCGCCTGTTCTCGCGAAACGCCAGCAGCTCGCGCGCCGTCCCCTCCAAGCGCCTGTCCGCCCTGGAGCGCGAATATCCCCTCTGGTGGGGCGCCAATATCCCCGGCATGCAGGCCGGCGCCAAACTCTCCGGCGAACAGGCAGCCAAGGCCAAGGCCGCCTGGGACCGCATGGCCGATGCCTGCATCGAAGGCGTCGCCGAACTCGCCGCCCTGGGCCTGCACAAGCAGTGGGCCAACCGCCCCCTCGAATGGTTCACCTCCATCTCCGTGCTCGTATCGGCCACCTCGTTCGACAACTTCTTCGGCGTGCGCTGGCACCCCGACGCACAACCCGAAATCCAGGAACTTGCCCGCCAGATGTTTTCGGCCCTGCACGCCAGCGCCCCCCGCCCGCTGGAACCCGACCAGTGGCACCTGCCCTACGTCTCCGCCGACGAGGAACAAGCCCTGGGCCTCGACACCGCCCGCCGCTGTTCAGCCGCCCGCTGCGCCCGCGTCTCCTATCTCAACCACGACGGCACCGCCCCCAACGCCGCCAAAGACCTCGATACCTTCGCCAAACTCGCCGGCGACCCCAACAGCCCGCCCCGCCCCCTCCACGCCTCCCCCATGGAACACCAAGCCACCCCCGACCGCCTCGCCAATCCCGACCACCCGGAATCTTGGCAAAATCCCGCCCAGCACGGCAATTTCCGCGGATGGCGGCAATATCGCAAGATGCTCCCCCGCGAGCATATCGCAAAATTCACACCGCCGGCCTAGCCCCCACATTCCGCTTTCCTCCCCCCTCCTTTTGCCCTAGAATCCGCCCGACTTTTGAACCGTCCTTTCCCGGAGAAAACCATGTCCGACACCTATATCCCCTCGCTTCGCGCTCAAATCCTCACCCGCCGCACCTATAACCGGGCGCTCAACAACGAGGGCACCCTCTTTGAAAGCTGGCCCCAGACCATTGACCGCGTCATCGAACACCAGCGCTGGCTCTGGAAGCGGCAAATGCGCCGCGCGCTGAACAAAACTCAGGAAGCCGAACTCGAAGAACTCCGCGGCCTCCTCCTCGCCCGCAAAGTCGGCGTCGCCGGCCGCACCCTATGGCTCGGCGGAACCGAAATCTCGAAAGTCCGCGAAGCCTGCCAATTCAACTGCGCCCACCTCGAAATCCAGACGGTGGACGACATGGTGGATGCCCTCTGGCTCCTGCTCCAGGGCTGCGGCGTGGGCGTCACACCGAAATCCGGCGGCATCAGCGGATTCACACGCCCCATTCACGACATCCAAATCATCCGCTCCACCCGCACGGACAAAAACGGACGCGAAACCAATCTCGAAACATGGGACCCGGAAACCAAAATCTGGACCATCAGCGTGGGCGACACCGCCGAAGCCTGGGCAAAATCCGTCGGCAAACTCCTTGCCGGCAAATATGCCGCCACCAAGCTCATCCTCGATTTCTCCGAAATCCGTCCCGCCGGCACCCGCCTGACCGGCTACGGCTGGATCGGCCAAGGCGACGAAACCATCTCCGTCGCCTACCGCGCCATCGCCGAAATCATGAACCGCCGCGCCGGCCAGCTCCTCCGCAAGATGGACATCCACGACATCTGCAACTGGCTGGGCACCATCCTCAGCACCCGCCGCTCCGCCGAAATCAGCCTCTTCGAATACGGCTCCCCCGAGTGGCAGGAATTCGCCGTATGCAAAAAGGACTACTGGAACAAAGGCCAGCCCCAGCGCGGCATGTCCAACAACTCCCTTGTCTTCTACAACAAACCCTCGCGCAGCGAACTCCGCGGCATCTTCGACCTCATGCTCGAAGCCGGCGGCTCCGAACCCGGCTTCATCAACGGCGCCGCCGCCCTCAACCGCGCCCCCTGGTTCTCCGGCGTCAACCCCTGCGCCGAAATCCTCCTCGGCAACCGCGCATTCTGCAACCTCACCACCATTGACCTGGCCAAATTCAAGGACGACCCCAGCGGCATGCACCGCGCCATCTATCTCATCGCCCGCGCCAACTACCGCCAAACCTGCGTCAACCTCAAAGACGGCATCCTCCAGCACTCCTGGCACGAAAACAACGACTTCCTGCACCTCTGCGGCGTATCCCTCACCGGCGTCGTCCGCCGCCCCGACCTCGGCCCCTACGAACTGCGCACCCTGCGCAACATGGCCATCATGGGTGCCTATTCCATGGCCGAAGAACTCGGCCTCCCCCTCCCCAAAAACGTCACCACCCTCAAACCCGAAGGCACCATCTCCAAGTGCTACGACACCACCGAAGGCGCCCACAAACCCCTCGCCCGCTACATCTTCAACAACGTCACCTTCGTCAAACACGACCCCCTCGTCCCCGTCCTGCGCCAAGCCGGATACAAAATCATCCCCCACCCCAACGGCACCGGCGACTGGGTCATCACCCTCCCCGTCTGCTGGAACGACGTGGACTTCGAAAAAGTCGGCGACCTCGAAATCAACATCGAAACCGCCATTGACCAGCTCAACCGCTACAAACTGCTGATGGACAACTACGTCGAGCAGAACTGCTCCGTAACCGTCAGCTACGCCCCCTCCGAAGTGGACGCCATCGTTGACTGGCTCCTGCACAACTGGGACCACTACGTCGGCGTCTCCTTCCTGCTCCGCGCCGACCCCCTCAAATCCGCCGAAGACCTCGGCTTCCCCTACCTCCCCCAGCAGCCGGTCACCCAAGCCGTCTTCGACGCCTACACCGCCCAACTCAAACCCATTGACCTCGACCAAATCTCCGCCCAATCCGAAGACGAAGTGGATATGGGCAGCGAATGCGCCGGCGGCGCCTGCCCCGTCCGCTAGAATCCCCCGCCGCGCCCCCCCCCCGTTCAGCCCCGGCAGAAATGACCCGCCTGCCGGGGAAG
>MTKW01005603.1_pt1 | contig 17679 bp, 19 predicted proteins | sample 1042761 | NCBI WGS metagenome assembly MTKW01 (sample SAMN06205366, study PRJNA360243) | anaerobic digester metagenome | biome: Wastewater treatment plant; feature: Anaerobic digester sludge; material: sludge; isolation source: anaerobic digester fed with sludge from wastewater treatment plant ... | reverse complement strand
GTAATAGCACTTGCAATCTCCGATGCAGGAGGGAATTTTTTAGAGTACTTATTAAGAACATTAGCTGCGGATCAAACTTGGACAAATACATCCTTGGTAACAATATTACTAGCTGCTTCGGTTAGGTCTATACTAATTGTATTCTTTATATGGATAATAAAAAGGATATTTACCAAATTTGTAGATGAAAGGAGTAGCTATGATTAATTTTATTAGAATACTTGGAGGATTTTTATGGGATTATATTCTACTATTTGCCCTTATGGGTGTTGGTATTTATATGACTATTTTATTAAGATTTCCTCAGTTTACTAGAGTTATACCTGCATTGAAAAAACTAATAGTAGAAATAAAAGAGAATAAACCTGTTGAGAGTGGTAGAATGACACCATTCCAATCATTAGCTACTGCGGTTGCTGCTCAGGTAGGGACGGGGAATATTGTAGGAGTTGCTTCGGCTATTGCCGCCGGAGGTCCCGGTGCAGCTTTTTGGATGATATTTTCAGCTTTTTTTGGTATGTCTACTATCTTTTCTGAAGCAGTATTGTCACAGGTTTATCGTAGAACTACGGAATCAGGTGAGTTATGTGGTGGACCTGCATACTATATACAAGATGGGTTAAACAACAAGCTGCTTTCTTATTTGTTCGCAGTATTTACTATATTAGCATTAGGTTTAGTTGGTATTATGGTCCAATCAAATGCAGTTGTTGGTTCGCTAAGTGAATCATTTGGTTTTCCTAAACCCTGGGCTACAATTGGCTTAATGGTAATTGTAGGGATTGTATTGACGGGAGGTATGAATCGTATTGCAGGTTTTTCAGAAAAGGTTGTACCTGTAATGGCAGGAATTTACATACTGGGTTGTTTTATTATCATAATTATAAATCTTAGATACTTAATCCCAACGCTTCAGATTATTGTAAGTGGAGCATTTTCACCACAAGCAATTGGAGGAGGAGTACTTGGAATTACAGTTCAGCAAGCCATTAGATTTGGGATAGCCAGAGGCTTATTTTCAAATGAGGCAGGTATGGGTTCAACACCTCATTCGCATGCCGTAGCACATACGGACCATCCCGCTGAACAAGGATTTATTGCAATGATTGGAGTGTTTATTTCCACGTTCTTAATATGCACATCAACAGCTATGATAAATCTTATGACCGGAAGCTATAATCCGGGAATCCCTGCATCTGAAATGGCAAAAAATGCTACATTAATGACTCAAGATGCATTTGTAAAAGGGTTTGGTACTTTTGGAGGAGCATTTCTTTCAGTATCACTTACTAGCTTTGCACTTACAACTATCGTAGGATGGTATTTCTTTGCCGAATCAAATGTAAAATTAATTTTCAATAATCGTAAACCCTTTATAGTAGGATATAAAATTATCGCCTTGGTGTTTATTGTTATGGGACCGATGATTGATGGAGATGTAGTTTGGTCAATCTCCGACTTATTCACAGGACTTATGGCACTACCCAATATAATTGCTCTAATATTTTTAGCAAAAGAATCTCAATGGTTGCTTAAGGACTATGATAGATGTGTTCAAAACGGATATCTTGAATGGCCTGACCTTAAAGCCAAACCTTGGAAAACAAAAAGAGAAAAGAATTAAATTGACATTAAGATTTTCTAAAATAAAATTTCGTTTAAAATGAGTATAAAATAAACTAGACAGCTTAAGATTAAGTTGTCTATTTTATTTTGATGTTTTAATTTTATAAGGCAGTTGAAAAACAGTACTATAATTAAAACCATAAAAACTGGATCTATATTTAAAATCCATTGTGGAATATACTGAGATTAATATAGCGATGATTAAAGTACTCAACAAACCTCAAGAAGAAACTATTAACTATGGTACAATATGTGCTTAGTAATACTATAGTCAGGTATTCTTATGATTATTAATAAAGTCAAAATAAGATATTTTTAGTTAAAAAACTAATTCGGATTTAACAAATACACTAAACGAACACTCCATAATAACAAAAAAAAGATAATGTATCAGAGTTTAGGAAATTCTGACACATCACCTTTTAAAAGTAGAGATACTATATTTTATTAGCTTCTTTATATCTTTCTATAGATTCCATAAGTGTGGCTTTTGCATCCCTTACATTAAACCAACCATCGATTATAACTTCTTTTTCCTCTAGTCTTTTATACTCCTTAAAAAAGTGTTCGAACTCTTTTTCAGTATGAGAACTCAAATCACCCAGACTATGTACTTCGTCATATCTTGGGTCATGGATAGGGACCGCTATTAGTTTTTCGTCCTTACCCTTATCATCTGACATTACGAACATCCCTATAACCCTTGATTCTATTAGGCAACCTGGAAAAGTCGGGTTTTTCATAAGTACCAATATATCTATCGGGTCTCCGTCACCCGACAGTGTTTCAGGTACAAAACCGTAATCTGCCGGATAAAACATGGGAGAGAAGAGTGCTCTATCTAGTTTCATACAGCCTCTTTCATGATCGTATTCGTATTTGTTACTGCTCCCTCTTGGTATTTCAATTATCGCATCTACAATTAAATCTGGATCTCTCATATTTTCCTCCTAAGGTTGTTTTTTAGTGACGAATTAGAACAATCTCTAATAATTTAATTATATCACTAAAGCGTGAACTTAGAAAAAAATTCAAAAGAATTGAAGATTTGTGTATTATGCGTTATAATACATATAGAACAGATAGAAGAGGTGAAGAAATGTTTATAAGTATAGACTTTGGTTCTGATCTCCCAATCTATGAACAGATAAAAAGAGAGATAGTATTAGGGATAAATAAGGGACAACTTAAAGAAGGAGAGGTACTTCCCTCGGTAAGACAACTTGGTACAGATATTGGCGTAAATCTTCACACTGTGAATAAAGCGTACAAAGAACTCCAAAATATGGGCTATGTTGTTATTGACAGAAGAGTGGGAACTATGATTAGCGACAAGATTCCGAAACTGGATGGAAAAGAAATGGAAAATTATCTTAATGAGATAGAATTTTTAGTAGCTGATTGGGTAAATAGAGGCGGTTCAAAAGACGAACTGCATAATATTATAGAAAGTATGTTAAATGCTCCGGAAGGGAGGTAGTGAGATGACAGAATTAAAATACCTAATGATTATTTATGCTTTCACGATTATTTTTTTAGTGGCTATGCAACTATTGGTACCGAAACTGTCCAGACGGGGGTTGATTCTGGGAGTTTCTATTCCGGAAGATTCATTAAATCGTGAAGAAGTTAGGAATGAGGTTGCAGGATTTAGGAGGATGACGATAATATTAGGTTTAATTTTGATTTTAATAATGATAGCAGTTGTAAAAATATATCCTTCCAATTTTTGGGTCCATACCATTGTGTTAATAGGATTAAGTCTATTTATTTTTTATCCGGTGTATCATTTCAATAAGAGGCTTAGTAAAGTAAAAGAAAATATAGGAATTGTCGATAACCCTGAATTGGTTGTTATTGACACAGATTTTTCGCGTAACAAGCTGACGGAATTCAGTTCCGGCCTGTATCTTTACTGGATACCTGTAATAATGATACTCCTAGCCTCGATTTATATAATAGCAGAATATGACAAATATCCTAATATGATACCGATACATTATGATTTCAGAGGTGTGGCAGATGATTTTACTGATAAGTCTTTAAAGACTATTTTTACTCCAATATACACTATGCTTTTTCTATTCATGGTTATGTTTTTGTCGAATCTTATGATACTGAAAGCGAAACAGAGATTGGATCCTAAAAACCCAAATCTTTCGCTTAAAAGATTTATCAAGGCAAGGAAGTTTTGGACCTATTACTTAGTGTCGGTTACGATTTTACTAATTCTAACTATTTTAGTACCAATGATCTATACTATGCGATACAATATTACAGAGGCAAGGTTTTTGCTTCCTATAACATTGATAGTTACAGTTTTTATAATAAGCTTGAGCATTGTTTTTTCATTAAAAGTAGGTACTGTAGGCGAAAGACTTGCAATAAATGAGTCAATAGATAAAATACCGGCTTCAATAGGACCGGAAGGTGAAGACAGATACTGGAAACTAGGTGGATTGATCTATAATAATCCAAATGATCCTTCGGTATTTGTTACTAAACGTATCGGTATCGGTTTTACAGTTAATTTTGGATCACTTATCGGTAAGTTACTGTTGATTGGGTTTTTATTATTGATAGTAATAATGTTTTGGGTATTAAAATAGTTTATCAAAAAAGAGGAACTTATCCTCTTTTTTTTGATTATTAAACGGTATTAAGAAATGACTTTCTCTGATATAATATAAGCATAAGTAATGTTAATTTAGAGATTGATAACATTTTCATAAGTCAACAATACTATGAGGAAGGTGATACTATTGAAGCTTCAAGTTTTTGATTTTATTGACGAAACACTTGAACAACTTAGTGATCAGAGANNATTGAATGTAGATTCATTAGAGATGAGTCAAGCATATATGAAAGTTTGGTAAGTATTTTTGAGTTACCGGCTTCGGAAGGATATTTTCACAGTAGAGAAGATGAATGTATCCAACTGAGAATTAGAGAAACGCAGCCACAAAAGCAGCATAATGGATTCGAAATATACAAAATTGATGGAAGGTATAAATCAGACGAGTACAATTACCACTTTGAACTTCAGATTAAATCCTTCGTCAATATTTTTTGGGGAGATATAGACCATAGGATACTGTATAAGAACTTTTCATATGTAGTTACAGAAGATTTCATTAGAGAGATGATGTATTCCATAAAAGATAATCTTGAGATGGTCGATACTCAGCTTATGGTAGTTTATAACCATCTCTACGATATAGAAAAGAATGATTTAGAAGTTACCAAGACTCAGCTTAAAAAATTAGTATCTAAGCTGATACATGATATCTTTGTGATGAGATTTAAGGCTAATACCGGAATAATTTTGGATTTTAGGAAGCCGATAGAATTAATAGTAGATTATATCTTTGCCAAAGCTCATTATGCCAGAGAGCTTGAGGATTCAGAATACTTTGTTAAGCTTATGAATAAGCTCAATCAAGTAAGTAAAGAAGATCTGATGTTTGGAGACTATATAGAGCTAGGTCAAGTTGATTTAATGAAGGGGCAGTTCTGTGAAAAATTTGGTAAGGGNNGAAGGTGGAGACAAAGGGGCAGAGTTTATAAACTTTATTGAATATATTGTATTTACTATCATTTATAGAGTAAGGACAGCAGTAAAGAAATTTGAAATCGATGATAGAGAAGCTGATATAATCATAAACAAACTGACAGAAGAGGTTTTTGAATATATATGCCAAGAGTATAATGCTGATTTCTTCTCTTTAAACAATATGAGACTACTCGAAAAACTGGTTATCGAGTTTATGATGGAAGTGGATTCTCCTGTTTATTTGAGAGAAAAGGATTACAGAAGGTTCAGACAGAGGTTGGCAAAGGAGGCAGAGATGTAATGAATTTACTTATCAAAAACATTGATGTTATACCCATGACTGAGAAGAATTTAATTCTGGAAAACGTAGATATACACATAGTTGATAATAGAATATCTTATATAGGTTCAGAAAAAGACGGTTTTACCGCAGATAAAATCATTGATGGGAAAGGTAAAATAGCAATACCCGGACTAATAAATGCACATACCCACCTGGGTATGAGTTTGATGAGAAATTATGCAGATGATTTAGACCTTATGACATGGCTTCAAGATGAAATATGGCCATTCGAAGCAAAACTCGGAAGAGAAGATATATACTATGCTTCAAAACTATCCATGATAGAATTGATAAAATCAGGATGTACCGCATTTGTAGACATGTACTTTGAAATGGACAGGGTGGCAGATGCTGCACTTGAAATCGGGATAAGAGGAGTAGTAACTCCTGGATATATTGAGGATGACAAATCAGAGGACAGGATTAAAAATTATAGGAATATTTACGAAAAGTATAATGACAAAGATGGACTTATCAAAGTAATGATTGCTCCTCACTCACCATATACAGTCGGCAAAGAACATCTTTTAAGACTTATAAAATTGGCAAAAGAATTAAATATAGGAATTCATATCCATCTATCTGAAACCAAGATTGAAGTCGAAAATGCAATGAGAGATTTTGGAAAATCACCAATAGCTTATGTAGAAGAACTTGGATTATTTGAAGTGCCTACCATTGCTGCCCACTGTGTCCATGTGAATGAAAATGATATGAGGATTCTAGCTGAGAACAATGTATTTGTGGTACACAATCCTTCAAGCAATTTAAAACTCGCTTCGGGATTTGCAAAAGTGGACAAGATGATGGAATTGGGAGTTAAAGTGGCACTGGGAACAGATGGTGCATCTTCCAACAATAATTTAAATATGATGGAAGAGATGCATATGGCGTCATTACTCGGAAAGGCTGTCAGCAATGACCCTAAAGCTCTTGATGCCTATCAAACACTTGAAATGGCAACGGTAAACGGTGCAAAATCAATCGGTATGGGCGATGAACTAGGAAGCTTGGAAAATGGAAAGCTTGCAGACATTGCAATCTTAGATATGAATAAGACGCATTTAGTTCCGGCAAATAATAAGATATCGATGATAGTATATGCAGCTCAGGCATCCGATGTAGATACAGTAATTATAAATGGAAGAGTCGTCATGGAAAACAGAAAGTTAATTGGGGTGGATGAAACTTCAATAGTAAATGAGGTAAATAAAAGACTTATGGTCTTAAAGGAAACAAAATGATTGGAATTGATATAGTTAAAATTTCCAGAATCTCAAGACTCCTAGAAAAAGAGAGATTCTTAAGTAGGGTGTTTTCTCCGAAAGAGATGGAGTATTTTAAAACCAAAGGAATGAAGGTAGAAACTATTGCCGGATCTTTTGCTGCAAAGGAAGCAGTTTCAAAAGCATTCGGAACGGGTATTGGGAAACTGTCGTTTAAAGATATAGAAATAATCAGAGATAGGAATGGTAAACCAAAGTGCACGCTTTCTGAAAATGGTTTGAAAATAGCTTGCAGTTTGGGATTTTCAAATGCTTTAATATCGATTAGCCATGAGAAGGAGTATGCAGTTGCGATTGCTAAGGCGGTAGAAGACGTACCGGTAATAAGCAGCGAAGAAATCCCTATTCTTAAATCAAGGCAAAAGAATAGCCATAAGGGAGTTTATGGCAAGGTTGGTTTGATGGGTGGTTCCAAGGGGATGACTGGATCTATACTATTAAGCTCCATGGCGGCTTTAAGAACCGGTGCAGGTTTGGTTTATACTCTAGTTCCGGAGTCTGTGTCAGAAGTCGTTGAAATGAAGAGTTTGGAAAATATAGTAATACCTATTCCTGAAAAGGGTGGAGGACATTTTGATATTAATTCCCTACCGAAACTTAAGGGCGAGGTATCTAAATTCGATGCAATAGGTTTTGGACCCGGTATTAGAAGAACTGATGAGATGCTGATGATATTATCAAATCTAATTCAAACCGGCAAAAAGATAGTGATTGATGCCGATGGACTAAATGCATTGGCTGAAAATCCGAAGATATTAGAAAATTCAAGTGATATATGTATAACTCCACATGCCATGGAAATGTCACGTCTGATTAAAAAAGATATCAATTATATTAACGAAAATAGGCTCGATGTTGCAATGTTCTTTTCAAAGTTATATAATATTATAGTGGTTTTAAAGGGGCATGAGACGATTGTAACAAATGGAAAATCTTATTATATTAATAAGACGGGCAATCCGGGTATGGCAACTGCCGGATCAGGAGATGTTTTAACCGGAGTTATAACGGCTCTTGCTGCCGGAGGTTATGATATGTTTGAGGCTGCTAAACTCGGTGTATTTTTACATGGACTGGCCGGAGATTATGCCGCTGTAAAACACGGTCAGGATTCATTAATTGCCAGAGATATAATTGATTCATTAGGTAAAGCAATACAAAAAAAGAGGTTCTTAGATGCAAGATATAATAACTCGTCCGACTTGGGCTGAGATTGATTTAGATAATTTAATATATAATTACAGAGTTTTGAAAGAGTTATGTCATAACACTGACATATCATGTGTAGTTAAAGCCAATGCCTATGGGCATGGTGCAATTGAGGTATCAAAAGCTCTGGAAACTGAAGGAGTTCAGTATTTTTCGGTATCATCTCTACAAGAAGGTTTGGAATTACGAGCTGTTGGTATAGAAACTCCAATTATGTTATTGACTGCATTACCGACCGGCTATGAACGTGCCGCTATTCAAAACAATATCGAGGCAACTGTATTCAGTTTTGAACAGGCAGACAGATTAAATGAAATGTGTAGAGAAATGAATACCTCATACAATATTCACATTAAATTGGACACAGGTATGAGACGTATTGGATTTAGAATAAGCGATGAGTCTATCGAAGAAATATCCAGGATAAACTCCTTAGAGCATATAAATCTAAAGGGAGTCTTTACTCATTTTGCCGCTGCTGACGAAGCAAATAATAACTATACACCATTACAATTTCAAGATTTTATGGATATGGTAGAAAAGCTGGAGAATAAAGGCGTAATCTTTGAAATCAAACATGTTGATAATGATGCAGCGCTTTTTATGTATGACTATAGAGAAGATATGGTCAGACTTGGAATTGGACTATATGGCATTTTTCCATCTGATTTTGTAAGAGCAAAAGTCGACTTTGAACTAAAACCTGTAATGGCACTAAAATCAATTGTCACAAATATAAAGACCATTCAGCGAGGCGAAACCGTGGGTTATGGTCAAACATATACTGCAAAAAGTGAAGTAGTTATTGCTACAGTCGGTATTGGATATGCAGATGGTCTTCCAAGACTCATGTCAAATAAAGGTTCCGTTATTATAAACGGCGTGGCTTGTCCAATAGTCGGAAGGGTATGTATGGATCAATTAATGGTAGATGTTACTGAACTACAAGATGTCAATATTGATGATATAGTAGTTATTTTTGGCGACCCAAATAAAAATGAGCCTGAAGTTGGAAATATAGCAGATGTTTGTGATACAATAAGTTATGAAATACTATCAGGAGTTAGTAGAAGAATTCCTAGGGTATATATTAAAGGGGGAAAGGAAGTAAATGTTGTCAGTTATCTAAACTATTGATAATTGTAACAAATTTATACTTAAGGTGTGATAAGATTTGAAAGTAAAAAGAGGAGATTTGTTTTATGCGGATTTAAGTCCGGTTATAGGATCTGAACAGGGCGGAGTAAGACCTGTACTCATCGTTCAGAACGACGTTGGAAACAAGTATAGCCCAACCGTAATAATTGCGGCTATCACTTCCCAAGTAAATAAGGCAAAACTTCCAACTCATGTCGACATAACATCATCCAGCTACGGACTTCCTAAAAACTCCGTAGTGCTTTTAGAACAAATCCGTACAATTGATAAAAAAAGATTACGAGAGAAAATAGGTCGATTTGACGCGGATGTTATGAGAAGAGTAGAAGATGCATTGAAAGTTTCGTTTGAATTATAGTACATATATAAAGAGAGCTGGTCATATGACAGCTCTCTTAGTTTTTATTATTTTATTCACTTGCAAAATTATCAAAGTATCCTTGTATAAGAACTATAGGAGTACCCTTGTCACCCGAACCACTTACCAAATCTGCTAGGGAACCTAGTAAATCAGTAAGTCTACGAGGAGTGGTTCCAAGAGACACATTTTTATCTACTTCATCTTTGGTCTTACTATTTATCTTTTCTTTCATAACATTAATGGCTGATTCCTTATCAAGTCCAAGGAGTTCGTTATCTGCTATATACTTAAGTTTAAGTTCATTAGGAGTTCCTTCGAGGTTTGGTGTGTATCCGGGAGATACCACAGGATCTGCGAGTTCCCAGATTTTTCCAATCGGATCTTTAAATGCTCCGTCGCCATAAACCATTACTTCTATTCTTACTCCGGTTTGATCATAAACTTTTTCTTGTATATTTTTAACAAATACATCCGAGTTTCTAGGGAATAATTTTAAAGAAGTAGGGGTAGCCAGATTTGAACCATATAATCCATATCTCGGATTAAATCCGCTTCCGTCTATAGAATCATTCATTAAGTCGTCCAATCCATAGACTATATTAGCACCATTCGCTTTTAGATGCTCTTTTAGAGCAGCTCTGTCATGAATATTCGCAACTAATATATCTTTGGTATAATTTAGAATATCTGTAGCATTATTAGATAGATAAATTTCGATATTGTCATTTACTGCATATGTTTTATAGAGAGAAACATAGTCTATACCGGTAAATGGATGTTTATATTCGCCACCTACTAATTCTCTATACCTTTTTTCATCAATTGTATCATTGTAAATATTTATTCCGCTTTTAGTAATTGCTTCCGTATCCATAAGTCTATTACCGACTTCATCGCTAGGGTAATTCAAAAATAAAATAATTCTCTTCTTTGTATTGGCGATTGCCTTTAAAATTACCGAAAACCTATTTCTACTGGTAATAGGGAATAGTACTCCGATGCTGTCATTGAACTTTGAATTCAAGTCTTGAGTAATATTGTCTGTGGAGCAGTAGTTTCCTTGTGCTCTTGCCAATAGTGACTCTGTTATAGCCAGTACGTCCATCTCTTTTAGAGTAAGTGAGTTTCTCTCAACAGCTTCAACAAGAGTGTTTACTACTATATCTTCAAGAGGATCTCCTTTTTTTATTATCGGTGCTCTCAAGCCATATGCTGATGTTCCAACGGTTCTATGCATGTTATTTCCTCCAATCCTAAGTCAGTTCGGTAATTATTTTGTCTACAGGTACATCGTGTTCATCATCAGGTAATGAATCTAAAATTTGAAAATCATAAGCAAAACCTATTTTTTTGGGATTTGTGCTTAGATCGGCAAAGAATTTATCATAATACCCTGCACCATAACCTACCCTATGACCTCTTCTATCAAAAGCTAAACCTGGTACGACTACCAAATCCACGATATTATGGTCTACAAATTCTTCAAATCCCGGTTTAGGGGATAGTATTCCATAATGTCCCGGTACTAAATCATCAAAATTTGTTAGTTTACTTAATTTCATTTTAGCTGAACCTTTGTAAGTAACAGGGATGTATACATTCTTACCGTCTCTTAACATATTTCTGATAAGTTCATGTGTATCAATTTCATCTCCAAAGCTTACAAATACAAAGATATCATTAGAGTTAGCGTATTCATCGCTATTTACAAAATTCTCCAAAGCCTTTGCATTGAGTTCGGCTCTATCCTTATCGGATAAAGAACTCCTACGGTCCATTAAATCTTTTCTTAGTTTTCTTTTTACCATATAGGATCACCCTTTAATAAGTATAGTATGTATAATAATAATTGTAAAGATAAAATGATTGTAGTTTTACATATATTGAAGTATAATTTATTTAGCAAACGTAATAAATAAGATTGTGATATTATAAATGTTCTGGGAGAATTAAGGCATTCAAAATGTTTCGATTTTTTTACATTTGTAACATATTTGTAACTTTTCAGGTCAAAAAGGTGAAAAAATCATATTATATGTTATAATTATCCTAAGAAGTGTTGGGGTGATATATCTGATACAATTTAAAAATGTAAGTAAAAAGTATTCTAAAGGAATTGACGCACTCAACGACGTTTCTTTTACAATCGAAGATGGCGAGTTTGTCTTTTTAATTGGCCCTTCCGGAGCAGGAAAAACTACAATTATCAAATTACTGCTTAAAGAAGAAGATCCTACTTCCGGCAAGGTCATTTTGAATGGGCAGGACATCAGCTATTTAAGAGCAAGGAGAATTCCTGCAATTAGAAGAGATATCGGAGTCGTGTTTCAAAATTTTAGATTACTTGAAGATAGAAATGTATATAAAAATGTTAAATTTGCCCTTGATATATTGGGTATTTCAAAAAAAGAATCTAAAAAATCAATTAAAAGAGTCTTGGACTTAGTTAACTTAAGCCATAGAGAAAAATCTTATCCATTGCAATTATCAGGCGGCGAGCAACAAAGAGTATCAATGGCCAGAGCAATGGTGAATAATCCTAAAATATTGATTGCCGATGAACCTACCGGAAATTTGGATCCGGAGACATCATGGGAAATAATGGATTCATTATTAAAGATCAATGAATCAGGAACTACAGTCATAATGGTTACGCATTCTAAAGAAATAGTCGATAAGCTAAGAAAAAGAGTAATCCACTTGGAAAATGGAAGCATAGTAAGTGATGAAATGGAAGGTACTTATCGATGAGAAAAATAAGAAAGTTTTTTACCGTTATAAAGACCGGATTTTCCGGAGTATGGAAGAACAAATCTATGGGATTAGCTTCTATCATTTCAATATCTGCAGTATCCATAATACTTGGAATAGTTTTAATAGCAGCACTGACGATGAATGTGCTCCTTAAGGATGTGCAGACAAAGGTTGATGAGATAGAATTATATATAAAGGATGAAGTTACCGAAGAGCGAGTCAGCGAGATAGGCAATAGCTTGGAAGCTCAAGAGGGTATTAAAGGCATTAGGTTTAAGACAAAAGACGCTGCACTTGAAGAGATGAAAAAAATATGGGGAGAAGATGCTTATATACTTGAAGGTTTAGAGCAAGACAATCCCTTGGAAAGATCTTTTGTAGTCTCTGTAGAAAACATTGAAGATTCACATAAAATAGTCGAGTTTGCAAAAACGCTTGACGGAGTGAGCAATGTCGTATATTATCAGGACGCGGTTGATAAATTAGTTAAAATTGCAAATTATGTAAGAGTCGGTGGATTAATAGTTACTATAATCCTAATAGTTATCTCAATACTCGTCATATCTAATACCGTTAAACTAACTGTACTTGCCAGACGTAGAGAGATTGAGGTAATGAAGTATGTAGGAGCCTCAAATGGTATGATTAGTGGACCATTTATTATAGAAGGTGTCATCTTCGGTTTAATTGGTGCGGTGTTGGCGTTTTTAGTGACAAATTATTCTTATCAATTAGTCTATAATAGATTTAATGAAAGGATTTATACGCTAATATCCAGCTATCTAATTGAACCTAAGTTTCTAAGAACCGACTTATTAATTATATTTTGTACTTTGGGAGTAGTAATAGGGACCGTTGGCTCGGTATTTTCTCTGAAGAAGTATCTCAAAGTATAAGGATGGAGGAAAATAAATTGAAGTTTTTCAATAAAAAGAGGGCTATTGCATTAGTTTTAGCCGGCTCGATAATGTTCTCGGCTGTTACGGTAATGGCAACCGAACTTGAACAAATCGAGGCAAAACAAGGCGAAATACAAGGCGCGAATGAATTAATTCAAAATCAAAGATACCAAATAGAACAAGCAAATCAGGACTTGAATTATGCTTTTGATAGTTTAGAAAAACTAAACGAAGAAGCAAAAGCACTAAAGGATGAAATTGATGCTCTACAAGCAGAGATTGACAGACTTGAAAAGTCTATTGCTGATAATGAAAAGAAGAAACAAGAACTGGAAGTCAAACTCGAAGGTCAGATCGATCTGTTTAAGAAAAGATTAGCGGTAATGTATAAAAACAGAAACAGCGGATACATATCTGTACTGTTATCATCTGATAATGTCGACGACTTTTTGTCTAAACTTACTACGATGAAATCAGTAGCGGAATATGATAAAAAGCTAATCGAAGACATGAAAGACACTAAGAAACTTCTAGACAAAGTAAGCATTAGTCTTAAAGGGGAAAAAGCGACCAGAGATGAAGCAATGGCTAATTATAAAGTCAAAGAAGCTCAATTGATGGACAAGATAAACGATCAAAGAGACTTAATTGCAATTATTCAAAATAATAAAGATTTAGCTGCTAACGAAATTAATAGACTTGAAGGTATTGTGTCTAATCTTAACTCCGAAATAGCAGATCTTCAAACTCAACTTAAAGAAAGACTTGAAAGAGAAGAAGCGGAGAGAAAGGCAGCAGAAGAAGCAGAAAGAGCTAGAGCAGCAGAGGCTGAAGCTGAAAGACTAAGACTTGCAGCTGCAGAATCGACAACTGAAGCACTAGTAAATGAAACTGCAGGTTTATCTTCTATAGACACTTCTAGTCGAAACTATGTACCTGAAACTAATTTTAAACCCTTCGATGGTAATATAGTTTATTATAACCAAAGAGAAGAACCATGGGGCAGTGCATCTTATGGTAATGGTTGGTTAGGTACAATCGCGGCAAATGGCTGTGGACCTACTTCTATGGCTATGGTATTAAGCTCTATGACAGATACTACTGTTTCACCTATAGAAATGGCCAATTTCGCAACAAATAACGGTCATGTAATGCCTGGTGACGGCGGGTCGTATTGGTCATTATTCCCGGGTGCAGCAAGTGCATATGGTTTGAGCTGTGTTCAAACAAGCAATAGAGCTCAGATTATCGAAGCACTATCAAATGGAGCACTGGTAATAGCTAGTCAAAATAATGCATTAGGTAATTACTGGACATATGGCGGACACTTTATAGTGTTGACAGGAATTACAAGTTCAGGAAATATTACTGTAGCAGATCCATGGTCAAGAGGGCATTCGGCAGTTAGCCACACCCAAGATCAAGTATTTATACCTATGAGATCAGCTTGGATTATTAATAAATAAAAAACTGCCTTAAGGCAGTTTTTTTATTATACTAATTTAGGGAGAAGAACATGGAAAAAAGACCGATTATACATAGATGGATGATAATGGTACTTACTTTTTTAGCCGGATATGTAAATGTAGAAGGTATAATCGAATGTGGAGTTACTGTAAGCCATTATACAGGAAACCTATCCAATCTAGGAAAAGGATTGGTTTTGGGAGACTTAAGAAGAGTACAGATTTTGGTCAGTATACTTATTTTGTTTTTTCTGGGATCATTATTAATAGGAATGGTCAACCAAAGAGAGTTTAGAACACCTAGAAACAGGTATAAATGGATATTACTCGTTCAAGGTCTGGTATTAATCGTAGTCTACCATAGATTTGAAAGTATACTTCCATTTTTGTTGGCTTTCTACATGGGTATACAAAATGGTGCTTTCGCAATGTACAAAGGTGTCAGAGTCAGATTTACTCATATGACCGGATACCTGACTGAAGCAGCTCTTGAATTAGCGGCAATACTTAGGAGAAAAGCATCGCCGGAGAGATTTGTATTTTATATCTTCAGTATGAGCAGCTTTGTTTTCGGTGGGATAGTAGCGGCAATCATAGAAGTTTACAATCATAATATTTTGATGCCATTATCATCTATACTCTATATTATAGTTGCCTACGGACTGCATAGAACCACTAGAATCGGCTACGATTACGATAATTAAAGGAGAAGTATATGCAAAAAAGTTGTAGTGATAAAGCTTGTAATTGTAATCTAGGATTATGCACTGTGGATGTAAAATTATTTTCCAGTCTTGATCATGAAGATCAAGTATTTTTAGCAAGTACCTCCATTCATACGGATTATAAGAAGGGGCATTCTATTATTTTGCAAGGTAGTAGAGCAAATAGCATAATGATAATCAGAAACGGAAAAGTCAAACTCCACAATTATGATGCAGAAGGCAAGGAATTTATACTGGACATACTGACAAAAGGAGACAGCATTGGAGAAAATTTGTTTTTGGAACAATCGGTTTTCCAATACAATGTAACCTGTTTAAGTAGTGTAGGTATATGTGAGATTAGTAGAGAAAATTTCACGAATCTATTATCCAAAAGACCGGAAGCTGCTATTAACTTAATAGTTTCTCTGAGTAAGAAATTAAGTGAAGCAAATGAAATGGTGCAAATTCTGTCCGAGAACAATGCTGTTAAAAGACTTTCTGCATTTCTGCTATATAGGAAAAGCAGACTAAGCGATGAAGAAATAGAACTGACAGTAGATGATATTGCAGCCAGTATAAACCTTAGAAGAGAAACTGTGAGTAGAAAAATAAGCGAACTGCAAAGTTTAGGTTTGATTAAGAGAAAAGGTAAAAGTAAAATTATAATCGCAAATCGGAACAAACTCCTCGAATATTTAGATGAAATTGATTAAACATTGATTTAGGTCAATGTTTTTTTTATTTATTTATATACAATATAATTAACAGATAAATAAACAGGAGGTATCTATAATGATAACAAAAGACATGACGATTGCGGATTCTATTAAACAAAAACCTGATATAGTATCGATTTTTTCTGACACGGGAATAGACTTTTGTTGTGGTGGACATAGATCATTGGAAGAGGCTCTAAACGAAAAGAACTTGGACATAAATTCTTATCTAAGAATACTAAATAGCGAACAGAAAAGCGAAGATAAAAACTTGGATTCAGCTTTAAACTTGGATAAAAAAGAACTTGTGGACTATATTATAAAATATCATCATAAGTATGAATTAGAACTGCTGGATAAGATTGACGACTTTCTTAAAACCTTAATTAATGTTCACTATAGTACTCATGGTGAGGAATTGACAAATATTTATAGCTTATTTTTGAGAATTAAAGCAGATTTGGTTCCACACTTTTATGAGGAAGAGAAAAAGTACTTTCCACCATTTATCAATGGTGAATATGTAGACTTTGAAAAATTAATCGACGGACATGAAACAGTTGGGGAATTATTACAGGAGCTTGAAAAAATTACCGACTCATATACTGCACCTGACGACGGTTGTAATACTTATGAGTACTGTTTCAAACTAATGAAAGACCTACAAGACGATATCCATAAACACATATTCTTAGAAAACAGCGTACTATTCCTTAAATAAAAAAGAAAGGAGATAAAAATGAAAAAATTAGTAAAAAACAATGTTGACTGGGTAGGATATATCGATTGGGAGTTGGACAGTTTTCATGGTGATGACTACTCGATTATGAATGGATCCAGCCAAAACGCATACTTGATTAGAGAGGAAAAAAATGTTTTGATAGATACGGTTTGGGCACCTCATAGATTTGAATTTATAGAAAACCTTAAAAGCGAAATCGATTTGGACGATATAGACTATATAATTATAAACCATGGGGAAATAGATCACTCCGGTGCAATAGTGGATTTGATGAAATTAATTCCCGAGACTCCCATCTACTGTACAGCCAATGCCATTAAGAGTTTAGAAGGACAATATGGTAAACAGGATTGGAATTTCAATGTAGTTAAAACCGGAGACAGTTTAGACATAGGTAATGGGAAGAGTTTAGTTTTTGTTGAGATGAAAATGCTACACTGGCCTGACAGTATGGCGGTGTACATGACCGGAGATAATATACTATTTTCAAATGATGCTTTTGGTCAACATTATGCTGTAGAAGAATTATTCAACGACAAAGCAGATCCTTGTTTACTTGAAAGAGAAGCGATGAAATACTATGCTAATATATTGAATCCGTTTTCTCCACTAGTAAGTAAGAAAATAGAAGAAGTGGTCGGACTTGGTGTCCCAATAGATATAATTGCACCGAGTCATGGGGCTATCTGGAGAGATAATCCACTTCAAATAGTTGAAAAATACGCTAAATGGGCTGATGCCTATAGTGAAGATCAAGTGACCATAGTATATGATACCATGTGGGAAGGTACCACTAAGATTGCACATGAGATAGCTAGAGAAGTATCAAATCAAAGTCCGGACACAATTGTTAAAGTAT
>MTKW01015174.1_pt1 | contig 17686 bp, 18 predicted proteins | sample 1042761 | NCBI WGS metagenome assembly MTKW01 (sample SAMN06205366, study PRJNA360243) | anaerobic digester metagenome | biome: Wastewater treatment plant; feature: Anaerobic digester sludge; material: sludge; isolation source: anaerobic digester fed with sludge from wastewater treatment plant ... | reverse complement strand
CCTGGACCCGGGTTCTACGCCACTGCTCCACCCAAAAATCTATATTATTCCGCTTAGGGTCGTCCTCCGTCAGGTTGGTTTGGCCCCACCTTCTTACTCTCTCATACCATGGACGGGAATCAATACTCATATACCTATACAACCTCCCATTTAACTTCTATTTAGAAAAGGGGGAACGCCTTATTCGGCATTCCCCACTGTTTAAGCTTAAGAGTCTAGCCATTATATACTTCCAGTGCTGCCTCAACAGCCGCGCCGACATCCACCCTGTGTCCCTGTACGGCCATGGCATCCGCCAAGGCGGCCAATAGCAGTATTACGTTGTTTCTTCTGGAGGATTCACCCATAAACCCTATCCTCCATGCCTTACCCTTAAAGTCTCCCAGGCCTCCGCCTATCTCTATGCCGTACTTATCCAGGAGGTAGTTCCTGGCCTTGAGGTCGTCCACATTTTCAGGTATCCTTACGGCGTTGAGGGTTGGCAGCCGATAACCGATGGGGGCAATCATGGAAAGGCCCATGGCCTCTATCCCTTTTACAAAGGCATCGGAGTTTTGTTGATGCCTCTTAAACCTGGCCTCCAAGCCTTCTTCCAGTACTATCTGCAGGGCTTCTCTCAGGCCATAGATCATGTTTATCGGGGCGGTATGATGGTATACCCGCTCCTGACCCCAATAATTCTGTATCATGCTGAGATCCAGGTACCAGCTTTGCACCTTGGTCTTTCTTTCGGCTATGACCTTTTCCGCCTTACTGCTTATAGTTACCGGTGACAGGCCCGGAGGGCAGCTGAGAGCCTTCTGGGTCCCACTATAGCAGGCATCTATCCCCCAATCGTCCACCTTAAGCTCTACTCCGCCCAGGGAGGTTACCGCATCCACAACGAACAAGGCATCGTATTCCTTTGCGATTTCGGAAAGCTCGGGAAGCGGCTGTAAAACACCCGTTGAGGTTTCAGCATGGACCACCGCAATGAGCTTAATGTCCCCAACCTCTTTTGCCGTCTTTCTTACATCAGCTGGATCTATGGGCTGCCCAAAGGGTACCTCAACGCTATATACATTGGCTCCACATCTTTCCGCCACATCCCGCATCCTCTGCCCGAACACTCCCTTTACACAGACGATTACATTGTCTCCAGGCTCAATGAGATTGACCATTACGGTCTCCATTCCTGCACTCCCGGTTCCCGACATGGGCAGGGTAAGCCTGTTTTTCGTCTGAAACACCTTTCTGAGCAGCTCCATGGTATCGTTCATGATATCAAGGAACTGATGATCCAGATGCCCCAGTAAGTTTGCAGACATGGCCCTTAATACCCTGGGTGACGTTTCCACCGGTCCGGGCCCTAACAGAAGCCTGTATCCGGGGTTTAATTGGCTAAATTCTCTTTCCATGAAAAATCCCTCCAAATTATTGTTGCGTTCTGTTTCATAAGACAAGGCTGATGCATTGCATCAGTTCATTATATCCTAGCCCATAGATATATTGGGTTATTGATAAGTAAATGACTTCAATGCTTGAGCTAAACAATCAGTATCGCCTCAAAACAATCCAGCTTATCCAACTTAACCGTTAAATAACCATCCTCCCAGGAATAATCCAAAATTTTACCCTTGTTCAGGCTGGTTACCGAATCCGGTTTTTGTGAAATGGGTATCCTGCATTCAATTCCATATATAGGGGTAGGTTTGAAAAAACTGTTCCCATAATGACCGTTGTTGTTGATCAAATGGAAGATCCGCTTCTTGCCGTCCCCGTTCCTTAAAAGGGTTGCCTCCACGGTGGGGGGAATATTCCCTTCTATGGATTTAAGGCCCATAATCCTTTCATAGACATCGGCTAAGAACCAGAATGTATTCATGTATCCCTGGCGGTGGAAATATCGGCCGGGCAGCCAGGGTATATGGATTGCCCTTCCCTTGTCATAGGCATTTACCGCAACAGCAGGGCGGTCTACACTTTCATAGAGGGGGTAACAGCGCTCCGGCGGTCCGTATGGCTGCGGTGGGAGCAATCTCATGTGTTTTTCCACATCCTTATCATATTCCACATAGAAATAGTCCCCATCGATGCTTACAAGATCGCATTGGTGCTCCTTAAACTTTGGAAACGCCTCATCTTCCCCGACTATAAAGTAGGCTCCGCGAGCATTTCTGGCTACAACCCCGGACTTTATACCCAGGCAATCCAGAGCTGCCCTGTCGCGGGCTTCATACTTCCTATCGAAAAATGAGGTCTTACCGGTGGCCAGAAGAGTATTTCCTGTAGCAACAAAATCGTCCAGGATCTTTGCCGTTTCATCATCTATACGATCAAGGTTGGGCAGAATCACATTCTTGTACTTCGACAGGCCCAGGTCTTTAACCTGGGTAATGAACATCACGTCAAAAAGCTTGTGGGTCTCTGTAAGGACACGATATAGCCCGAAAAATTCCGCCATATCCCCAGAGCCGCCACCTCCCCAGTGGGGTTCCGTCAGGACAACGGTATCACAGTCCCCATGCAGGTTCTTATAGTGCTCTTCGTTCTCTTTATGAAAGTTAAAGGCCCGGCGTATTCCCTCATAACCGGATTTGTCGCTATGATTATCCAGCCTGCCTATCAAATAGTAGTCTACGGCTCCGCCGTTGGCAAGATTTTGGTATAGCCGCAACTCCTGCTGATATGGGGATACGGAAACATGTCTTACCGGAAAATCTATAAAATCCACAGTGGTGTTGGTGGAAATAAAGCCGGGAAATGTACCCCGAACCCACTTGGTATTTTCCGAACCGCTATATTGCCAATGGGGCAAGGGTCGATCCAGGGCGGTATTGGATTCCTGACGAATAAACCCGCTCTTTTCCGTGTATGTATCATGGTTGATTAAGATATCAGGTTTTATGGATTTGATAAACTTGAATAGTCTTTTATTGAATTCCTCCATGGTCTCCTGCTTAAACAAGAGGTACTTTTTGTACACAGGATCGTTCATATCCTCTTCCTTGGGAAGGGGCAAGCCGTACATCTCTTTGAACTTCCTTTGGCAGCCCTGGCATTGGCAGATACCATAGTAGTTTTTGCTATAATCATAGGAAACATAGCCACCCATGTTGAAGAAAATGCCGTCCACATCCAATTCTTCCAAGGTCTCCCGGATGATTTCCAGAGCATATTTTTGTTGGTAATCGCTGTTTATGCATACATGGACATCCCNNCCCCGCCATAATCTACGATATTGCCATTCTTATCCACAAAGGCCCACTCCGGATACATCTCGTAGATCTGCCTCCTGACCTTGGAAAAATCGGTTCGGGCTATAACCTTTATGCCAGCCTTATGGCACTCTTCAATTATGTCCTTAAGGCTGTCCCCCGTCAGGTATGGACTCTGATAATGAAAAGGCAATTTGGTCTTGTAGCTTGCAATGATACCGGATGTATTTATCATAGCTACGGTGGCGTTGAAGGATTTCAGATCGGCAACGTATTGTTTTGCGTCTATATCCGCCATATCAATTTCCCTCAGATTGGTTTGAACAAGCCGCCAGTTATAGTCCTCCCACCATTTACCCTTACTAGACATAAAAAATCCCCTCCCTGGTAATTTCAAAATTTTTGATAATTGCTGAACACTCGCGTCTTAAGTCATGAGAGGCTCAAGAAAATGGGTAGCAATTACTTTGCACCTTATGCCTGTCAATTATATGCCGGTTATGGCTATAGGAATCTGCCCCCGCAAATCCATCCTCCCTGGTAACAATACCGATAGATTAAGATGCATACATATAACTGACTAATAGTTTGCGTAGCAACAATCATAGTGGGCTATTGATAAGCGAATGACTTCATTGATTTGGTTAAGAAAACTTGGCTTATGGAATACAGAAAAGCCGTAGCTTAAGGCAGGACGCTTAAAGCAGCTTCCTTCCGGCAGGAAGCCGGATTGGAAGCGGTAGGCTTTTCAAATGAAATAAGCCTTAGTTTTCTCCAAATCGATGTTGGAAGCAGGAATCAATAGCCATTATCAAACACTCATAATATGTATTGTACAGGATATCCCATCAGGTTTCAATTTTATGACGAAAATTTGCTCCGGTTCAATGACTAAATCCCCATAAATAATAAAAGCTGCTAAGTAAGCAGCTTCCTTCATTACAGACCTATATTTAAGCTCTAACGACCCCATCGGAATATATGGGTACGATAGGCGCAGTATCCAGTTTTAAGCAGTCATCAAGGTCCCCTTGGAGGCCTAGATCCTTAAGTATTGAATAGTGCAAGGTTTCAGACAGTGCCCCATGCAGATCATCTTTAGAGTTCAGATACATGCGTTTGGCAACCATTCCTAAATCGTCCAGCTGCAGGGATACGCCTTTATCTTCCAAGCCTTTTATAAGGGCTCCTGCCACCAGTATATCGTCCGCCGAGAACTTACCCATAGTACCGGCACATATTATCGATATATCACTGCCCGCGGCAGCAATATATTCATAGACGGCAGAAATATTGATAAAGGATGCCAGTACCACTTCTTTGGCATCCAACGCCCTGGTAATAGCTTTAGTACCATTGGTGGTAGTAATAAGCACAGTTTTGTTCTCTACCCGTTCCCTACTGTATTCACGGGGAGAATTGGACAGATGAAAGCCTTCTATCTTCACAGCATTTCTTTCTCCACCCAGGATAAAGGTATCCTTTTCGTAGTTCTTGGAGATATTTACTGCATCCTCTATGTCAGCGGTAGGTATAATCTCTTTACAACCGTTGTACAGGGCGGTAATAATCGTGCTGGTGGCCCTAAGTACGTCTATAACTACCACAATTTTATCTTTAATATCCCTATCTTCAACATAATCGCTTGTCGGATAAACGGTAATCTTCATAAAGTCCTCCTCATTAAGTCCCTGCTTGCTATCCTATGTATACAGTTATATCTTAACACAAGCCGCCTGATAAGTCGACAAATTCCTTACAAAATGATTTTAATTTCCCCTTCCAAACACAATGGTACAAATTATAACAGAGGCCAGTAACCCGGCCAGATCCGCTAACAGTGAGCCCCATAGCGTATAACGCATCTTCCTTATGCCTACCGCTCCAAAATAGATGGACAGGGTATAGAATATGGTTTCGGTGGACCCCATCACGGTAGATGCCAGCCTCCCTATAAAGGAGTCAGGACCATGGGTCCTATAGAGTTCTCCCAAAACCCCCATCGAGGCTATACCGGATATAGGCCTCATAAAGGCCAAGGGCAGAACCTCTCCTGGTATCCCTATAAGACCGGTAATAGGAGATATTAGCTTCACCAGAATATCCATGGCCCCAGAGGATCGGAAGATTCCTATGGCAACGAACATGGCCACCATATAAGGAAATATCCGTATCACCGTGGATAAACCCTCCTTTGCTCCCTCTATAAAGGTGTCGTACACGTTTACCTTTTTTATGTGTCCATAGCCCAATACAAAAAGGATAAACCCGGGAATGGCAATGACGGACACGATTTTTATAAACTCTATCATATGATAGGCCCCCATCCAATGCATTAGTTATTTTATTTGTCCCTATAATACCTCTTCAGTATTTTTGCAGCCACAATCCCCGTCAGGGTTGAACAGGTGGTGGCAATAAGGCTGGTGCCAATGATTTCGGCAGGATTATTTGAACCTGCCGCGCTTCGCAGGGCAATAACCGTGGCCGGGATAAGCTGAACAGATGAGGTGTTAATAATAAGAAACATGCACATATCATGGGTTGCCATATCCTTATGCCTGTTGATGCTCTGAAGCTCGTGCATGGCCTTTATTCCTAAGGGAGTAGCGGCATTTCCAAGACCCAGCATATTGGCGATGATATTCATGGTCATGGCCCCCATAGCCCTGTGTCCGGGAGGTACGCCAGGAAACAATGCAGACATTATTCTTCTCATCCTTTTAGAGATAATCTCCACCAGGCCCGACTTTTCTGCAACCTTCATAAGCCCCAACCAGAGGGCATATACCCCCGCCAATCCAATACATAACTCCACTGCATCTTTAGCCCCCTCCAGAGCCGCTTGGGTGCTGTGATCCAGATTGCCAAACACTAAAGAAGACATAAAGCCCAAAAAAATCAATAGCATCCATACGATATTAACCAATTATGGCCCCCCATTTCTGTTACAATATTCCTATTATTTAAATTTATGACTGGATAACATGGGTAGAACAAAAATTCTAAAAAATGGTTGGAAAAGGGGTTGACTTTAAATGGTATTATTGGTAATATATTTACGGGTATTTGTCGAATATTGTATGTAGAGGAGGGAAAAGCTGATGAAATCCACAGGAATTGTCAGAAAAGTAGATGAGCTAGGAAGAATTGTCATACCCATCGAGCTGAGAAGGACTCTAAATATCGCAGAAAAAGATGCCTTGGAAATCTATGTAGATGGTGAGCATATAATACTCAAGAAGTACCAGCCTGCATGTATTTTCTGTGATGATGCAAGGGATGTCTTTGATTATAAAGGCAAAAACGTTTGCAAAAGCTGTTTAGCTGAATTAATCAATAGATAATTGTTTTACTGCGCCAACGCGCTTTAAAGCAAATTCCCTGATTATGACTAACATATCTAAGTATTGAAGTTGCTCCGGCAATTGTCTTAGATATTTATTGATGTAAAAGGCGATGTATTAAATTCGCCTTTTTCTTTTTTTACCCAAATCCAACCGGCTATTCCTCAACCCTTAAAGGCAGATGTATGGAATGGGGGTATACCTCACTTTTCGGGAGATTACGGTCTTCCGCCACCTTTTTTATTGCCTCCTTCTTACTCAAACCCAGCTTCATATATTCCATTATATGATGGCTTATGGGGATATCATCAAAGTCATTATCCTCGCCCGGACTTTCACTTCCCTCCAGCACCAGTACAAATTCACCCCTGGGTTTATTGGCGGTAAAGTATTCTATGGCCTCTTCCAGGGTAAACCGCAAAACCTCTTCGTGGATTTTGGTTAGCTCCCTGATAACAGCAATACTCCTGTTCCCCAACGCCTTGTACAATTTCTTCAGGGTAGCGGTTAGACGGTGAGGGGCCTCATATAAAACTATGGTACGCTCTTCCGACTTGAGCAGGGCAAGGACCCTTTCCATCTCCCTTTTTTCCCTGGGTAAAAAACCTTCGAAGACAAATCTGCCGCTAGGTAATCCTGACAGCACCAAGGCAGACAGACCGGCTGTGGCTCCAGGCAATACAGTAACGGGAATATCCCATTGGTAGGCCAGTCTTACCAGATCCTCTCCGGGATCCGAGATACCGGGCATTCCCGCATCGGAAACCAATGCGATATCATTACCATCCTCCAATAGGGTAAGTATCTCCTCCACCCTCTTCTTATCGCTGAATTTGTGATAGCTGATCAGGGGCTTGGAGATATTGAGATGGTTCAACAACTTTAATGTATGACGGGTGTCCTCAGCCACTATATAATCGACTTCCTCCAAGGTTCTAATAACCCTTAAGGTAATATCCTCCAGGTTGCCAATGGGTGTGGCGCATAGATATAGAGTTCCTTTGCCCATTCTCTTCTCAATCCTTCCAATTCCCAGATTATCAGTAGTACTATAGAAATAAATTAACGCGTTGTGCTAGTCAATCATATACCGGTAATGGCTATTGGGTCCCGTAATATATTCTCTGAAGCTCGGGGGTAAATTCTCCACTAGGTTCGTATACTACCAAGGGAGGCATCCATGTAAGATGTTGTTTTCCTCCCAGGACTGCCTCTATGAGCAGCATATTGGGTGGCTTTCTAAGGCTGGGATAGACCAAGCGAATCACTTTGGGTTCCAGGCCGTGATGCCTCATACCGGTCAGAATCTCAATCATCCTATTGGGCCTATGGACCATGGATAAGCGTCCACCCCAGGCCAATAACCTGGAAGCTACCCTTAAGACATCATCCAGGTTACATTTTAGTTCATGGCGGGCCACGGCCTTGGCATTATTGGGGTTTATCATACCGGTACCCATCTTTTTATAGGGCGGATTGGCGGTCACCAGCTGATACTTCCCCAACCCTAAATAATCGGGAGACTCTTTTAGGTCCCCCTCTATAATCTGGATTCTGTCCTCCAAGTTATTCAGCAGAACGCTGCGTCTGGCCATATCCGCCATGGGGGCCTGTATTTCTACCCCATAAAAGTAAGTATCCCTGCTCCTTCCCGACATCAGGATGGGTATAACCCCGGTGCCGGTCCCTAAATCCACCACCCTTTCACCGGGGCGGGCCTTTGCAAAGTGGGATAGGAGTACCGCATCCATACCAAAACAGAACATATTGGGATCCTGGATAATCTTAAGCCCCTTAAAATCCAGATCATCTACCCTTTCATGTCCTTTTATCTCAACTCTCATACAACTATCATCCTTTATGTTCAAGGCTAAAATTTAAGCCATATCATTCCTGATCAAATAGTGCAATAAAAGCCTTGATATGCTCTTCATCCTGGAAGGCTCCAGGTAAAACATAACGGATAATTCCTTCCCTGTCAATCATATAGGTGGTGGGAATCCCTATCACCGGATATATTTTATTATATTCTCCCAATACCTCACTATCAGGGTCCAATGGGATGGGAAGGGTAAAACCGCCGTCATCTATAAAGGATTTTACCTGATTTCTGGCCCTGTCGCTATCGTTTCCCCCTTGCAGTTCCACTTGGGTAGAGCTGACAGCCAGTATTTTTACGCCCTTATCTCCATATTGCTGATGAATCGCCTCAAAGTAGGGCATCTGCTTTCTGCAGGAGGGACACCAGGTACTCCAAAAGCTTAAAAAGACTATCTGTCCCTTATAATCGGAGAGCCTTACCTTATTCCCATTCAGATCCTCCAATTCAAAATCCACAGACTGCTTGTTTCTCTTTACGTAATCTATGTTTTCTTCAAGAGTTATACCATCACTTTCAGGTACTTCAGTTATACCATCACTTTCGGGTACTTTTGCATTATCTTGCTGACAGGCAGCTATCACCAATACCAAAATAAGGGATGTTGCCAGGATTAATGCCAACCTAGTTGTTTTCTTCATTCTTTGCACCTACTCTTTCTTGACTATTCTAGAATTGTTGCACAAAAGACTTTAATTATAAAACTATATTTATCATTTTATTGTGTCCTAAAACATGTATTTTCTATAATATATAAGCCAGTTCCTTGTACTTGTTTATTATCCAGGTAATAGGTAAATTATAAAAAAACATATCATGGAATCAGATAATAGAAGGCATTAAAATAGATCATTATACCGACTATTATCAACAGGATGCCGCTTATAACCTTTACCTTATCCATATGCATGTTTAGCCTTTGGATATATTTCGAGAAATATTTCAATCCCGCCGCCATTAGAAAGAAAGGTAGTCCCAAGCCTATAGCATATACCGCCAGTAGCATCGTTCCCATAAACAGGGTCTCGGCCTGGCTGGCCATTATATAAACAGATGTCAAAATAGGTCCGATGCAAGGGGACCAGCCAAAACTAAATCCTACACCGATCAAAAATGAGGATACCAGGCCAGGATGACTTCTTTTTATATTCAACCTTCTTTCATAGTTTAAGAATCTTACGGGTATGAGGCCTGCATGGAACAGACCGAAGAATATTATAAGAATCCCACTGGTCCTTCTGATAATGTCCTTGTTGGCCTGTAAAAATCTGCCCAAGGAAGTAGCTATTATACCCAATAAGACAAAAACCAGGGAAAATCCCAGAATAAAGGCCAAAGAATTGAATACCAGAGCCCGATGGGCCTTCCTGTCCCTTTCCATGATCTCTATGGATTGCCCGGTCATATAGGTAAGATAAGCCGGTATCAAAGGCAAAACACAAGGAGATAGAAAGGATGCCAGCCCTTGCAGGAAAACGGTAATAAAAAACAGTATATAATTCATATATTCTCCCTTTCCCACCAAAACGATGTTATAACTTAAGTTATACCCAATTAGACATGTTTATTAAACTACTTTTTTGTTTCCGGTAGCCCTGTCAGCCACCCCAGTATACTTGCCACACCTGCCCCCGCAGCATCTACCAAGATATCACCAATTTCACATGCCCTTCCGGGTATAAAGTATTGGTGGATCTCATCAAAAACCGCATAGCCCAGGGAAATGGAAAATGCAGTTATGGCTGCCTGATATGGTGGTATATTCCGGAATCGGAGGGTTATATGCCACAGCTTGCCCAATATAAAGTATTCGGTAAAGTGTCCCATCACCCGAATCATACTATGAAATCGCATCTCGTCCAGCTCAAGACCGATATCCTTCGTAAATTTTAATATAAATCCAGTTATACCTCCGCTGAGCCCTGTAGATTCCTCCCCCGACTGATGGGACAGGATAAATATAACCCCCATCCAAATTATGGGCAGTATCCATGTGTATCTTTTAGCCTTATCCGTCCAGTTTATTTCATTCATCAAGTCTGCCCCAACCTTCCAAATCGCTTTTTGAAATTATAACACAAGATTACATATAAGGCTATTTGTGATCCAGCGATTTATAAAAGGATGGTTTATACCGGCAGTTTCCACATTATATCGGGAAGCTGCCTGTAAGGTTAACTGATATAGTTTGCGTAACAACAATGATAATGGACTATTAATAAGCAAATGACGGAAGAAGCGTTCAATGGCCATTACCAGGTGTATACAACAAACTAATGAACCAGTACAAGATGTTAACTCATATACTAGATATTATTATATTATTATTAAGAGTATTACAATCTATTGACGGGTGTAGGTTTTTGTAGAATAATATAACGAGATGGATGTAACCCCTACTTCTACAAGTAGCGGGTATAATTTCGTCGAAACAGACTAATATAGAGAATTTATAAAAGACTACAAGGCTGAACTAGATGGAGGAATTATTATGAAAAAGGTGTTAGTGGGGGTATTGGCTGTATTGCTGATTATCCTCGTAGGAATTGGAGGTTATATATACAGAATTATAGATGCACTGTCAAACGTGGATGGGCTTATAGCCGGTAATAATCCAGTTGCATGGGATGAGGATCCCGAAGATTTTGGTATACCGGAAGAAGCTCCTTTAGAGGGTGACACCAAGGTCATAAATATCCTTTTACTTGGTACTGACAGGCGCAATCGCAATGAGAACGGCCGCTCGGACGCCATTATGATAGCTACTGTAGACAAGAAAAACGGCCAACTAAAGCTGGCCTCCGTTATGAGGGACCTGTATGTCCCCATACCCGACAGGAGGGATAACAGGATCAATGCCGCTTATTCCTTTGGAGGACCAATGCTGGCTATGAAAACCATTAACCAGAATTTTAACCTGGACATAACCCGGTATGTGAGTGTGGACTTTTTTGGCTTGGAAGAAATCATTAACGCTATAGGCGGTGTTGAGATAGATGTTAAACAGAAGGAGATCAAACATATCAATTCTGTCATAACCCAACTTAATGAATTGGATAAGCAAAAAAGGAAATCCCCTCATCTAACCCAGGCAGGTGTTCAAACCTTGGACGGCAAGCAGGCCGTAGCCTATTCCAGAATAAGAAAAGTGGGAGACGGTGATTCGGAACGTACCGAAAGGCAGAGAAGGGTAATGATTCAGATGTTTAACAAGATGAAATCCATAAATCCAATGAAGTTACCGGACCTGGTTGCCTCACTCATTCCCTATACCGACACCAATATTCCTGTATCCGATATTATAAGCCTGGGAACCAGCGTACTGACAATGAAGGATAAAAAGATTTACCAGTACAGGGTTCCGGCCAAAAATACCTACAAGAGCCAAACTATCAGGGGCATGGCAGTCTATGTACCGGATTTAGATACCAACACAAAGCTATTGCATGATTTCTTATATAATAAGGTTACAGAATAAGTACAAGAAACAGTAAAGGCTTCTACGGTAGTTTATACCGTAGAAGCCTTTTTATTTCGGTTTTGTTATAACTTGATGTAGGATTTGGATACATAGCCGCTTAGAGAACCACTCTTAATCTGGTACCAGGAACCGCTCTCGCCTGTGATGGTTACCTTGGCTCCGCGATACAACAATCCCACTCTGGAATATTTTGTTCCCGGGCCGGTTCGTACATTCAGAGATGATGCGGTTACAGTCCCCGTACGCTGTTCTGTTCCCCTGTTACTTTCACTACCGGAGATTAGCTTTAGGTAATCCCCATGGACATAGCCCGTACCACTTCCGTACTTAATCTTATACCAGGCGCCTACCTTTTCCAGTAGTTCTACCTGTTTACCCTTGGCCAGGCTGCCTATTTTCTTGTTGCTGGTACTAGCTCCATTCCTTACGTTAAGACTGGATGCCGTTACCGTTGCCTTGCCTATTACATTATTGGACGGTGGCGGTGTTGTGTTGTCCGAAGTTTCGAGTTTTACATAATTGGCATGTACATAGCCATCCTTGCCATTGAAGCTTATCCTATACCAATCTCCTTGGGTAGCCAGTATAGTGAGCTTCGTCCCTTTGACTACCATACCTACAATATGATTTTTAGTGCTGGGCCCGCTCCTAACGTTGAGGGCCGATGCCGTCACCCTACCATAACGCTTCTCATCGGAGGGCGGCGGAGCCGGATCTGTTTTGCCCGGTTTTGGATCCTGTCCTGATGCAGGCGGAGGGGATGATTGCCCGTTGTCTTCCAATACAATGTAATCACCATGGACATATCCCTGAAGGCTGCCCTTTTTAATCTTGTACCAGGCACCGCTTCGATCAAGAATCTCTACCCTGTCACCCTTGTAGAGGCTACCTATCTTCTTATAACTGGTTCCTGCACCCTGCCGTACATTAAGGCTGGTGGATACATTAACCCTGCCAAATTGTTGTTTTGTTTCGTTCCCGGGATTTGGATCCGGATCTGGATCGGGATCAGGCTTCGGATCCGTCTTTGGATCCGGCATCGGATCTCCTCCCTTATCTGATTCAATACCAAGATCCGTCAACTTGGTGCCGGGATAATAGAAGTCGAGAATTTCCTTATAACTCTTTCCTTCCTTGGCCATTTGCTGGGCCCCATATTGGCTCATGCCTATTCCATGGCCCCAGCCGCTGCCTTTAAAGACAAAGCTGTCTCCCTTATCCTCTACTTTAAATAAGAGACTCCTCAAATCAAGGATAGAACGGATATTCCCCTTGGTCAGGTTAAAGGTTATGAGTATCTCCTCGGGCGGTTCTATTTCTTCGGGGGGTGTTTCGTCCTCAGGGGGATCCTGCTTTTTATTCATCGACAGGACAACCTTACCCTTATCTGCTCTGGTACTGCTGTTATATTCAAAGCTAAATTCCTTTATCTCGAGGTTCTCTATGTCCGACTCTTTCAAGCCCTTGTTCTTCAGAGCATCTTGAAATTTCAGCCTGGACAGGAGACCGGAATCAACAGGCTTTTTCTTGTAAGTTACGGTCCAGCTGCGATAAGGATTGCTCTCATTCCTCAAATCATAGGGATCCTCCTTCACCTTGCTATAGGCCAAATCCGATCCCCATAGGTTTTTAGTGGACTCGATCATACCACCGTTGGAGGCAGAATAGTAAGTGCCGGCATAGCTGCTGCCATACTTCAATACCTGCCCGAAGGTATCATCAACGGCTTTTATTGAATTTTTATAGTTCCCATTATAGCCCCTATACACCTGATCAGTGGTCGTATCTACCACATCATAGGCAGAACTAGGTTTCCTTTTGCTTACAGCATATGTACGAGCTGCCACAGCCTGCGCTTTTTGTAATTCAATAGGCCAGCTGTTACTGACTTCGTAAGGGACTACCCCATAGAGATAAGTCTCCAGATGAACATGATTAATAAGCTCTATCGAACTACCGTTCAAACGTACCTGCATATCTCCCTGGTAGTTATAGTTCCCGATCTTGATATAATTGGAACTCGCCCCCCTATATCTCTTAAAGGTAAAGCTACTACCTAAAGTCGTTGATACGGTTTTAGAACCGGTCTTATCATCCAAAACCAATTTTCCCGATTCAACGCGTACTGTATAGTTTCCCTTGGCCAGAATGTTATTCTTGTCAATTTGGGGTACTCCATAGTTACCGTTTACATAGACATTTACGCTCTTGGGTGAACCCATAGATGCCAATTTTACCCGGATCAGGCTATTATCACCTGCCCCCTGTATCGGTGGAACCCATAACAGGTTGATACAAACCATGATGCCTACTATAGCTGCCAGGAACCTCCTAAACATTAAAACCACCCTTTATTTATAGAATATACTACTATACATAATATTAGCCGTACTATAATTCATTCGATATTTTTTTACGAATTCCTGCCCAAAATACGAAATAATGCATTTTCGCTATAATATAGGACTTAATTACTATAGTATTGAATGGAACAGTTTTACCTTGTTTGTCCATTTATAATGCACGTGATAATCATTCTATACCCATATATAATAAGTTAACACGTTCTATTAGTCAAATATATACGGGCGATAGCTATTGATCGCTCCTTTTCAATGAAGTCATCCGCTTATCAATAGCGCATTACCGTTGTTATCCTGTATTTAATGAACCAGTAAAAGAAGATTAAGCTAATTGTCATTTTGGGGAAAAAGAAAAGCTGTTAACGTTAATTCGTTAACAGCCTATACACGATAATATCTATAAGTCCCTATGTATTATGCCGGCTGGGGTGCATCCACTGGACAAACATCGGCACAAGCGCCACAATCAATGCATGTATCCGCATCAATTACATAGATGTCCCCCGGTGATATAGCTTCTGTTGGGCATTCTGCTTCACAAGCCCCGCATGCAATACACTCATCATTGATAAAATAAGCCATATTAAGTCACCTCCTCGCCTTAGAACCCCTAACATAAAGTGCTACAAATAACACCTCTACTATTCTATCACCCTGTCGCAAAAAAGCAAGACTTTTTACCAAATTTTTAACATACGGCGTTCCAATTTGCTATTCATCCAGTAAGGGAGCTAATTCGTCATCCAAATCCATTAAATCTTCGTCATTATCCTCGTGATTTGCCCCTTCCATTTGCTTTATCTCGTCAAGGGCAAAATCAAGGACGGCCGGTGTCCCATCGCTTTGAACTATCTTAGTTTTGACTATCCCGGTAAGGGCATTGGTACTGATAACCGTCCCAGGGCCTTGAGGGGTGATGACTTCACTGTTAACTCTGGGCATACGCTTTCGTATCTCTTCATAATAGCCCTGCTCGTACTTTAGGCAACACATGAGTCGGCCGCATATACCCGATATTTTGGTAGGGTTTAGAGATAAATTCTGTTCCTTGGCCATCTTTATGGATACCGGCTCAAATTCACCTAAAAAACTCTTACAGCATAAGGGCCTTCCACAGGGACCTAAACCTCCTATCATCTTGGCTTCGTCCCTTACCCCTATCTGTCTCAGCTCTATCCGAGTTCTAAAGATGGAGGCCAGATCTTTAACCAGCTCCCTAAAATCTACCCTACCGTCTGCGGTAAAATAGAAAATAGCCTTACTGTTATCAAAAGTATATTCCACATCCACCAACTTCATGGGCAGGTTGTGTTCCCTTATCTTTTCTACACATATATCAAAGGCTTCCTTCTCTTTTGCCTTATTTTCCCTTACTTTTTGGGCGTCCTCCTCCGTGGCCCGCCTGATTACCTTCTTTAAGGGTGATACAATGTCCTCTTCCGGAACAAGCTTAGGACCTACTACAATCTCTCCATATTCGATACCCCTGGAGGTTTCGACTATAGCCCATTGTCCTTTTTCCAACTCTATATTATCAGGACTAAAATAATATATTTTACCGGCTTTTTTAAACCGTACTCCTACTACCTCCTGCATGCTTACCACTTCCTTGAATTTTCATCAGCATATTTTCAATGGTCAATTGAAAGTTTGCATGGGATTTTAACATCTTTTTGCTATCTTCCATATTCCCTATGATACCTTGTATAGCAGGGATTGTAAAGTTCTTTGCCAAGGACTCCAGCTGGGATATTTTATCCATACTAATGATTACATCCCTGCAACCACCCTGCTTCACTACCAGAACGTCTCTCATCCAAAGCTCCATAATATCCAATATTTCAGCAATATTATCCCTATTATCCAAAAAGAAATCTATATAACCCATGGCTTCCACCAGGGTACTATTTGCTAATTTATTCAATATTGACAGGGATTCCTCCCTCAACTTCCGGTATTGATCGGATTTGGCCAGCTTAAGACCTATGCCTGGGATCCCTTGCGATAGCTTTCCGTACACAAGGGCTTCGTCCCTGGGCATCTGTGTTTTACTTTCAATGATCTGTGCCACCTCATTTGTTGATAAGCTTGGCACCCTAATCTGCTGGCATCTGGATATGATGGTGGGGAACAAACCGGTCAAATTGTTGGCCAATATCATAATGACAGCGTGTTCCGGGGGCTCCTCCAGAGTCTTTAAAAAAGCATTCTGTGCGTGTTGGTTCATAGTTTCCCCATCTTCTATGATGTATATCTTTCTTGAGCCCTGGTAGGGCTTAATGCCTATATCCTTTCTTAGATCCCTGATGGCATCAACCCTTATAGCTCCCTTTTCACTTTTCACCCGGATCAAGTCCGGTTGGTTCCCTGATTCAAACTGACGGCAGGATTTACATCCATTGCATGGTTTATCCTGACCGGTACAGAGAAGCATTTTGGCAAAGAAGTCGGATATGGTCTTCTTGCCAATGCCCTCAGGACCCGTAAATATATAAGAATGAACAACCCTGCCGCTATCAACTATGGCCTTTAGGCCCTTGATAAGGGTGGATTGTCCAATAATATGGTTGGTATTCATTTCTTCTCTCCCTATATTAGAGAATCAAATCCATTAAAAGCCCCCGAATATCATCTATATAACTGAGCACCACCAACTGATCCCTCTGGGAGCTCAATACCTCCTGGGTCAGGGCTTCAAGATTTTGATCCACCTTTTGTACCACAGCGTATATGTGGTGCCTTCCACTCCCATCGATATAGTCTTTTCTTTTCAGCTTCAGCATTTTATTTACGGATATATCCAAGAACTGGGAGATCATCCTTTTATACCGTAACAGCTCCCCCAGATTCGTCCTTTTGGCCAGCCTTTCTCCCTGTCTTTTAATATCCTCCATCATTGAAGCCAACTCTTCATTCATGGATCTGTATTGGCTGTCGTTTAGGAAGCTGTCAAAGGATTTGGCATGGGGGCCTGGTACCGGCCCCATGGCACCCCTTGCCCCTCCAGCCCTATGACCTTCGTCGGGGCGGCTGCCAAGATTTTCTACTCTCATACCTTTCTAAACTCCTCAACATTCACTACAAAAACTGTAGCGCCCCCCACCGTTACCTCAACGGGATAAGGAACGTACATACCGGTTGCACCTGCCATTGGTGTTGGCGATGTAGCTACCTGCTTGCGGCTCTTGCATACATTCTCGATTATTCCCATGGCATTTTCCAGCCTCTCGTTATCTACCCCTATGAGCAGTGTCGTGTTTCCCGCTCTCAGGAATCCTCCTGTCGTTGCCAGCTTGGTAACTCCATACCCTGCCTTCATAAGTCTCGAAATAAGCTTCTGGGAATCTTCATCCTGAACTACGGCAATTATTAATTTCACCGGAAATACCTCCTTTCAATTCTTGTGACGCTAAACCGAA
>MTKW01004496.1_pt2 | contig 17701 bp, 31 predicted proteins | sample 1042761 | NCBI WGS metagenome assembly MTKW01 (sample SAMN06205366, study PRJNA360243) | anaerobic digester metagenome | biome: Wastewater treatment plant; feature: Anaerobic digester sludge; material: sludge; isolation source: anaerobic digester fed with sludge from wastewater treatment plant ... | reverse complement strand
CTGAGTATCTTCATATCCTTGTTAAAGGCCGAAGACGCGATAACCTGATCTTTTTCGTCAACAGGGAGTATCACCCCCCTTGTCAGAGCATTTGCTCGCTTCTGTATCACGCCCTGAAGTGGCGGACAGTATCGGTACGAGTTAGTTTGAAAGTTTACACCGTCTCCAGTTATGTATCTCGCTGTGTTTGAATACAGCGAATAAACGGGGCTTGCGTATGTCTGAGCATCTATAATTCTGCTCTTCTTGAATAACTTACTTATAATGCTCATCTTAATNNNNGGCTCGTTCAATTCTATCCCGTTTACTTTCTGATAGAAGTAATTCTCCTGCTCTTTTCTTATGTGCTCACGGTTGACTAAGTGTATAGAATAACGCTTGATTAAATCTATGCGCCAAGTCACGCACCCTGCGAACTTCTTGCAGTCTAAGAACACGGCGTTTATTCCATCCCTCGAAGCCCAGCCATTAAGGTCAACTTTGTTTTGCGGTTTGGCTGAATCGCAAATGACTATCCATTGCCCGGGCCGCTCATTCTTCTTTGTCTCGTAATGCTTCTTGAAGATAGTGTAAAAGTCCTCCAAGCTGTTCAGGTTCTTAACATAAATCGGGCAGTCAAAGTATAGGTTTCTTTCTTTTCTGCAACACTCAGAAAACGCATATGTTCCTACCGTGTTGGCGTAGTCAAGCCCGTACCAGTATTTCTCCACGTCTTTGGGTAGCTCCGGAATATAAGTAACATCCGGGAATACAAGCCCCTCCATTGCGCACCTGACACCCTGACCATACACTAGCCACCGGAATCGGTTTACTGTGCCGGATTGGATGTTTTTCAGGTTAGGTCGGCGTTCCGGCTCTGGTTTTTCTAAGTCTTCAAATTCCCAGGGACACCAGCTTTCAATGTCGTTAATTATAGTCTGCTCTAAGTGCTTGTTGTTCTTGTACGTCGTAAGGGTAAAGAACGTGTTCGGCCTGCCCTCCATCTCAAAGCACCAATGAGCGGTATATTTCGGATTCCAGTCAAAAACAGCCATTTGCCGGCAACGCATCAAGACGTTCTGAACAGGCTCTTCCTCCATCTCCAAGCTTTCGTTAAAAAAACAAATGTCTGAGGGCTGGGCTTCAATCCCTGAATCCAATCCACGAAAGTACACCGGATTGCCAAACAAGTCGTATTGCGGCCTCTGCCCGTAACCGACCAAAAGATCAGGATTATAAATCCCGATCACCTTTAAGCACTTTACAAATTCCTTTAATGTGTAGTCACGACAGTTCGTTAGTGTGTCGCGGTAGATGTATATCTCCAGATTCTTTTGCCGGTTCTGGTCACAGATTGCGACTAAAAAATGAAAGAAGTCCCACGTTTTTCCCGACCTTGTCGATCCCTCATTACATATCGTCAGCCGCTGCCGCTCCGATTTTGGAACTAAAACAAAATGCTGCTCGTAAAGCTTGCACATTGTCCAGAAAAGCGGTGACGGGTCAAAGTTCATATGTTAATTTTAGACTGTCCGAAACTGTTAATACTCTTAATTCNNNCGCAAATTGACGAGTGTGCCGTTATATTCTAAGTTTATCTTCTGTTCCTTCAACTCAGCTCGTAATTCTTTCTTATCCGCTAAACCAAGTTTGCGACTCACTAAATTGCTGTCATAAGCCCCTATATAGCCGTTTTCAATGTTCTGCTGAAAGATACGATTCCTTGCGCGTGCTGTAATTTCGAAGTAATCTTCGTAACCTTCTTTCTCCAAATAGTTATAAAAAGTTTGTGGATGAATATTAGCGTAATTACAAAGCCCTTCTATCAGGTAGGGGCGTGCAGCTGGTATTCTTATTATCTCTCCTGCCCTGTCTCCTGACTTTAGTGCTTCATTTTTGAAAAGTGGGTTATTGTCGCAATAATTAAAATATTCTTCGATTATATCTGACCATTGCTGAGGTGTGAATTTCTTTTCAGTTCCTTTGTTCCCTACTGCAAACTTATTTCCTTTGGGTGCTGGCATAGTGGTAGTTTATTTGCGCAAATTGCCAAAAAATCGTTTATCTTCGATTCCTGAGCTTTCTAAATCGGTTTAACGTGCTAAATTAATACATAGTTGTTGCGTTTTGCAAGTGTTTTTCGGGATTTCTTTGTTTGCTTGCGTAAAAAGTTCGGATAATATGTTGTATAACATAGTTTTAGCGTGATTTATTTAACCTTGTTTAACTATAAAACTATTGACAATGTGTAAATGTGTAGTATATTTGTATCAGTCAAATGACGCGGATGCAGCTCTCCGTTGGCGAAGCGAGTAAGGCCGTTGGCCCGAAGGTGTGAAGAACCCAAACTGCCGCAGGGTACATATAGAACCCCAAGCGATATGAAGTAACACGATTGACAGGCGTGTAGGCGTGATGCTGCTGATCGAATTGGCCGCCTGTCGCAATTATTTAACCTATAAAATTTACAATTATGAAAGCAACTATTAGTCAATTATGGGAAACTGGACGCGAACTCATAACATTCGATGACTCTGAATTTGATCGCCCAACATCAATTAGTGATTTGAAAAAATGCGAAAATGTTATTGTAGGGGCAAAAATCTGTAAAGGCGGCCCTACTGAGGTAATGATTGATGACAGTATTTATTTAGTTATGCCAGTTAAATTACAGCACCCCAGCGGTGGCGGCTCAATGTTCGCTTTAGAAATAAACTAATGAAATCGGCCACCTGGTGCAATTATTATTAACCTCTAAAAACAGTAAACAGGATAAAACGAAAATAAAACAACTAAAAACCAAAATTATGAAAACAAAATACGTAGCAAGAAAGTCTGACAACATTCAGTCAGACATCGAAAGAGGGTGGTCAAGCTGGAATTTTGGACAAGAAGGTTTGAGCGCAACCGAAGAGCAAATTGATACTTGGAAAGAGGAAGCAATTGAGAACGACCAACCATTTTGCATTTCAGGGTTTGAGCTTTGGGGTGATGATATTACTAATGCAGATATTAGAGAACTATATGATGGCTATTGGGTATTGGTTGACAATGTAAATGCAGCAAATGGCATAAGCGGAATCGAACTTGATGCAGAAAGCATTGAAGAGGCTATTGAAGAAGCAAATAATAGAACTGACTATTTTGGAGAAGGTGTTTGTTTCGATGCTCAAGATGCAAAATTAGTTTATTCAAACGATGATATTCACATATTTGAAATAGAGGACTAATGACAATTGAACAACTAAAAACTAACTATTATGAACAAAGACCTTAAAAAAGAAATGAAAGGATTTGATGTATATAATACGCTACCAAAAGGCTGGCGAGTACTCAGGGGTGCGACAACTGCCCCGAATGGTTATGTTGTTATTAGTAACAAAAAAAGCCGGTTTTGTCCGGAATATCGAAATGGATTATTAAAATTATGAAAGCAACATTTTTAGGGCGGTGCGGGCTTATTGCCCCCGCCCTCCTGGTCTTGAACGGGAACGAAGAAGCGATCTGGATTAACCTGATCGGACTAAGCTATATTTTTATTTTAATCTTAATCTTCAAATTATGGAAAAGAAAGTAACCCCCCACAGCGGAAAAATTTCTGAGCAGTGGATGGACACAATTTCTGAGGCAATTCTTGAAGAAATTCAGGAATTTGGCAACTGGGGACAGGAAGCTGTCGATGTCGAGATAGAGAAAGAATACGGGAAGCTGGTTTTACAAATATCAGCCACCGCACACTGTAGCTACGATATAAAGACGGGTATGCGGGGTGACTACCTTACTCCAGATGACCCCGACGAGTACACGCTGACATCCGCAAGTATTGACTGCGGGGAATCGGATTATATCTGTATCTGGGACACAGAGAAAGAAGAACATATTTTAGAACTTAAAAACTGGTACTGCGATGAAAGAATTACAAGATAAGTATCTGGCCGAATATTGGTATCTTCGTTGTTGCAAGCTGGTAACGGATAGCATACCACCTACGGCAGAAAAAGCCTACCTGATTGAAAGAATTAAGGTGGCAGAGGACAGAGTAAAGGCTCTGGAGAAAGAAAACGAAACTCTAAAAACTATTATCGAATCATTTAAATTCAGAACACTATGAAACTAAATCTTATTCAATCGGAGCTTAAAGCACCGAAAAACCAATACAACTCGTTCGGGAACTACAAGTACAGATCGGCTGAGGATATTCTTGAAGCCGTGAAGCCACTTCTTAAAAAGCACGACTGCATGATGACCATTTCAGACACGATCGTTGAAGTCGGTGGCCGTGTGTACGTGAAAGCAACAGCAACATTTTTAGACGGGGACAATAGGACAGAGGTTTGCGCCTTTGCCCGGGAGGAGGAAACGAAGAAGGGAATGGATGCAGCGCAAATCACAGGTTCGGCATCTTCGTACGCTAGAAAGTACGCCCTGAACGGATTGTTCCTGATTGACGACACGAAAGACCCTGATGCAACGAATGATCACGGCAACCCCAGAGCGGAAAAGAAAGCCAAGAAAGTGGATATTGATACTATTGTCTTAGCTGTCAATATGGCCAAAACAAAGGATGAGCTTGTAAAGATTTGGCAGGGACTTGACCCAGACACGAGGGTTGAACTTCGGGAAGTATTTTCACAAAGAAAGGCTGAATTATGAAAAAATCAGACATTCTCTTTGACGAAAAGAACCATACTTATACCTTGAATGGGGAGCTTCTTCCTATTCAGGGTATTACCCGAATGATCGACCGCCAAATCTTCGGTGGGAAGATGCAGAACGTTCCTGAGTCTGTTCTTAGGAGGTATGCCGAATTTGGATCTCTGGTTCACAAAGAAATTCAAGACTACTACGAAAATGGAGATTTCCCAACCACTGACGAGGCGATGGCTTTCGTGCTAAACGGAATACAGTGCCTTGAGTGCGAGTTTATCGTTGGCGATGAACGAGTGGCAACGGCTATCGACTTTGTTGGTAAGGACTTGTTTCTGTACGACTTTAAAACCTCTACTACTCTGGACAAAGAACGGGTATCGTGGCAACTATCAATCTGCGCATACTTGTTCGAGCGACAGACGGGACAGAAAGTAAAAGGATTGATGGGCGTACACCTACGGGGAAAGGAATGTACCTTTGTGGGGGTTGAACGAAAATCTGACGAGCAGGTAGAGGCTCTTATTCAGGCTGAACTCTTGGGCGAAAGCTACCTGAGTGAGGAACGCTCGATGCAAAGATTGCTCGACCTTGAAAAAACGATCATACAGATCAAGCAAGAGGCTGAGATGTACGAAGAGCGCAAAAAGGTACTTCTTGCAGGATTGGGGGAGAAAATGGCGCAAATGGGCTTAAAAACGCTCAAAACCGACAACCTCACCCTGACCTTAGTACCTGAATCCACAACCACGACTTTAGACTCGAAGCGTCTAAAGGAAGAAATGCCCGAAATCTATTCACGGTTTGAGAAAACGGGCACAAGAAAAGGGTATCTAAAAATGACAATACGATGAAATACAATCCTAAAAACCCGCTTGACAAACGACAGGCGGAGGTCTATTTCAACCGACTAATTAACGGTACTGAGGTCTTTGAGTTGAGAGTTACAAGGAAGCGCAACAATGACCAAAATGCGCTCTTGCACGCATGGATAAGGGTGTTGCAAGACCACTTGGGATATACTTCCTTTGAGGACTGTAAGCGGGATGTGATAAGGGAGATTTTCGGGCAGCGAAACTACCGCAACCCCCTGAATGGAAAAATCGAACAGACGGACTTCAGAACCTCCGAAATGGAGCAGGGCGAAATGTCCGACCTGATGACGAAACTAAAAGCGTGGGCGCAGGAAGAACTCGGCTGCTATCTGCCCTATTTTAAAGATGCCGGATTTGAAGAACTAATGAATAACTACTTATGAAAAAAATAACAAAAATATCAAACAGGATTATAAGAAGATTTAATCCTTGTTACGACCCATCAGAATTGGGAAGCAAAGAACGTGAATACCTGCCTATTGTTGAGGCGGTTGAAAAATATCGGGACAAATGCAAAAACAAAGGGGATGTTGTTTGGCTTTTATGCAGGAAAGAATTTATGACCGACAGGGATATGCGTTTGTTCGCTGTTTGGTGCGCTCGTGAGGCGTTGAAATTATTGGAGAATCCCGACCAACGAAGTATAGATGCTTGCGATGTGGCCGAGAGGTTCGCGAATGGGGAGGCAACTAGCGATGAGTTGTCTGCGGCTAGGGATGCGGCTTGGGACGCGGCTGGGGATGCGGCTAGGTATGCGGCTTGGGCTGCGGCTGCGGCTGCGGCTGGGGATGCGGCTGCGGCTGCGGCTGGGGATGCGGCTTGGGCTGCGGCTAGGACTGCGGCTGGGGATGCGGCTTGGGCTGCGGCTAGGGCTGAACAAATTGACAAACTATTAACCTATTTCAAATGATATTAATAATTATTGCAGCAGTTGTAGCCGTAGCGGTTACGCTGATTTATATCAAGTATAAAAAACGGGTGCTATGAGAAAAGTACGGAATGATTTGGTCACTAAAATGGAATATTCCCGTCGGTACGGAATTTCCAGACCAACGATTGACAGGATGATTCGGGACGGAGAATTACCGACGGAAACGATTTGCGGGGTAGATTATATAAAAATTTTCCCGAAAACGCTTGGAAGTAAAAAATAATGCTTATATTTAGAGGTTTTTTCATAATGGAGGTTTAAAGGTTAAGAGGGCAGGCGTTGCGAAACGGGAAAACCCTCGAATGGCGGGGTAGTGAAGTGGCATCACGTGAGCCTCATAAACTCACAGCACAGGTTCGAATCCTGTTCCCGCAACAAATTATAAATTAACGTGTTAACAGCTATAAGTAAAGATTTAACGTAAACTTTACATAAAAAGCTTGCACGATAAGAAAGAAGTATTGATATTTGTAAGTCCGCTTTATTGCGGTTTTAATTTGATTAATTTAGTAAAAAATAAAATTATGTTTTTTGAACTCACAAATCTTGAGGCAACGACAAAAGTCAAAAGACTGTTGACCGAAAAGACGTATGAAAAAATGGCTGATGATATAGGGATAAGCAAACCGACTCTATTTACAAGGCTATCGCTGCATAATTGGAAAAAAGGAGAAAAAGCTCTTATTCAGAAGATGTAATATTTTTTTTGTTTAAGTTGGTAAAATATAAAAAATAAAATATGGAAGGTTACTTAAAACTATATAGGCAGATTATTGATAGCGAAATTTTTGCAAGCCCAAACGGATTAAAAATATGGATTTGGTGCTTATGTAAAGCAAGCTACAAAGAAAAATATATGACCATTCAGATAGGCAGAGGGGAAAGCAGCGTTAAGCTGGAGGTTGGTTCTTTCTTATTTGGTCGCTTTAAAGCCGAACAGGAGCTTGATTTGAGCGGTTCTATGATTTACAGGTGGATGAAAAGATTTGAAGATTTGGGGATGATAAATATAGTTAGTAACAGCCATTATTCTATTATAACTATCTGTAACTGGGAAACTTACCAAGACACTAAAACAGAAAGTGAACAGCCGTTGAACAGCCGTTGGACAGCCGATGAACAGCCGATGAACACAAACAAGAAAGATAAGAAAGATAAGAATATAAAGAAAGAAATATATAAAGAAAGAAAAATTGATTATACAAACGAGATCCAAAGAGATAGTAATGCTCTGGCAAATTTTGACAAAGCACATAGCAAAGCATATGACAAAGCATTGACAAAGCACGTGTCAAAGCAAGTACAAAGCACGTGTCAAAGCATTGACAGTATAGATAAACATACAACCTTAGAACCATTAACCAATAACACGGGGGATTTGGAATTGGGTAAGTATAAAGATAAAACTACTAAAGAGAAAGACTGGCGCAATTCCTTTGAAGTTTATAAAGCCGAACTAAAACAAGCATACATAAGCCTGATAAATGACGTTGAATATATTAAGCAACGTCAGGGATATCACAACAACCTCGACATACAAAAGTCGCTTGAAAAGGCTTGCGTTGATTATTGGGCTACGGAGGAGGGGTGGGCGAAAAAGAAAAAATCCAAATCAAAGACGATTGATTGGCGCAGTACGTTCAATAATGCACTTAGTTTACAGTGTAATCAAGTAAGAAAATAGCCAACCACGCAAGTAAAAAACCGCCCAAAGGGCAAATAGAAAGATTATGGAGTTTTACAACACATTTAGAACACAGTTTGAACTGCTTCCGAGATTTACGATTATCTACGGAAAGGACACACTCAACGGTTTTGCTATTGAGTGGCTTTGGTTTGGCGTATTGTTAGGGATAAAGAGAGTTGTACAGATTATTGAGCGGCATATTGAAAGAATTACCGACAGCCAAGAATACGTTATCGAACTGAGTGATGAGGAGCTGAAAATCGTAACAGCAGAAGAGCTTGCAGAAATGGAAAAATCCGCAATGGAATTTGACGGGTTTTTAGGGTTTACTGTAAGGGGGAGGTTAGTAAGATAACGGCTGGCGGTATGCGCCTTTGCCGTGTACAAAGAACGAATTTATCAAATTTTAAATAATTTAATATGAAACACTTACTTTCAAATTTGCACCGAAACAGGCATTTTTTATATTGCTTGTTAGCGGTATGTGCTTTTTATTCTTGCGAATTACCTTCAAGTAATAGAAGCTATGTTTTTTCGCCTAAATGCGAGGTTGGGCAAATATGGATTAAATACGACACATTAAACCCCTTTGAGCCACAAATAGACACATTAGAAATATTAAAAATACAAAAAGGGTGGGCGTGGATAAAAATGAACAACAAATATGAATTTAGTAAAGAGTGTGTTGCTATTGAACGATTTTGGCAGCATTACCGCTAACGGTAGGTATATGCGTTCGGTTGCGATTATAGGCACTGACGTATCAATTTAAAAAAATTAAATAGGATGGAAAAAGTATCGAATAAGCACCAAACCGCAACTGACGTATATACAATGTTACCCACTTGCACGGGTAATTTACTGGAACTTTTCGCAGGATCGAGAAGTATTGGAAAGGTTGGTGAACGGCTTGGCTACAATGTATTTTCAATTGACTGGGAAGAATATGAAGGTATTGATTTAGTTATTGATATTGGCAATTTAACTAAAGAAGATGTGCCTTTTATACCTGATGTAGTTTGGGCTTCGCCTGATTGCACAACATATTCAATAGCCGCTATATCTCATCATAGAGATAATGGAAAGCCTAAAAGCGATTATGCTATTAAATGTGATAGCGTTAATCAACATTTCATGGATTTAATTAAATACTATCTTACTTTAAACCCTAACCTTAAATATTTCATTGAAAATCCAAGAGGTTATTTTAGAAAAATGGATTTTGTAAATAAGTTTTTAGACGATACAAACGGAATACGACAAACAATTTGGTATTGCCAATATGGAGATGATCGAGCAAAACCAACCGATATATTTACCAATTGCCGTGAATGGTCGCCAAGACCGCAATGTAAAAATGGAAACCCTAATTGTCACCACCAACGAGCACCGAGAGGAAGTAAGACGGGAACGCAGGGGCGGAAAAGAAGCTATGAACGATCTATGATACCACACAAACTTTGTTTGGAAGTACTGAGTAGTGCTTGTGGGTAACACCAAAATAATAGAAATAGCTCTCAGCCCACATAAACAGGGCATCATAGTATTAAACCAATGTTAATTAAATAAACGCAATGATAACATACCCCGACAGCGAAGAACTCGTTTTAGGCTCTCTCTTAAAATCTGATTGTTGGGACGAAGTGAGCTTCTTAACCGAAGATTGCTTTTCCACAGCCGCAAACAGGGAGATATTCAGAGGGATAAAAAAGATTATCGACAGGGGCGAAAAACCCGATATTATTCTTATTCGCTATGAAACTGATATTCCCGTTTCTGCAATCGTTGACCTACCGATGACGCTGGATGTTTATCCACACGCAAGGGTCATTCACGAGGCGGCGCAGAAAAATAAACTCATTAGCACGCTTGAGGCTTTGAAACCCGATGATTCGATTGAGGAGATGATCGCAAAGGTGAACTGTTCGATTGAGCAGATACTGACGAACAGGGAAGAAAAAATCCGCTCTTTCTCTGATGCCACGAAAGATGTGATAGAGATCATAAATGAGAACATAAAAGGGAACACCCGGGGAACGCTGACAGGATTTACCGAGTATGACCGTCACACGGGCGGACTTCAGGAGGGCGATCTGACGATTATTGCCGCAGCCTCAAGTCAGGGAAAAACCTCTTTTGCTCTTAATATTGCAAAGAATGTAGCATCTGAGGGCACACGGTTAGCGATTTATTCCCTTGAGATGAGCGACATTCAACTGACGAGCCGTATTATCAGCTCTGTTTCCGGACTAAGCTCGAAAAGCATCTTATATCAAAAGATGAGCAACGAGATGATAAGGGAGTTTGATACAGGTATAGGAAAAATTCCCGAATTAGGTATTTACTTCGACGACCGAAGTACTTCGAGCATTGAAACTATTATTCAGTCTATACGGAAAATGGTCTTTAAATTCGGGATAAAGGGGGCAATCATTGACTACCTTCAAATCCTCTCGATGACGAACAAGACACAAACCGAAGAACAGTTTTTAGGTTCTGTTGCCCGCAGGTTGAAAAACCTTGCAAAAGAATTAAACATTTGGATTATAGCGCTTAGTCAGTTGAATAGAAAGAATGCGGAAAATGCGCCAACTCTCTCCGATATCAGAGCTTCGGGGCAGATTGGCGAGGCAGCCGATAACGTGGTATTCATTTATCGGGCGGAGGTCTTTAACAGAAGCTATCCCGCTCCATTCGCTTCGGCTTCGACACAGGGCACAGCGATGATTAATATTGCTAAGGGCAGAAGCATAGGGTTGAAAAAGTTCATTCTTGGGTTTAAGCCAGAGCAGACATTATTTTATAACATTAATGATATTCAGGAAAATGTACCATTTTAATAAGATATTCGGGTTCAATATACTCGAAAAGAGCCGAAAAAGAGATATTGTCTGGGCCCGCTATGCCGTTATTTACACGCTTCACAAGAGCGGTGTTAAGACCCATAGCCTGCAGAATTTATTCTTGATGAGCAACGGTGGAATATTAAGGGCAGTAAGGGAATTTGATCGGGCTTTGAGTGTTGGGGATAAGCTTGCCACAAGTTTAAATGCCCGCCTGAGTGATTTTAAGCCGATTTAAGCCACTTTAATTGAAAATAAGTACAAGTTATTAACCAATGGGCGAAAGTCCAGCAAAACGCATTAAAATGAATAATACAAAACAACACAAAGGAACAATGAGCGTCAGTAAAGCCACGCTAAAGGCTTTTGAAGAATCGGAGAATGTGATTTATGCCCCGCTGTTTTGTAGCAAAGTGAAACAAATCTTAGGCCGTCCGATGTGTATGGATGGAACGATACTAAGGAAACTGAGGGAATTGCGAGCCAAAGGGCTTGTAAACTATACCTGCTCAAATAGTGAGGCTTCGATTTACAGGAAATGCTAGAATTTTGATATTTGTGTGTGGTTTTTTATATGCTTTTGCGTATGATGTATCATTTATTGAGCGAATTATATGCAATAACGTATGATTCAGAAATTGCACACAACACTATCAACACGATATGAACTTGATTAGAGCTACATACTTTGACTTACGCACTGCAACGATTAATGATATTACAAGATGCGGAGTATTTTGCAATAGGTAGGACGCTCTTTAAATTGATGATAACGGGTTGCGTGTATGAGCAGTGGCACTTATATAACGCTTTAATTTGACCATAAAACTTTCTGTGCCATTGCTTATACACGCTGTTATAAGCTGGTGCGGATTCACAGCACAATACTTGATTTGAAAGACGAAACCTTTTTCTTTTCTTTTTTGTGCGGAGGGAAATAAAAAAATAGGATATAATGGAAAAAATAATTTATGGTGATTGCTTAACCGAAATGAAGCAAATAGAAAGTGGAAGTATAGATTTAATTCTAACAGACCCACCTTACAACATAGCAAGAAAAAATAATTTTCATACTATGGGTAGAGCAGGAATTGATTTTGGAGAATGGGATAAGGGATTTGATTTATTTTCATACATTGATGAAATACCAAGAATACTGTCAAAAAACGGTAGTGTGATTATTTTCAATGATTGGAAAAACATTGGAGAAATTGCGAGGTATTGTGAAAGTGTAGGACTTGAAATAAAAGATATGCTTCGTTGGATTAAAACAAACCCAATGCCAAGAAATAGGGATAGAAGATACATTACTGATTACGAAACGGCTATTTGGTGTGTAAATAAAAACGCCAAGTGGACTTTTAACAGACAAGATGAAGCATATCAAAGACCAGAATTTAAAGGTTCATTGACACCACAAAGTGAAAAAACGGAACATACTACTCAAAAACCACTTTGGTTAATGAAAGGTATATTAAAAATACATTCAAACGAAAATGATTTAGTTCTTGATATGTTTGCAGGAAGTGGAACAACTGGTATCGCTTGTATGGAAATGAACCGTAGATTTATTATGATTGAGAAAGATGAAAATTATTTTTCCATTATTCAAAAGAGGGTGGGAGAAAAAAGAAAAGAAAAAGATTTAAAAGACGTACAATTGAATTTGCACGAATATTAAGCACTTGCATATAACACAAAAATAATAGCAATAGCCCAAAAATCCCATAAACAGGGCATCATAGTATTAAACCAATGTTAATTAAATAAACGCAACTATGTATAACGAAGAAAACAACCGCCGATTCCTTTTGGGCTGCTTTGTAATAGTGGTCTTCGGTACTGTTATGGCGGCAATATTAATCACGCTAATATCTTTGATATGAAACGGCTGTACATTATCATNNCACAGGCGGAAAAGAACAGAGCGATTGCCGAGATAAAGCGCAATTTACCCAAAGTCTGCTTCATTTGCGGACAACCTTGCACGGGAGATGCGGCTCACCTGCTGCCAAAAAGCATCTTCCCACAGTATTATACCGAGCCGAAAAACATTGTTCGTATGTGTAGAGCGTGTCATAATCGCTACGACAACGACAAGGATTTCAGGTCTGGAATGTTAAATATTATAATTAAAGTTAAGGAATTTGCGAAGTCTGAGGAAATATTCAGATATTTCGGAGTTTAAATCTAAAACTATGAAAACGATTGAACAATACATTCACGAATTATTCCAACCCCGGATAGACAAATCAGAGGAATTAATAAACATATTGAACGATAAAAATGTGCAGGAAANNATGTTCGGCGAGTGTGAACGAGAGTACCGATTCCACCCGATACGAAGATTCCGATTCGATTACGCTATTCCCTCCAAAAAAATAGCCATAGAGCAAGAGGGCGGAGCATGGACAAACGGAAGGCACACAAGAGGAAAAGGCTACATTTCAGACATGGAGAAATACAACCTTGCTACTTCAATGGGGTGGAGGGTTTTAAGATTTACCCCCGACCAGATGATGAAAACAGAAACGTTGAACCTTATAAAAAAAGTTTATGATAATTAAGTACATCACGGGCGATTATGAGAATGTCCGCCCAAGCGCAATAAAGAGCCTTGAGCCACGAAAGCAGGGGATTTATATCCTCTTTCGTAACGGAACGGAGGGAATGGCCGAGACGATCAACGGGTACAAGGTATTGGTATTTTTCAAGCATCTTTATATCTTGAAGCAATGTTTAAGGAACGGAGAGGGAACAAATATTCCAGACGCGAATTTTATGGGCACGGGAATGGCACTTTGCGCTGTTCTTAAAGAGGGGATGTTTCTTAAATTCCTGAAAAATGAAATATAGAATCTACCGATACGCCGTAAAAAACGGAACGATTCAGAACGTTAAGGTCGATATAAAGACCAACAATATTGAGGATGAACGAAAAAAGCTTCAAGAAAAGCATAAACACACAATCCATTTATACTATGAAACAAACGAACCGTACAAAGATTGACCTTGTAAAAAGCTATGTCGAAAAGTACATAGAGCTTGGGATAAAAAACCATTGTGGGTACTCGAAGAAGTTTATCGCAAAGGTTATCGCAGCCGAGCATCCCGATCTCTTCAAAGACTTTGAGGCGGTACGAACCTATATTCGGGTAATAACACAATCAAAGGGAAAGGGGGAATTTTACGAGAAATATAGCGACATAGCCAGCCGCTTCGCCCTTATTTCTAATGGGTATAACGAGGAGATCACAGGGGAGCCGTTTATCATACCAAAACAGTACAAAAAGTCTTTGATTATTGCTGACCTACATTCCATATTTTGGGAGAAATGGGCTGTAATGGCAGCAATAGAAGACGGGGTAAAACACGGCTGTGATTCTGTTATCATTAACGGGGATTTTATGGACTTTTATCAATACTCTAAGTTCTCGAAAGACCCGCTAACGATTGACAAAGTTATGGATGAAAAGGAATGGGGCGTTGATGTTCTCCAAATCCTACAAGACACCTTTGGCAAGGTTTTCCTAAAAATGGGTAATCACGACATACGGAGGGAAAAGTATATTAAAGACAGATTCTTCGAGTTGGACTTCGCCACTTATTCCGATTATCTGATGTTTGACCGATCAACGGTAGATATTATCCATGATTGGCAGCATATCCATTTTGGTAAGCTAAACATTATTCACGGGCACGAATATTATGGAGGAGGCGTTCACATAGCCTACAACAGGCTAAATAAGACGTTTGATAATGTCCTTTCGGCACACTCTCACTTTTCGCAGTCTGTTTTTCGCCAGAATATTAATGGAAAAGCTTATGGCTCGTGGACAATAGGATGTCTTTGCCATTTGCACCCGCGTTATAACCCGATGAACAATTGGAACCTGGGCTTTGCCCGGGCGGAGCGTGATGCCTCTGGGGAATTTGAGGTAATAAACCGTAGATTTATCGACAAGAAACATTATCCGGCATGAAAGCAGTATTTATATCCGAAGACCCGAAAGAGATCACCCGTTGGGCGAAAGCTGACGATATGGCAAACTTTATCTGGGAGTTAGTTATGAATGGTTGGCGGGACTTCAAGCACACCGACTATGATTATCGGCCAGCGTGGGAAAAGATTAACAAGCTGCTCGAAGAGTATCACATTGATGTTGACGAGTTGATGTAATGGAATAGTGTTGATGTTATTTTGCACACAAAACACACTTTTCGTACAGAATAATGGACATTTTACACACTTTTCGCTCTAAATATTGTACGTTATTGCGTATAATCTTGGTTATGTTATGTGGAGAACTGGTGGTCATTATTACTTTGAGTTGTCTGTCGGTTAGCATGGCAGGTAACGGGCTGGCGGTATGGTGTCGGTTTGCCTTGCACACTTTTTCAACCACCACTGCCGTAACTGGCAAACTGCACTATACCGCTTGTTGTGTGTCTGGTGCGGGATTAACAGATAAATTTGATTAAATGAACGAATGTAAAAAAATAAAAAATAGGGAGGGCAAATTATTAGTTTCCTTTTCAGCAGGCGAAACTTCTGCCTATATGGCTTATTTGCTTAAACAAGAATATAAAGACGAAATTGTTTTTGTATTTGCAAACGTTGGAGAGGAAAACGAAGAAACATTGATTTTTGCTGATAAGTGCGACAAACATTTTGGGCTGAATTTAGTATGGGTTGAGCCTAAAATAAGTATGACAGGAGCGACCAAGCACACGATTGTAGATTTTAAAACGGCTGAACGTTCTGGAATAAATGGGAACTTTGAAAAAATGATACAAAGATTTGGTATTCCAAACGCTCAAAATATGATTTGCACTCGGGAACTGAAAGAACGACCTATCACTTCTTTTGCTCGTTCGATTGGCTGGCAACACAAAGATTATAAAACCGCAATAGGCATAAGAGCAGATGAAATTGATAGGATAAGCAAAAATTATATCAAAAATCGCCTGTGGTATCCGATGCTTGAAGCTGGAATAAATAAGCAAATGGTAAACAGATTTTGGGATAAACAGCCTTTTAGGTTGCAAATTAAAGGATATGAAGGCAATTGCAAATGGTGTTGGAAAAAATCTGATAGAAAACTGGCTACGATTTACAAAAACAACCCTGAACGATTTCAGTTCCCAGCAATAATGGAAAAAAAATATGCTGAACATACTGCTAATTTAAACCCTGCTAGGCTTGATTTGCCTATGAGATTTTTTAGAGATAGCAAGCAGGTAAGCGATTTTAAAGCGATATATGAACAGCCTAATTTTAAAGAGGCAAAAGATGACAGATTTAATTTTAATTACCAAACAACATTAGATTTTGAATATGGGTGCATTGGTAGCTGTGAGCCTTTTTCCTAATTGCTTTGAAAAAGCAAAAGTGGGTGGGCATTTTTTATTTTTTGGTCAAATAGCACTGACTTTTATTAAATGCTCTATCGTAGCACTTGCACACAACACCCAAATAATACCAATAGCCCTAAAAGCCCACTAACAGGGCGAAGAGACATTAAGAAACTATTAAATAAATAAACACAACGATAACTAATTAATATAAATCAACTTATTAAATACCACCTACTATGGGTGCTTACAGAATAACCTACGATCTGCGGCACGATGGCCGTAGAGAAGAAAAGATAACTATCGTAAAGCGATGTTACAGCGGGGCAGAGGCGGAAGCGAAATTAAAGGTATGGTGGCAACAGAAAAATGCCAATATTGTGATAAGAAGCACGATATACGAGAAAGGCAGCGATATACTTGAGAACCTAATGGATATACTGGGATTATGACATTAACAGAGTACCACCCGCAAATATACCCGTTCTATCTCTGGGTAGCAAAGGGAGCAGACGAAAGCTTGCTGGATGAACGATACAATGAATTATTATTAATATACGCATCTAAACAAAAGGGACTATGAACAAAGTAATTTTAATTGGTAACGTGGGCAAAGAGCCCGAAATACGTGTAGCAGGAGAAACAAAGGTTGCGCAATTCTCTGTCGCCACAACAGAGAGAGGCTACACCACGAAAGACGGAAAGAAGATTGAAGAACGAACCGAGTGGCACAACATTGTAGCGTGGCGGGGGCTTGCTTCCCTGTCGGAGTATATCCACAAAGGAACAACGGTGGCCATTGAGGGGAAACTCACTTATCGGAGTTACGAGAAAGACGGAACGACACGATACATAACAGAGGTCGTAGCTGAGAATATAGAGATACTAAAATCCAAAGACGATCACAAAGAGCATATCGGGGGAAAAGACGATATGCCGTTTTAGAATTTAAGTATCTTACGAAGCAGAATAAGGAGGTAAATACCTACCCCAATGGCAATGAACGTAAATGCATTAAGCCGGAACGTCTGCCAACGGGTTAGTTTGTTTACCTCTTTTATTATTTCCACCTTATAGGGAATTGAATCGACCCTCGTATGCTCGATGTATTGAATCTTTGTTGGTATTTTCACTTCCTTAATCGCAAGGGAATGATTCAACCGACCCAAAGAAAATTCGGCATCCGAATAAGCGTATTTATTCTCTAAATGCGAAACTGTGTCAAGAATGGAAACAGTGTCACGATAAGGCACAAGCTCGACCTGTACAACCGTGTCACGTATTATCTCTTTTTGTACCTTAATGGTTTCAATAGGTACATATTTCGTCTTACACCCTGTTAGCAGGATTAGAAGTATTAGTATTTTTTTCATTCAGTAGTTGG
>MTKW01002916.1_pt3 | contig 17730 bp, 16 predicted proteins | sample 1042761 | NCBI WGS metagenome assembly MTKW01 (sample SAMN06205366, study PRJNA360243) | anaerobic digester metagenome | biome: Wastewater treatment plant; feature: Anaerobic digester sludge; material: sludge; isolation source: anaerobic digester fed with sludge from wastewater treatment plant ... | reverse complement strand
CCCCACAAAAGAACCTTTGTTTTGCCTGTATTTGACATTTCCGAACCTCCCCTAATATCCCCTGATACCTTGATAGAGCACTTTCACACAACCACATCATCCAGCCTAAGACCTGCGGCGTAAACAATGAACTTGCTCAACTATACATTCGTGAATAAGGTAAAAACTCCTTCTTTTAACCCATATTATCAATCTCTTATTTGACGTCTTCTTATCATAGGTAACCGTGAATTCATACCTTCTTTCAGTGAACCGGACCAACCGTAAGAATCTCCTTTAGGCACAAGAACCCATCTTCGGCATTCATTATCGGTTTGTCCGGGATAAGACTTGCCCTGGCATAGCGTTAGTAGGTTGTTGTTCCCGAATAACAAACTGACCGTTAACCATCAAATGTTCCACACCTTCAGCATAGTGGTGGGGATCAGCGAATTGTGATTCGCAGCTGGTTTTCCAAAGATCTAAAACAACAAGATCTGCCTTAGCACCTGACTTTATCACACCTCGGTCATGCAATCCCAATTTCCATGCGGGAAATCCGGTCATTTTATATATAGCTACTTCCAGTGGCAGTAATGATTGCTCCTTAACAGACCGGGACAAGACCTTGGTAAACGCACAATAAGTTCTAGGATGTGGCATAGCCTCACCGAATTTGACTACCCTACTATCGCTGGCAATCATGCCAAGCCGATGCGCTAGTACAGTATTATTGTCGTCTTCGCTCATGCCACCGGCGATCATGGACATGTTTATGTCTTCTTCAGCAAGTGTAAACAGCAAGTTGAGGGGCTTCTCACTTCTCAAGGTGGATATGTCCGCGAGGGTTTTTCCGACATATTCAGGGTACTTGATAGATGATGTAATGAAAAGTTCCTCTGGACCTGCGTCGAGATAGATGTTTTCCCATTCAGTTGAAGGCCTCTCCAGCTCTTTTTTGATTTGTTCTCTTGTGTTAGGGTCTTGTATCTTTTCCTGCAAGGAAGCTTTTCCTCCCGACCTGGCCCAGTCCGGGAAAAGAACAAATATGCTGGCACCGGACGGAGCAAAAGGATACGCATCAAAGGTTATCTCTACTCCTGTGCGCCGGGCATACTCCATAGTCCTGAGAGCAACATCCACCATACCCCAATTCCTTCTTCCGGAAGCCTTGAGATGCGAAACTTGAGCTCGGCACCCAGACGCTTCAGCAATCTCCACGCACTCCATTAGGGCATGGAGTATTGTGTCAGCCTCGCTTCTTAAATGGCTGACGTAAAGACCATCATATTTCGATACTACCTTGGCAAGTTCCACAATCTCCTGGGTAGTTGCATACATTCCGGGGCTGTATATAAGGCCGGTACTCAGGCCAAAAGCTCCCGCTTCCATTGCTTCCGCCGCGCATGCCTTCATATTGATAATTTCATCATTTGATGCCGGCCTTTTTTCCAACCCAAGCACACAGTTTCTGATCTGACCGTGCCCAACCAAAGCAGCAACGTTTATTGCTTTCTGAAGGTTTTTGAGGGCCATCAAATACTGGGTAAACGACTTTCCATCAGTTTGAGCAATTTCCTTGTGGCTAACGAAATCGTGAAACTCGCCACCGTCTTCATTCTTTGCTAAAGGTGCCGCGCTTGTTCCACAGTTTCCTACCACAATGGTAGTTACACCTTGGAAAATGTAATTGTACGCATTAGGGTTAGAAAAGATAGCAAGATCACTATGATTGTGAATATCAATAAATCCAGGACAGACAACCAGGCCTTTACAGTCGATCTCAATAGCGGCTTCATATGTTCTATGTTCGGATGTTCGCTTACGGACAAAAACTATCCTTTCCCCTCTAATTCCCACATCCGCATAGAACCACGGATTTCCAGTACCATCAACCACCTGGGCATTTCGAAGGACAATATCACGAATGCCCTCTCCCGCCGTCATTGAAGTACCCTTGTTCATAAGAAATGTCTCCTTTCCAGGTGATCCAATTTCCAGAAACTCTGTTCGAATACACTTCCTTATGAAATTCTCATATCTTCTTGAGCCTACTCGCTCCTTGTGTAGATTCTTGGCACTCTTGGAGAAATACCGGTTAGAATTTCTTCAACACTACCCGTAAGTTGAGCTACTTCCTCTAGAGTTATGGATTCGGTTCCGTCCTGCCCTATAAGGGTAACAAGATCTCCCGTATGGATATCCGGCGCATTGCCAAGATCAACCATAAGTTGGTCCATGCAAATCCGACCGGCAATTGGGTACCGCCGGCCCTTGATCAATACGGATCCTTGATTGGACAGTGATCTGGGGAAACCATCAGCATATCCAATGGGAAGAGTAGCAATTGTGGTTTTCCTGGTAGTCTCGTATGTCATACCATAGCCTATATATGTTCTCGGGCTAACGGTCTTTATGTGGGATATGCGCGCTTTCAACGAAAATACAGGGTATAGTGATACCTTTCCGGCAAGGGAGGGATCTGGATAGCCGCCGTACATTATTATCCCAGGCCGGACCATGTCAAGGTGTGACTCTGGAAAGGTAAGTATCGCAGCCGAATTTGCTGCATGCCGGTAGCGGGGATAGATGTTCGCCCGGGAAACCTGTTCTAATGCTAAATTGAAGTTTGACCACTGATACCGGGTATATTCCTCATTTGTTTCTGCAGCAGAAAAATGCGTGAATAGCCCCTCAATTTCAACATGATTACATTCTCCTAGAAGATCTAGGCCATGCTGTAATTCATGGCCTATCATGAATCCGGTGCGTCCCATGCCAGTATCGATTTTTATGTGGATTTTCGATTTGCGCCCAACTGCTCTACCCGCATTCTCAGCAGACTGTATCCCTTCTGTAGAAGCAACCGTCATGGAAACACCAAGTTCTGTAAGCACTTTGGTTGCGTCAGATGTTACGGGCCCTAGAACCAGAATCCCACAGTCTATAGACGCCCTCCGAAGTTTGACTGCTTCGTCAGGGGTTGCGACAGCCAATCCAAGGACTCCTGGTACCTCAAGGGCTGCTTTTGACCCCTGCACTAACCCAATACCATAAGCATTTGCTTTAACTACTACAATCATCTGGGTGGAAGATGGAATCAGGCTGTTTATGACCTCAATATTCTTCCTAAAGTTGTCAAGATTAATTTCCGCCCAAACGGGTCTTAAAGTGGTAGGCGCAGCCATGGTCATATTAGCCTCCTCGTGTGTTGCTCAGAAATAAGCCAAAGGTTCTGCCAATAACACAAATCCTTTGGCCACCCATGAATCTCTCAGGGGGCCGAACACAACAGCCCCCCTGAGAGATACCCCAGCTCCTGCCGGCAAGGCCCTGGCAGGGCGCTAATTACGTAGGGACAAAACCAAGCAAATCATAAAAGATCTTATAAAATGTCCCGACTAGCATCGAAATGTTGTCAAAAATAGTTGCTGCAAAAATGCAACCAAAGGAAACCATCAAAAATGGCTTGCCAATCCTTGCCATGACGCCAACTGCACCCTTATGCTCCTTAGTGAACAAGAAGTACACCAGTGTTCCTACTATTCCTAAAACCAGCAAAATGTTGTTGATGCTGGTTACAGGCAACAAGGATGCTCTAACCTGTGTCAATATCTGGGATGACGGTATCCCTCGAAGAGACAGCCCTGTACCAATTCCGACCATAATTGCGACAGGGTATCTAGCTAACCAGGAATACCTAACGCTCAATCTGGTGAAGACCAAACACCCAATCATAACAGGCAGTATTAGCAGATACTCTCCTTTGAATAAGGGAATCAACGCTGAAGTCTTGACATTATCGAAGGCCACTGCAACTGCATAACCTCCGGCAAGTCCAACATACATATGCTCAGCAAATCGAAAGACCGGATTTTCCTTATAAAGATACGAGTAAATCGACAAGATGCAGAAAGCCGATAACCATACACTAATATCCTTGCTCACTGTTCCTCCCTCCCTTTCCGGGACATAAAGTAAGTTATATTTCCAAGCACCAGGAACCCTATGATTGCGAGATGGCCCAATGACTGTGCGCTCATAACAATGCTACCCATGGCCGGTTTCTTCATAAGAATCTCGTATTCTGCCGCGCCCCTGACACCGCCGAGCAGCGCCTCAAGCTGGCCTGCCTCCAGGTACGGAATATTGGCTGGAAGGATTCCCAATGACAACCCGATGACTAACGGTACTTTATATCGATCACCGATTTGGCGAATGAACTCCTCGACACCAAACCCTGTATTGAACTGGAATACAACACGGCAATCTTTTGGAGACTTGACCCCCTCCATAACTGGAAGATTCGCCGTGAGATTTCCGTGAAAATCCTGAGGAAATGTTGCCACGAAATCTTCCGCCATCTGTGCCACGGCACCTTCCAATCCAGCCCTAAACCCAAGATTAACGTAATCCTCTCCATAGACTTTTCCGGCTTCTTCAAGAATTTCAAAAGCCTTGTCCGTCCATATTGGACCTTCAACGTTGAAAGACACTCCCAAAACTCGCACGCCAGGTTTTGCTGCAATATGACGTAGCAAGACCTCAGGCAGGGGATGGATCTCCACCTCTGCAGAGCCAGCATAGTCAAACGACATGAGAATGACATCACCTGGCTGAAGAGACTCTATCATGTCGTATGTCTTTCTGGCTGAATAGCTAATTTGCAGAGGCATGGAAAACGGAAACAATATCGGGATAATCAAAGCCACAGCCAAAACAATGTATATAATACGGCTATCCAGGTGTTGAATGCCCCTCTTTTTAGAATTTTTGGGTTCTGCAGCCATTTACTCGCCACCTCCAAAGTGGGCCCTATCTATACCTACAAGCACTCGCAATCCTATGGTTATGGCTCCGATAGCCGCTCCGATTATCAGGCCTCGCTGTGCAGCAAGATTGGGAACATCGTTAACCCATGCGCCAACTAGATCAAACTTGTCGAAAATAATCTCACCCAAACCTGTTTGATGGAGCATTACAATAAGCCCTGTGACAAGAAGAACCGTAGCATCAAAATTACGGGCAACAAATGCTCTATAGCCGGTAGAAGCCACGTAGAATGCTAACATGGCGAACGTCGCTAAGTTCAAAGGCTGCAGTAATGACAAATACAAAAAGCGGAAAGGTTTAGCCGTGATTCCTAAGAAGACACCCAATCCAGCCATAATAAATAGAGAAATCAACAACGTGGCACTGTAAAACACATTTCTCTTCCTCTGAATGTTACCGGCATGTATTACCACCAGGTTACATGCTGCAGTTGCTAACGCAAATCCGGCAATAATAATACCCCACTGCCTAATTCCGACGGCCAGGTCTGTCACCACCGTAGCTTTGAACAAGCGTTCAGCAATCATTGCAAGGCCTGTCAAGAACAGGATGACTGCGGGAATCTCGCGTTTCATGGTTAACCCCCCTTTTAATTGCCCCACTTCGTAAGGAATTTTAAGATGGCGTCATTACCAAAGGTACGGGCAGCTGAACCAAGAAGTATGGTTATGATGGCTGCAATCTTCACAATGTCTTGACTGAGCAAGCTTCCTAGACCAATTGGATCTTGCGTGAGATATGCTTTACCTGCAAACATCTCGTCTCCAAGCAATGTGTAGTCACAACAGGCTACGAAAAACGCTATTTGATATAGTCTGGTTGTTCCTGCGACCTGAATAGCATTGGTTGTAACGCCTGCCTCGGCCAAAAGAAGAGATTCCGCGTAAAACGCTCCAATAAGTATGTTGGCAGCCGCTTGTTCACGCTGAATAATTCCCATTGCCTGAGCAGCTGCAGCAAACTGCTGGTTTGATAGAAAGCGCACCGCCTCGGGTGTGTATTTCTCAGGTCGTCCCATTTCCAGGTATGCCTGACGAACTACCTCTTCTGCTACTGAGTAGAAAACTGGGTTTCTAACCGTTACAATGAGTTCACAGTCATACTTTCCACACAGCCTGGCAACATGAGCAAGAATATCAGCACTGGCCAGGCTCTGTGGCGCATTAATTGTGTCTAATTCGCCCGAGCCTGTATTGTAGTGAACTGGTCTTCCAAGCTCCGTTGCCCTTCCAACGGCCTCTTCAAGAGCCTGCAAGCCGCCAATCTCCCTGATTTTGATGTGTCTTCCTCGTTTGATCTGCTTAGTCGCCAAATACACCAATAGACCAACGATTCCGAGCATCAGGATCCCTAAGAGCCTGTCGGTATAGACCATCTTTCTTCGCCTCCTCGTTTGTCGTGATTTGAACCCACATTTGTCTGGAATCTTCACGTCGAGCCATTCTGCCTCTTCAACTGGGACTAACAAAGCCTCTACTTATTTGGCTGGCCTGCGGAGTGTGCGCCCTGGTCTCGCATCTGTAAACTCCCCATTTTTCTTAACAAATTCACCATTAACCAGGACATGTACCACCCCTTCCGAATAATGGTGGGGATCGCCTACTCCGCTATTGGTGTTCATCTCCCAGTAGTCAAACACAACCAGATCCGCTGCAGCCCCTGGCCTTACTACTCCTCGGTCGGTCAACCCCATCTTCCATGCGGGAAATCCGCTCATTTTGAATACTGCCTGCTCAAGAGTGAGAATTGGTTCATCTCGAACAAATGTCGCAATAGTTTTCGTGAACGCACTATAGCATCTAGGATGAGGGCACCCCTCGCCAAACGTGATAGTATTACCGTCGCTCGAAATCATTGAAAGATGATGTGCTACTCCTGACTTCATATTCTCTTCACCTATGCCGCCTACTACAAAACTCATATCTATATCACGCTGAGCAAGGTAGAAGTAGGCTTCAAGGGGCGGAGTGCCACGTTCTTGAGCTACCTGAGCAAGCGTCTTGCCAAGATACTCAGGGAACTTCTCGGTATCCCGAATCCACATCCCTTCAAATCCTGCATCGAACATGTTGTTTTCCCAATCCAAACTGGGGCGTTTGAGTTCCTGCTCAATTTTCTTCCGTTGCACCGGGTCCTGCAAATGCCTAAGAGCCATTGCTTTGCCGCCATCCCTGGCCCACGGGGGAAGCAAAGCAAAAACACTTTGTCCCTGCAAAACGAATGGGTATATGTCACAAGTAACCTCAACACCGACTCGTCTCGCATATTCCATAACTCCCAAAGCGGTATCGCTATTTCCCCAGTTTCTCTTTCCGGATGATTTTAAGTGGGCTATCTGGAGCCTGCATCCTGACTCCCTGGCAATTCTCACTGCTTCCATAAGACCATCTATTTGCATGTCTGATTCGTTCCTTATGTGAGTAGCATACAGGGCTCCATACTTCCCTGCCTCCTTGGCAAGCTCGACAAGTTCCGGAGTCTCAGCATATATACCTGGTGCATAAATTAGGCCAGAGCTAAAGCCAAAAGCACCTAAAGACATTGCTTCGCTAACATGCATCTTCATAGCAGTCAGTTCCTTATCACTTGGGAATCGATCTATGTCGCCAATGACTGTACTTCTGATTTGGCCATGACCTACGAGTGAACCGATGTTTATTGCCTTGTCCAACCCATCAAGTGCAGAAAGGTAATCTCCGAAAGTTTCCCAGTTCGGGACGTTGCTTCGTGCAAAATTGATGAAATCCGGATAAGAGTCTGCCCATTCATCTCTTTTCTTACTGGCCAGTGGAGCACCACTTGTTCCACAGTTTCCTGCAAGAATGGTAGTGACTCCTTGCGAAGTGTAGTTCCGCGCATCTGGGCTCTGAAAGATGGTTAGGTCGCTGTGATTGTGTATATCAATAAACCCCGGGGCCAAGACCAAACCTGTGCAGTCGATTTCATCTCCATGGCAGCGACTCTGCTGCACAGTCCCAGAACTCTCCACAAAAGCAATGGAATTGCCCAGTACTCCCACATCACCTCTAAAGGATGGAGCACCAGACCCATCCACGATAGTGGCGTTTCGGAAAACTACATTCATGAACTTCCTCTCCTTTCATTTTCGGGTGCTAAGTTCATCTAAGAAATGGTCAAAGAACTGTTTTGGTGTGAAGACCCTGCATCAAATTTTCCTGCTTAGTTGTGAAGCCTCAAACTCCAATGTTCATACGCACGATACAGTGAGAATAAATAATCACCTCCTCACCAATGAAACTCTCCTTGTCAACTATTCGAAGCCTGGGAAGTTGCCAAGTCCGCACCTCAGCCGATTCCAGCTTTTTGCATTTATCATTTGCCAGATATATAGTGCAATAACTATGCCAAAAGCCTGCCTGGCAATAGGCCCAGTTCACCAATGTCCACTGGCAGTAAGTGAGAGCATTGACGCAAAATACACGGCGGTTGATGCCGAATATTTTGCTGCACTTCATCAAGGGGTACAGAAAACCAGGGGTAACAACTGTGCATGGACGTTTCGAGCATACTAATGTGGTGATCCACATAATACCTGAAGGAATTTGCAGAGAGCTCGCGGAATATCTAACATACTCCGCAGGATGTTTTGCATCCAGGTTCCGAAAGGAGTGGATTGCATGACAAAGTGTTTGCCAAAGCATCCAGGCCAGACCAATATATTTCAGCTTGCAGAGATTCATGTGCTTTGTAAGACTGCCCTGGCTGTCATGGACGAGGGCATTCACATTATTGATAGAAGCGGCCAAACTGTATTCTACAATACCACTATGGCAAATCTAGAAGGACTAATCCCATCGGAAGTCATTGGGCGCCCCCTTCACGAAGTCTTCCCGAATCTTACGCCAGAAACAAGCACCCTCTTAAAAGCACTAAATTCCGGGAAACCCATCTACGACTACATACAAACATACTACACCCTTGAGGGAGCAAGTGTAACCACAATTAACAGCACTATACCTATTATGAGCGGCGGAGAATGCCTGGGGGCTGTAGAGATCGCCAAAGACATATCACGGATAGAACATCTGGCAAGAGCTGTGCGCAAGATGTCCCAAAGCAGCGATGCCTTTCCTTTTGAGGAGGTCAACACTAACAACGGCACTGTATACTCTTTCAAGCACCTGTTGGGCAAAAGCCGGCCCTTACTTAAGGCTAAGGAAATTGCTGAGGTTGCCGCAAGAAGCGAACACCCCGTGCTCATTCATGGAGAAACAGGAGTAGGTAAGGAGGTTTTTGCTCAGAGCATACATAATGGGAGCAGCCGGGCTGCAAAACCCTTTGTGGCTGTAAACTGTGCGGCCCTGCCTGAGTCCCTTCTCGAAAGCACTCTTTTCGGGACGGTACGAGGAGCGTTCACCGGAGCTTTGGACAAACAAGGCCTCTTCGAAGAGGCTCAAGGTGGCACTCTATTTCTGGATGAACTCAATTCTATGAGTCCTTCTCTTCAGGTAAAGCTATTGAGAGTACTGGAGGAAAAGACAATACGGCGAGTGGGAAGCACTCAACTGGTACCAGTGAATGTCCGGATTATGGCGTCGACCGGTATTGACCCCTTTGACGCCCTGGATCAAAACCAGCTTCGGCAAGACCTTTATTTTCGAATTGCTGTGAATATCATAAGAATCCCTCCACTCCGTGAACGCGGCGACGATATCGCCATTTTAATTACGACATTCTCCCATCACTATTCACGGGCCACTGGAAGGCCTGTACCAGTTTTCAAAAGCGAAACACTGGACTTCTTTCGAAGATACTCCTGGCCAGGCAACGTTAGGGAGCTCAAAAACCTCATTATGACAGTTACCGACATGTACGACAAACCTGTCACAGTTTCTGAACTTCCTGAACACTTCAGGCGGGCCGTAAAAAGGAGCGGCCATATGCAACCTGGAGATAGATCTAGCCTCAAAGCGGTTATTGACAATACCGAGGTTAACATGATCAAGTCATCTCTGGAAAACACAGGCGGGAACGTTGCTGCGGCAGCAAGGCTACTTGGGATTTCCCGGCAGTCTTTACAGTATAAAATACGGAAATATGGCATCGAAGATGTCAATGAATCATGACATGTCTGCAATACCGAACTCGATAAACCTCCTAACTCTTTGTCCCGGAGTAGTTCAAACTTCCCGGGAGTCTCTTCGAAGTTTCCTGACAATTCAGGCAATGTAATTAGGGCCCCTCCAATCAAGAGAGGCCCCGCTTACGCTACTTGTTGGCGATTTGGTGAAACGGAGGTTTGAAGTCTTCGGGCATGGCGCATTTATACACCGTGCCTCCTGTTCTTTCCCGAAATTCGGCTTTAGCCTTTTCCAATAAATCCGGACATGTCATGAGTTCTAACCCTGCTTCAGCCAGTATCTTGGCTGCCCTGATTGTTCCCGTATGGCCAATGCCCATTCCTGCCTGGGCAACATACTGCCATGAATGCCCAGGTGTGCCAATGGCGTTGCATGCGGTGGTGAACTGGGCCGTCGGGCAACACCAGCTTACATCGCCAACATCTGTTGAACCCCTGGGCTCTGGGTCTTCTTTGGGCCTTTCCAGAATCTCTTCGTGAAGAAGAATGTCTGCAAACTCAGGGGGAAGAGACTCTCGTTTCACAAAGCCCTCCTTATATCCTGGTTCAAATGATTTGGTTATCTTTTCCGCAAACTCCTTATGGGTTTCAGAGAACTTACCCGGGCCAACCCTCTCCATGCAGGAAGCCAGAAGATCTTCCAGGGTACGGTTAGGCAAAACTTCCCATATCGCGTCGAGGAGCTCGATCTCACATTCGGTACCGGTCATACGGGCAGCACCGTATGCACAGTTCAAGACTCTTTCATAGAGTTCATCAACCTCGCAACGACGGGGTGAACGCACATAATACCAGCCTGTGGCTTCTGCTGGAACGACGTTAGGCTGGCCTCCACCCTGGGTTATCACATAATGGATTCTGTCCTTCGGAGTCATATGTTCTCTTAAGAACTCTATCCCCATATTGCATAGCATAAGCGCGTCAAGAGCGCTACGCCCGTTGTAGGGATCTCCCGAAGCGTGGGCAGTCCTCCCGAGGAACTTGATGTTCATAGAGGTAACCGCAAGGGAACTCCCGCCCCTCACAACATTGATAGAACCGGGATGCCATGTAAGGCTCGCATCGCACTCAGAGAACACCCCTTCTCTGGCCATATGAGCTTTTCCGCCAAAATTCTCCTCTGCAGGGCAACCGAAATACTTAATGGTGCCCGGTAGATTTCTCTTTTCCATCTCTCTTTTGAGCCCAATCACAGCCCCAAAAGCCCCTGCACCAAGAAGGTTATGGCCACAACCATGGCCGTGCCCATCGAGTCTTAGTTCTTCTTTATACGGTACAGTCTTTTGGGATATACCGGGTAAAGCATCATATTCCCCTAAAAATCCGATAATTGGCCTTCCGGAACCCCAGGCCGCTTCAAGGCCTGAGGGCATACCGCCTACACCCAGCCGGGTGATGAAACCCTCATCCTCCAACGCCTTTGCCAAAAGCTTTGCAGATTCTTCTTCGTGTAGCCCAATTTCTGCCAGGCGCCAAATCTCATCTGATACTCCTGTAATAAGATCTCTTTTCTCATCAATGTACCCAAGAGCCGTGACTGCCTTAACGCTAGACATATTTTACTCCTCCCAACCTTTCACAATATTGCATAACCTGAGCCCTCACTTAATGAGATGGATCCAATCTCTGAACAAGAGTTCAAGCCTTGGAATAAACAAGCCCAATCTGGCCATAACTGTAGTCCCAAATACCGCGCCAAACGAAATCATAAGAACAAACCGTCCCAAAACTGAAGCTTTTTCGATGACCCTGCCAACAGTATTGCCGCCTACATAACGGCCTTGATCGGAAACTGAGCCAAGAATATAGAAAAACACGCTAATAGCAGCAACGTCGAATATGAGCATGAGCACAGACTCAATCCCATCAAGTGGCTGAATAGCACCCCGGATTTGAGCGATGACGCCCGCTTCAAGTACACCTGTTATAGTAATCCCGGCCGCCACACCCACAAGGTACGCCAGGGAATACCGGCTCAACCAGCTTACTTTAGGCGACCACCTTGTAAAGAGCAGTAAACCCAAAACCATTGGAAACAACACCAGATATTGGCCCTCGGCCAACGCCCCGAAACCAACGCCCTTAATATTGTTAAAACCCATGACAGCCAGGTGAGCCAGGGAAAGGCCAAGATACATGTGCTCACAAACCCGAAAGTACGGGTTTTCTTTGTAGAGGTAACTGTAAAGCCCTATTGTGATGAGGGCAGATAACCAAATACCGACGTCAGTTGACATTACGATCCCCCCTGACTGTTCACAGGCATATCTTTTCGCTGCAGCCAATAAATCACATTTCCAAGAATCATGAGGATAAGCAGGTAGGCGTGACCAAGTGACTGTGCGTCCATTGACATCGTTGCAGAGCCGGGTTTTCCGATTTTCTGCTCATAATGAGCGGCTCCCTTAACTCCGGAGATAAGGCCCACAAGTTGGCCATTCTTGTAGTAGACAATGGCTTCAGGAGTTGACAAAGCTATGTTTCCGCTTATGCATGGCACCTGGTACTTGCCCCAAACGTGACGGGCCAGCCAGAGGTGATCATCACCGGCAGTATAGCAAGAGAATACTGCGATATCTTTTATGTTCTTGATTCTCTGCCAGAGTGGAAAGCCGGCCAATTTGGCCCCGTACTCGTCTTCACTAAAGTTTCCTTTAATGTCATCAGCCATTGCCGCCAGTGCCGACTCCCCGCCGGCACGGTACGGCAATATAATTATGTCTTCGCCGTAATTGGCTCCGTATTCTTCTTCAAGAATTTCCCTTAAGAGCTGCGCGTACATTACCCCGTCTGGTGCAAAGGCGGTAGTGACTATCTTATGGCCCAAGGACAAGTGATGCCGGCCAATTGCAAGGGCCATTGGCCAGAGTTCCCCGGCACTTGAAGGTGCTACCTCAATAACCATCATCGCGATGCTTCCAGCAGGCAAGCCGTGGATAAAGTCATAAGCAGCGTCACCTTCAGGACTGGGCCCAAGAGGCAATCCCAGAGGGAAAACCATGGGAGTTAGCACGCAAAAAACCAAAATGACCCAGAGGATTCTGGTCTGAGTAATCTGCGTCATCGCGTGTCACCCCCCGGCATGTAAGTTCTTTCAAGCCCAAGAATTATCCTTATACTGATGTTGATCATTCCTAAAGATCCACCAATGGTGATAGCCCTGATAGCGGCAGCGTTAGGGTACTCGACCAGCCAATTGGCAATTTCGGGTATTAGGGGCGATATGGCGGCCCCAACAACCATGTACTCTTTCACGCTTTTCTACATGACTTCGGCGTGCTGGCAAAAATCTCTTCTGAAATGAGAGTGTAGTCGCAGCTAGCGACAAAGAACGGTAGCTGGTGGTAGTTGGCCGTGCCGGCGATCTGGGCCGCCCCGGCCAGGTTGGCAGCTTCGGCAAAAACCATGGACTCGTAATAGTAGTTTCCGAATAGCATAACACCTGCAACACGTTCCCTTTGATAAAGTCCTAAGACTGAGGCCTTGGAAGCATCTCCAGGAAGATACATTACATCCAGGGGGTTAAACGCATCGGATTTCCCTTCCCTGGAATATGCTACCTTTACTATTTCAAGGCACATAGGGTGAACCTCAGGCAGGGGTGTTATGGTGAAAAGCCTGGCATCGTATTTCGCTACCTGCTGAGCCACGTAGTCAAGTATTTTGAGGCTGGCGAAATTCTGGGCTTCGAGTTCTCCGCCGCCAAACACAAAAGCAAGGGGACGGCCCATTTCAGTAACACGTCCTATGTGTTCGTCAATGGCGTCCAAACCAGGTATTCTTCTTATATGGAGGCGACCGGTCTCCTGGAACCGGTTTTTCGCAAAATGCAGGACCGCCACAAAACTCAACAGCAAAGCTAAAGAACAAAAACGTCCTGGTATCAATAATTGCACCTCCTCAAAAAATCCATTTATGTTATATCCCTGACAAAAAAGTCAAGAACAGCAGTACCCGCTCTGGCGGATTTAGCGACAATTTTGCCCGAGCAGGGCTTTTCTGCCTTGATGACCCACTTCAACACTGTTTCCCTGGGCGGATTAACGCCTCTGAAGTACCCCATCCAAAACTGGGATTCTGCACTTGCACGTCCTTCTAAGTGGCCGCACTTTTTCTTGGAATCTCCAACCACCGAAAACCCATGGCCGGTTATCTCAACCGTAAACGGCAAATGCATCTTTAGGTCCAGAGCCATTTTCGTTCCGCAAGTTGGCAAGTACCCGGTGTTGGCCACAGTACATCTGACCTCATAAAACCCTTTGTCAACCGGCGCTATTTTGAGGTCTTTTATGGCCAAATGAGGAAGTGTCCCGGCTGAACGGATGAACCATTCCGCAATCTTGTTGCATTCGCCAGGAAGGAATCTAGGCGGAGCGTTTTGCACCACAAATTTGAACTTCCAGCCGCCAATTTCAACCCTACCGAGCTGCGGGTGGCCGAATTCATGCCAGTTAACGAACCCTTTGCCACCGAGTTCTTGATCGCACCACTTGAGCATTTTTACAAAGTCCATCTCTTGCTCTTCGTCAGACTTCTTGACTCGAGGCCACATCTTCACGCCTGACCGAGTAGCCATATCCCAAAGCTCTGTAGTATAGGCAACAATACCCCGATGGAAATACATCCAGTCGTCGAAAGCACCGTGACTCCAGGTATGCTTCTCTGCGTGAAATTCCTCAAAAATCGAAATGCAAGGAAATCCGGTTACCTCCGCGCCTATCTTTCCTATGGCGTTAAGGGCATTCCAGTCATGCTGGGGAATATCCGCAGGTGCCCTGGAGCCCGGTACCATGAGAAGGACTCCCCCTGTGGTGTGGTTGGTCATACCTATGACTATGTTGGGATGAGCGGTTATGAAATCCGCGACAGCTCTCGTTTCCGGCTCAGACAGAGGATATGGCCCTGCGCCGGACTGAACTACCTCAGTACCCCACTCAGCAGGATAGTTTCTATTGAGATCAATCCCCCATTTCATAGGGGCTATCTCCAAGGGCCCTCCGTCATAGTCGCGAATTAGTCCTTCTTGAAACACCCGGTAAAACGTTCCATGATTCTCGTCCGGCCGGCGTTTGGCCATTGCTCTTTCATCATGGGATGAGACTTTCCACTCACCGGTCGGGTCTTCTATGCGCATGAGGAGTATTTCTCCGTCACCGTTGATATCCGCCGGATAAAGCCCGGGCATCTCTTCCCAATTCTGGAATGGGTAATATCGGGGCACAGACCTCATAGTCTCGGGAGTTGCTAAAAAGGCCTCAGCACCATCCGGCGAGACTCTAGGGTGAACATAGAAGGAACAAGTATCCACAAGCCGTGTGATTCTATCTTCTTTACCGTAATTGCTGAGAAGGTAGTCAGCCGTATATAAAGAAACCATAGAGCCAACACACTCGCCGGCATGATGATTTCCGTCGACATAGTATCCAGGTTTGGAGTCATCCGGCCCCGTCTCTTTGTTGGTGATGGCAATTAGAACAATATCTCGTCCCTCACCTGACTTGCCTATCACCTTGCATGTGGCCAGATTAGGATAAGTCTCTTCCAGAGTCTTCAGGCCTTTCACCAATTCAGAATACGTGTAATAACGGTCATACGTAAGGATCAATAGGTTTCACCCTTTCTTGCATCATTTACCAAAACAGACATTTCCAAGTCCCAATTTGCCCGGTTCTCTTAGCTGGGCAAGAGCCGCAACACATCATCACCACCTTCCCATTTACTCTGTTAAACGTCGCACATGAAAGAATTTGCAGTGGGAACAAGAACTTGAAAACACACGACATTTTCTTTAGGCTCGTACTACATGATTGCTAATGGCCACGATAAAATACCAATAAAACGGCCATTGACATTTATCATTTGAATATTTTCTAGGGCCTTTATGGTCAGGGAGGAGAGAAGTGTGGGACTAATTCCGGTCGCTTTATAGCTGTTTAGAAGTTGATCCAGGGAACTTAGGCAGCAACTCGTGTAGGTGTTTTCCGGGAGATCTCCCCAATCTTTACCTCCGGCATTTCTCTGCTCTAAACAACATAAAAGTGATCCAGAGTGGCTACTGATAAGTGATGGACAGAGGCACTGTTTTCTCTTCATGGGAGATTACAACACTAGATTGAACCCAGGATATCAGTTTCATCTGAAGTTTTATGCATTGATGCATAAAAAAGAAGGTGATTTAGGAGCCTTTGGCGAACCGTGTGAGCAAGATAGTCTAAACAGAATCAACAGTCTGACAAATGACGTTGATGTCACAAGAATGAGGGGAGGCTTTACAAATGGATACTTCAAGAGAGTCAATATATGCTCTCATGCTGGAACTTGTGAAGATTCCAAGTGTTTCACCAGGCCCTGGCGAAACCAGGCTGGCTCAACTTATTTATGACAAACTTGCCGGACTCCCTTACTTCAAAACCCATAAAAGCCATTTAGAGTTCATTCGGGTCCCTGACGATCCTTTTGACCGCAAAGCAGTATTCGCCATGGTGAAAGCTGAGCCCAGGACTGACCGGACAATAATCCTAACAGGCCACCTGGACGTAGTAGATACAAGCGAAGCCAGGGCGCTTTCCGGCCTTGCCTTTCACCCGGAAGAATACACAAAAAGAATCACTGAATTGGATCTNNCTCGCCATACAGATGGCGCTTTTATCTGAGTACTCCCGTGATCCACGGAGCCTGCCGGTGAATATTGCATTCCTTGCAGTAGGGGATGAAGAAAATAACTCTGCAGGTATGCGGGCAGCCATTACATATCTTGCAAACCTCCAGGAAAAGGGTATGGACTTTGTTGCGTGTGTTAACAGCGAAGGAATCATCCCGAAATATCCCGGAGACAAGAACCGGTATATAGATGTTGGAACCATTGGCAAGATCATGCCGCTTTTTTACTGTGTAGGGCGAGAATCTCATGTAGGGCAATACTATGCAGGACTAAATGCAAATCTTATGAGCTCAGCCGTAACCATGCTTCTGGAGGGTAATCCAGACTGGGCCGAAACCTGGAAAGGAGAAGTGTATCCACCACCTGCTTCACTTAAACAAAAGGACCTGAGAGATATCTACTCTGTAACCTTACCTGCCAGAGCGGCAATTTACTTTAACCACCTGACAGTTACGAGCACTCCGGGTGAAATACTTGAAAAAATGAAGGACATAGCATCCAGGGCATTTGCTGCCTCCATTGAGCATATGACGGGCAGCGCCAATGAGTTTTCGGAAATATCCGGCACTCCTGTACCCGTAAACTGGAAACACAACGTAATAACATGGCAGGAGCTGTTAGACGAGGTAACCCCAGGTTTCGACGGTAGCTTCCACAAGCATATTGAAGATTTCATCGAAAGCCTTCCAGACGATACAGACGAGAGAGAAAAATCCCTGTTGGCAGTAGGAGAAGCATTGAGGTTCTACCCTGACAAGCGGCCTATGATAATCGTGGGATTCTTGCCGCCTTACTACCCTCACAGGACCAACAAGCGGCAATCTGCAAGGGAAAAAGGGCTTGTTGAAGCCGTAAACCAGGTCATTCAGAAAGCCCATAACGAGTTCAACGAACCTTTGGCGATATCAGAACATTTTGCATCGATCAGCGACCTGAGCTACGTTGGCTTTCAGGGCAATCGGGAAGAATTAGTACCCCTTGCCCACAACACTCCAGGATGGGGTGTTATTTACGATATTCCCCTGGACGATTTGTTGAAACTTGACATTCCGGCAGTTAACCTCGGCCCCGCTGGGAAGGATGCTCACAAGTTTATAGAAAGGTTGGAATTGGATTATTCACTGGAAGTTGTTCCTCAGCTCTTGAAATCACTTGT